>Ga0163144_10011996_pt1 | contig 18271 bp, 15 predicted proteins | sample OliLak19BULKMAT1_FD_123175 | JGI IMG/M metagenome (GOLD analysis project Ga0163144, IMG submission 123175) | Freshwater microbial mat bacterial communities from Lake Vanda, McMurdo Dry Valleys, Antarctica - Oligotrophic Lake LV.19.BULKMAT1 | ecosystem: Environmental > Aquatic > Freshwater >... | reverse complement strand
GCCTTCTGGGCCAGGGTTTCCCAGTTGCCGCCGCGGATCGAGAATTCAACCGGCGACCCGCGTCCCGAGGTGAAGGCCTGTTGGGAGTTTTCCGAAAGCGAGATGCGGGCGCCGGGGAGTTTCGAAAGGTCCCGTCGGAACTCGTCCATGAGCTCAATCTGGGTCAGCGGTCGCCCGAGCTTGGGGTCCGCGGGCCTGGCCTTTAGATCCTGCATGGTGACCATCACGGTTCCGGACGACACGTCGCCACCGCCGCCACCGCCGAAGCCGCCGGGGCCGCCGAAGTAGCGACTAATTTCCGGACGGCCGGCCAGATACTCTTCGACCTGCAGGGACATCCGGTTGGTGACCTCAAGGCTGGTCCCGATGGGGAGCGTGTAACCAATTCGGAAGCGACCCGTGTCCTGACGAGGAACGAACTCCTGGGGCAGCAGCACCAGAAGGTACAGCGACGCCACGAAGAGAACTAGCGATCCACCGATCACCCAGGTGCGGTGATGAAGGGCCGGCTCGAGCACCTTGAGGTATCCGCGGGCCAGGCGCTCGAAGAGGTTGTCGACCGCGGTGCCGAGGCGCCCGCGCTTCTCGCCCACTTGCAGGAATCGCGAGCAGCGCATGGGGGTGAGCGTGAGCGCTTCGAGCAGGGACAGGAGGACCGCCACCGAGATGGTGACGCCGAACTGGAAGAAGAATTTGCCAATGATGCCCTTCATGAATGCGACGGGCAGGAAGATGGCCACAATGGCGGCGGTGGTCGCAGAGGCCGCGAAGGTCACCTCGCGCGCGCCGATGCTGGCCGCTTTCACCTTGCCTTCGCCGAGTTCCCGGTGGCGGTAGATGTTCTCGAGAACCATGATCGCGTCATCCACGACGATGCCCACCACCAGCGACAGACCGAGCACCGTAAAGGTATTCAGCGTGAAGCCGAGGAAATACATGACGATGAACGTCCCCAGGATGGAGGTGGGGATGGCGAGGAGGATGTTGAGGGTGGACGTCCACGATCCAAGGAACAGCCAGCACACGAAGCTCGTGAGCACAGCGGCCATCAACAGAGTGAAGAGGATCTCGTGGATCGACTCCTCGATGAACTTCGTCGAGTCGAAGTTGACTGCGAGGGTTATCCCCTCGGGGGCCTGTTTCTGAAGGGTGTCGATGCGCGCGCGCACGTCGTTACCGACCTGCACCGCGTTCGCGCCGCGTATCTTCTTGATCCCGAATCCGAGGGCGGTCTGGCCCATGGCGCGCTGAACGCGCCGCTGATCCTCGAAGCCATCCTCGACCACCGCGACGTCTTTGAGGCGGATGGGCGTGCCGTCCCGGTAAGTGATGACGAGGTCACGGAAGGCCTCGAGGTCGATGGCCTCGCCCTCCGCGCGGACGTTCATTTCGCGGCCGACCCCTTCGATGCGGCCCGCGGGCATCTCGATGTGCTCGCGGCCGATGGCACCGGTCACGTCCTGAACGGTCAGCCCCTGGGCCTCGAGCCGGGTGGCGTCGAACCACACGCGCACGTTGCGCTCGCGGTAGCCGAACTGAATTTCACCGACGCCTTCGACGGTCTGGAACGCCGGCTTCACCACATTGCGGACATAGTCGGCGAGGAACGTGGGGGTCCGATCGCCGGAAACCCCAACGTACATGATGGGCTGGTCCTCGGGATTGTTCTTCGAGACCGTGGGCGGATCGACATCACGCGGGAAGCGGCGGCCCAACTGAGCGACGCGGGCCTGGACGTCCTGAATCGCGGAATCGATGTCGCGCGAAAGGTCGAATTCGACCGATATGTTCGCCGAACCTTGCCGGGAGGTGGAGGAGATTTCCTTGACCCCTTCGATCGAGGTCATGGCGTCTTCCACAACGTCGACGATGTCCGTCTCCATGACCTCGGGGGAAGCGCCCTCGTAGCTGACGGAGACGTTCACCACCGGGAAGTCGACGTCGGGGTTCTGGCTGATGCCAAGGCCCTTGACCACGCCGCCCGCGCCGCTGAAGGCAATGTAGCCGAAGCCCATGAGGCCCAGCATCAGCATCCAGGCGAAGACGTGATTGCGGATCGAGATATCCGCGAGGGTCATCCCGGTCGCGACTTCCTTGGGATCTTCCGGAACCTCGGGGCCCTTCACGTGGGTTTGTTCGCTCGGTGTCTTTTCGCTAGTCATTGCCGACCTCCCGGATTATTGCCGCCTGAGCCGCCCTTGTCCGCTCCGCCTGCTCCCGGGCTGCCCGGGGGCGAACCCGAAGGCCGCCCCGGTTGTCCCGAACCTGGACCACTCGGGCCGGCGCCCCCGCCCGTTGTGACCGTGGTCCCATTGGTGATGCGGTCGGAGCCCTCGTAGACAATGATCTCGCCCGCCTTTAGCCCGGTCAGAATCTCGACGTTCCCGCCGCCGGTGCGAGGTCCGAGTTCGACGGGACGAACGGTCGCCTTGCCGTCCAGAATGGTGAAAGCGATGAAGCCGCGGTCGCTTGCCTGAATCGCGGTTTCCGGCACCACTATTGCGTCCTTCTTGCTGTCGCTCGGCAGACTCACCTCCGCGAAGAAGCCGGGCTTGAGAACGCCGGGGTTTTGCACCCAGGCGAGAACCTCAACCTGGCGGGAGGCGGGGTCCGCGACCTCGCCCACGTGATAGATGCGGGCGGTGAACTCGCGGTCACCCGTGGCGGCAACCTTGAACTTCGCCTCCTGGCCCTTCCTGGCCCGCAGCGACTCGGTCTCCGAAACGCGGAAACGAAGCTGAAGCCGGGCGAGATCGACAAGGGTGGCAAGATTGGTGCCCGCGCGGACGAAGGTGCCGGTAGCAACGAGGCGTTTGTCGATGACCCCGCCCCGCCTCGGCTTAACCCAGGCTCGAGAGAGATTCTGGGCGGCGATGTCCCGGGCCGCCTTGGCGGAGGCGACTTCCGCGGCGAGACGCTCGTTCGCGGTTCGGGTCTGATTCAGGTCTTCGACCGAGACAAGGTTTTCCTTGGCCAAGGCTTCACGACGGGCAAGGGTGGCCTCGGCCTGAGCACCGTCCGCCACGGCGCGACGGTAGTTCGCTTCCGCGCGGTCGGCCTCGAGCCGGTAGCGATCCGGGTCGATGAGGGCGATCACGGTGTTCTTGGTAACGCGGTCGCCTTCCCGGAACTTAACCTCCGTAAGGACGCCATCGACCTCGGCCGTGACCTGGACCAGGTCCTCGGCCTCGAGCGAGCCCACCGCCTGGATGCTGTAGGTGACCTGCTGGACGAGAACCGGCCCGGCCTTCACAGGTATAGCGCCGCCGCCACCGCGCCCCCCCGGACCGCCGGGGCCGCCTGCACCGCGCCCGGGCTGACCGCCACCGCCGGGAGCGCCTCCCTGAGCCGACCCGCCGCCGCAACCCGCAAGTGCAACAGAAGCAACGATGAACATCACCGAGAGACGCAACCTGCGCATGAGCCTGCCTTTATCTTGAGAATGGCAGGGAGCGCGCATCCGCACCCCGCCTCGAAACCTACGGAACGTCTTCCGAGAAATCCCGTCATTCTCGTGAAAGCCTTGCCCGCCCGCCCAAACTACGCAAAGCGGCTACGTCCCCGCCCAGGCCCCTTCGCAATGCGAGCGGAGGTCACCTATTGGATTTGGACTTTACGACGCCCTCCGTGGTTGAGCCAGGTTCCCCGAAATGCGCGCAGCGAAACTAAGGATGCGCGGCCGGGGGAAAGCGAACCCGGCAGCTAGAATCTCTCCATGTTCGACTACTTCCGCGTGCTCGATACCCTGTCGCCCGAGGACAAAGACATCCACAAGGCGGCCCGCGATTTTGTGGACAAGGAGATTATCCCGCACGTCCAAGGCTGGTGGGACAAAGATACCCTGCCCCGCGAACTAATGACCCAGATGGGCGAGATGGGTTTCCTCGGGCCCACCACTCCGCCGGAGTATGGCGGCGCCGGCGTTTCGAGCACCGCCTACGGCCTCATCTGCTACGAGATGGAGCGCGCCGACTCCGGTGTCCGCTCCAGCGGCAGCGTCCAGGGCAGCCTGGTCATGTTCCCCATCACCGCCTACGGGTCGGAAGAGCAGAAGAAGAAATATCTGCCCGAACTCGCGTCCGGGAAACTCGTCGGCTGCTTCGGGCTGACCGAGTCGGAGGGCGGCTCCGACCCCGGAGCCATGCGGACCCGCGCCGACCGTGACGGCGATTCCTATGTGATCAACGGCTCGAAGATGTGGATCACCAGCAGCCCTCTTTCGGACATCGCCATCGTGTGGGCGCGCACCTTCGAAAACAAGGGTGATGAAGGCACGATCCGCGGCTTCATCGTCCCGATGGACACGAAGGGCGCTTCGGCTCCCGAGACGAAGAACAAGATGAGCCTTCGCGCGAGCATCACCGGCGAGATCGTGCTCGAGGACGTTCGGGTTCCCGCGAGCGCGATTCTTCCCAAGTCCGGGGGTCTCAAATCTCCGCTCGGCTGCCTCACTCAGGCCCGCTACGGGATCGCCTGGGGGGCTCTGGGCGCCCTCGAAACCGTGTTGACTGCTTCGATCGAGTACACGAAGACCCGGACCACGTTCGGCAAACCGATCGGAGCGCGGCAGCTCATCCAGGACAAGCTGACCCGCATGGCCACCCAGCACTCGCTCGGCCTGCTGATGGTCCGGAAGCTTGGCGAGTTGAAGGACGCCGGGACGATGGCCTACACCCAGGTGAGCATGGCCAAGCGGAACAACGTCCGCGTAGCGCTTGAAGGAGCCCGCCTCGCCCGTGAGATGCACGGCGGCAACGGAATCACCACTGAATACTCGATCATCCGCCACATGCTGAACCTGGAGACGGTGGATACCTACGAAGGCACCCACGACATCCACACCCTCATCATCGGCCGCGACCTGACCGGCCTGAACGCGTTGGAATGAGGCCCGCCCCAAGGTTCAGTCCGCCCCACTATCCGCGTGTTTTGCCTCTCGTCATTGCGAGGAGCCGTCCGTTGGTACCGCGAGCGCGAGCCTGCCTTTCGGGCGGGCGACGCCTGGCCTTGGGCCACGAAGCAACCCCGTCGATCCTCTACCAACCCGAGGGCCGCGGACACGGACGGAGGGCTTAGTCGTGGTGGGACGGGCTTGCTTCGGGCACCGTCGGAACGAAGTGCCCTCGCAATGACGATTCGAGACTTCGGCTCTACCGCACCGGGGTCACCTCCACCGGGGTGCCGCTGAAGGCGGCGGTGCCGCACAGGGCGTCAAGGCGAAGGTCGTCCGCGACATCGTTGAAGCTTTTGCCCGCATGCGCGCTCGCCACCGTGAGGCGGACTCCCTCCCGGTCGTGGCCGAAACCGTGCGGCAGAGAGACGACGCCCGGGCGGACGGTGTCGGTGATCTCGAGCGGCACGCGGATCTCTCCGGCGCGCGACGTGACGATGACCGCCTGACCCCCGCTGAGGCCTCGCGCCGACGCGTCGTCTGGATGCATCATCAGAGTGCATCTATCCGCCCCTTTCATCAGGCGGGCCGCATTGTGCATCCACGAGTTGTTACTGCGAACCTCGCGGCGACCGATGAGGGCGAGGGTATCGCGTCGGCCGGGTGCTTGCTGCATCCACTCCCGCAGGCGCGGCAGATCCCCTATGAAGGCTTTAGGCGTCAGCTGGATCCGCTTGTTCGCGGTGTAAAGACGCTCGGGGAGGGCGGGCATGAGGGGGCCAAGGTCGACGCCGGAGAGCTCGCGATCCAACCGGCCGAGCGACACGCCAACACCCAGCGGATTCAATCCCGAACCGTAAGGGCCGAACCGGAGGAGCGCGCCGACCACACCGCGTGGGCCGAGGCGGCCCATCACACCGCGAGCCACGCGACCCGCGACGTCGGCCCCGCCGCGTCTCCGAGCCAGGGCGTCGGTGAGGCTGAGCAGTATCTGCCAATCGTGGCGCGCCTCCGCGGGCTTATCGAACAACGCAGGTGAAAACTTCGCCGTATTGCGCACGGTGAACAGATGAAACACCAGATCGTAGTGATCACGGGTAAGCGGCGAGGCCGGGGGGAGGATCAGGTTCGCGAGGCGGCTGGTCTCGTTGACATAAGGATCCATCGACACCATGAAGTCGAGGCCGCGCAGGGCTGCCTCAAGGCGCCTGCCATTGGGCGATGACAGCACCGGGTTGCCGCCGATCGTGACCAGTCCCTTGATCTGTCCCGTCCCCGGAGTCTCGATCTCCTCGGCCAGCGTCGCCACCGGCCATTCGCCTCCGAAATCGGGAACGCCACGCACCCGGCTTCGGTACCGGGCGAAGCGTCCCTTCATCCCGGCCCGGGCCGCGAGCGTCACCACATCGATGGCCGGCTTGGTGAACATGAACCCGCCGGCACGATCCAGGTTCCCGGTGATCACGTTGAGGGCGTTCATCAGCCACGACGCCAGACCGCCGAATGACTGAGTGGAGATTCCCACCCGCCCATAGCAGACCGCGGAAGGCGCGCGGGCGAACTCGCGAGCCTCGTGACGGATCGCTTCCGCGCTGAGCCCCACGGTTTCCGACACCACCTCGGGGCTCCACTCTTTCGCGATGCTCGCCAGGTCGTCGAGGCCATCCGTGAAGGATGACAGGCGGCCGGGCTGCGCGAGGCCTTCCTCGAACAGGGTGTGAATCAAGCCAAGTAGAAACAGGGTGTCACTCTCCGGCCGGATGGCGAGGTGACGGTCGGCATACGCCGCGGTTTCGGTCCGTCGCGGATCGACGAGGACGACCTTGCCGCCGCGCGCGCGCACCGCCAGAAGGCGCTCTCTTATTCCGGGCGCCGTCATCAACGATCCGTTTGAAGCAAGGGGATTCGCACCGAGGATCAGGAAGTGGTGCGTGCGGTCGACATCGGGCACCGGCATCAGAAGCTGATGGCCGTACATCAAGAACCCGGCCAGCATCTGCGGAAGCTGATCCACTGAGGTCGCCGAAAAGTTGCTGTGCGATCCAAGCGTGCGGGCGAAGAGCTGTCCGAAGATCAGCGCCCCGTAGTTATGAACCACGGGATTGCCCTGATAGACCGCCACACTGGATCGCCCGTGAGCCCTCTGGATCTCATGGAGCCGGCCGGCGGCCTCGTCAATCGCCACTTCAAAGGACACCTCTTCGAAATCAGAGCCGCGACGCCGAAGGGGCTTTTGAAGCCAGTCGGGATCGGTGTGCAGGTCCTGCAGAGCCACCGCCTTGGGGCAGATGTGACCTCGACTCAGAGGATCGTCTTCATCCCCGCGGATCTTCTCGATGACTTCTCCGCGGGTCTCGATGACCAGGCCGCACATCGCCTCGCAGAGATGGCAGGTGCGGTGATGGAGGGATGGCGACAAATTCAACAGATCTTCGGCCATGTTTCGTTTCTCCAGCTTCCAAGGAAGATACCTCAGGTCAAAGCGAGTGCAGGGGCAGGCCTTGTGCCTGCCCTTTCTCGCCGCAGCATCGTGATGCTGCCGGACGGCAGAGCGGCCGCGGGGCCGCACCGGAGGCCTTCGCGAGGGCACCCACAAGGGGTGCCCCTACATCTCGAGTGGGGTGCCCTACGGTTCGAGACGGCGGGGTGCCCCACGGTTCGAGACGGTTGGGTGCCCCACGGTTCGAGACGGCGGCTTCGCCCTTGGAAATGTAGGGGCAGGCCTTGTGCCTGCCCTTTCTCCTCCGGATTCCGCTGCTAGAGTGCCTCCCTCAATGGCCCCTGGGCGATCAACCGTGGCGGCGGCTCGGTGCGCGCGGCACGCGGGTCGTGCCGTGCACGCGTTGTGCATGAGTTGCCGGCTGGCCTTCTGCGCCGAGTGCGCGACCGAATGGGAGGGCATCAACTATTGCCACTCCTGCCTGGCCCAGGTCCGCGGACGAGTGCGCGCCGATCACAGCCGGTTTCTCCCCCTGCTAACTCTGGCACTCACCGTCGCCCTCGGCTATCTCCTCACCCGCGTCATCGCGTGGGGTGCCGGCTTCTTCACCTTCTTCTGATTCGATGGCGAAACGAATCCCCTTCAGCGAGGCCCTCGACTCCGGTGTGCGTTTGGTCACGTGGGTGGGACCGGCTCCGCTGGCCGTGCTCGTCCTCGCCACCCTCCCGTGGCGTTTCGGACTGGCGGCTCTGGCCTCGCGGATCGTGGAGGTCGGAGCGTCCGCCTCGCAATACGGGCCGCACTGGCGCGACTGGTCACAAGATCTGCTGCCTTTGTTCATCCTCGCCCTCGTTGGCCGTGCGGCTTACGCACACGCTTGCCACCAGCACCTTCAGCAGGGCCTGACCCACTGGCGCAGCCTGGTTCCAAACCCCCTGACACTGCTGGTCGTGCTCTACCTCTCGTTCGCCATCGAGATCGCCCTCATCCTCAGCTCAGTGACGGTGTTGGGCTGGGCCATTTTCACTTCGACGCAGGCGCGGATCGTCGCGTCCCAACCCGCGTTCACGAGCGCCTCTCCATTGAGTCCGTGGAAGACGCTCGGCGAGGAGCGGGGTTCGATGTCGCGCACTGCTGGCCTCGATTCGATCTTCGCCATCGCCTGGTTCGTGGCCCTGTTGAACCTCGTCTCCCTGAGCCAGATGGCCCCGGACCTCCTCGGCTCCGTTCCCGCATTTGACCCAGGTCCTGCACGAGCGTTGCTCTCGACCGAGAATCATCGACTCTGGTTCGGCCTGATGGCCGGCGCCTCGGCGGTGGTTGAACCCTTCCGCCTGGCCGCCCACTGCGTTCTTTTCTTCTCCACCCATTCGAAGTCGTCGGGTGCCGATCTGCGTCTGCGCCTTGCCGAGCTTTCGCGCGAGCCTTCGGCATGAAGCTCGCCATCTGGCTTCTGGCCGCGCAGCTGCCGCTCGAAATGGGGGTTGCGGAGTACCGTTCCGAACTCACTCGCATCACCGCGCTGCTGGAAAGTGGCGATGTCGCGACCGCGCAATCCGCGGCCCTCGCACTGCAAGGAGCGGTCGTCGCAGGGCCGGTTCCCTTTACGGCCGACGGGTCTTTGCTGAAGCCGATCGCCGATGTCACGCCGGGGCAAAGCGTCGTTCCGTTGATCGCACGCCTCCGCGCAGCCACCCTGAACCTGGACGATGGCGTGGCGACGCCCCGCAAATCCGACCGAGAGGCGCTACGGGCGATCCGCGCTTCGTGGGATCTCGACCTTCAGGAAGGGCGCGTCGATCTGCACTTGCCCAAGGTGAAGAGCCCTCCCGAATGGCTGATCGACCGGCTCGCGGATGTCCTCGATACCGTCAGAGGCTGGTTACGGGCACTTTGGAAGGCGATCTTCGGCCGCGAGCTGAAGCCTTCGGAGAAGGGCCTGGGCGCCGCGGAAGGCACTCTCGCACTGGTCGCCCTTTTCTGCGCCGTGTTCGCGGTCCTTGCGTATCGCGCCCTTCGTACGCGCAGGCGCGCGCCCCAGGAGACCCTCACAGACGCCACGCCGGAAACCGATCGGGATGAAGACCCCACGTCGCGGCCGCCGTCCGAATGGGAACAACACGCGGAAACCCTGGCGCGAGCCGGTCGATACCGTGAGGCCATTCGCGCCTGGTATCACGCCGTCCTTGCGGCCGCCTTCCGCCGGGGCTACGTAACTTACGCGAAAGGCCGGACCAACTGGGAATACGTGGCCGCCCTCTCCCCCGGCCTCGATTTTCGCAATGACGTGATCTCGATGACTCAGCGATTCGAGGGCTGCTGGTACGGCGGACGCGAGGCCTCTCCCCACGTTCTGACCGAGCAGAAGAACGCGGCCCAGGCGGTTCTGGTCCTTATCGATGCGGGACGCCCCTCGTGAAGCGAAGCACCGCGATGATCCTTCTGGGCCTCGGCGCCGCGTATGTCGCGGGGTTGTGGTGGCTCGTCGCCGGCACTCCGGCGCCAGCCAGCGCCCCGAGCCCGTTTCCAAAGGGTTCGTCGTACTCCCGGTCCGGCGAAGGTGCGGCGCTTGCCGTCGCTTACCTGCGCGAACGAGGCCACCAGGTACAGCCCCTTTTGTCCTCGTCCCTCGCCGGAGTCGCGCCCGGCAGCGTGATTTTCGTGATCGACCCGCCCCATTTCCCGCACGGTGCCTCGGAGTTTCAGCCGCTCCTCACCCTCGAAGAAGAGCGATTCGTCCGGCAGGGGGGACGGGTGGTGCTGGCGCTCGACGGGTCGGTCCCCCAGGTCCGCGTGAGCGAGCTCAAGACGCGCGCTGCGTGGGTACGGGTGCGCGACGACTGGAAGGCGGTGGAACGTATCGAGCCGGCCGGCCCCGCGATGTTCCTCGAAGGCCTCTGGCTGCGCGACGCCTACGCGGTGTTCACGGCCGCGGATCAACCGGTGATAGCCCTCAAACCGATGGGCGAGGGAGACGTGATCGCCATCGCCTCCGCCTCGCTCTTCAAGAACTCGACGCTCGACAAGGCGAGCCATCTCGAACTCCTGGAGTCCCTGGTCGAGGGAAGGCCCGCGGTCTACTTTGATGAGGGCGCCCACGGTCTTGCCACCCAGGAGGGGCTCACCGGCCTCCTGGTTCGGTGGAAGCTCATGCCCTTCCTCGCTTCCCTTCTCGTGCTGGCCCTGGCCGTGCTCGTCCGCAATCACCATGCCCTCGGTCGCTCCGACCGCGACGACCATGCACCGCCTTCCGACGCCGTTGATCTCGTGGAGACCCTGGGGCGTCTGTACGCGCGGTGCCTGCGCGACGACGAGGCGCTCGGCCTTCACCGCGATCACCTGCGCCTCGTGGTCAACGAGAAGACCGGCCTGCGGGGGCCCGCTTTGCGAAAGCGAGTTGATGAACTGCTGGCGGGGGCCAAAGAGACGAAGACATCGACGCCGAAAACCAACACCTTCGAACACGAACTGAGCCGGATTAACCGCGCGCTAAGGAGAGCCCATGAACACCCTCGCTGAGGTCACCGCATCCTGGAGATCGGTCCGCGACGGCCTCGACACCGTGATCCACGGCCAGACGGACGGCAAGCAACACCTCCTCGTGTGTCTTCTTACCGGCGGTCATGCGCTGCTCGAGGGCCTGCCTGGCACCGGCAAAACCCTGCTCGCGCTGACCGCCGCCCGCCTTCTGGGCGGCCGCTTCCGACGCATCCAGTTCACGCCCGACCTCATGCCGTCCGACATTCTCGGCACAAGCATCTTCAACGTGAAGACGCAGGAGTTCGACTTCCGCCCCGGGCCCGTGTTCACCGACATTCTTCTCGCCGACGAAATCAACCGCACCCCGCCGCGCACTCAGGCCGCCCTGCTCGAATGTATGCAGGAAGGCGCTTCCACGATCGACGGCTTCCGCCACGAACTTTCCCCCATTTTCACAGTCCTCGCCACGCAAAACCCCATCGAGTTCGAAGGAACGTATCCGCTTCCTGAAGCGCAGCGCGACCGCTTTCTCATGAAGATCACCCTCGCCTATCCCACCGCGGAAGCGGAAGGAGGAATCCTCGCGGACTACGCGAGCGGACGAAGACTGCACGACACCACCGTCGAGAGCGTCCTCAATCCCGCCCTCTGTGCCGCCTCGCGGGAAACCGTGAGGCGCCTCGTCACGGTGAGGAAGGAAATCCGCGACTACATCCAGGCCCTCGTGGGAGCCACGCGCAAGGACGACGCCATCCATATCGGGGCCGGGCCGCGCGCCTCGATCGCGCTGCTCGAAACCAGCCGGACCCTGGCCGCGTTGTCCGACCGTGACTTTGTGACTCCCGATGACGTCAAGGCTCTGGGGCTCCCCGTCCTCGGCCACCGTCTCACCCTCACCGCCGAAGCGGAGATGGAGGGCCTCGCCGTTTCGGACGTGCTGCGCCGCCTCTTCGCGACGGTCGAGGTCCCCCGCTGATGATTCCAGGGCAGAACGGCGTTCGCGGGCTTGCCCTCGTCTGCCTTCTTTCCCTCGGCTACCCGGCCTCGGCCTGGTTCGGAGTGGCCGCTGTGGCCGTGCTCGGCGCTACGCTGCTGTTGGCGGGCCTGGAGGCTTTCCGGCTGCGCGATATCGAGGTCACCGCCGATCGTGCGCCCTCCCTGGTGCTCTCCCTCGGGTCGAGCGCGTCGCTTGCGTTGAACCTCAAGAGCGGCTCGACCCGACCGGTCTCCGCAAGGCTCCGGCAAATACTTCCCCCGCTCTTTGCTGAACCTTCGGCCGAGAGTTCGGTTCGTCTTTCGCCCGGAAGCTCCGCCCGCGTCGAGTGGCCGGTGTTCCCGAGGATGCGCGGCCGCGCCTCGCTCGAAAACCCGGTGGCGGCCATCACCGAGTTGGGCTTCCTCGAAAAAACGATGGAGGTCCGGGCGTCTCCTTCGGAGATACGCGTGGCCCCAAACCTCAAGGACATTCGCAGGGTCTCGGGCGACCTGGAGCGTTTCGTTCTCCGCGGTTTCGGCGCTCGTGCCGCCGCAAGGCTTGGGAAGGGCCGGGACTTCGACCGGCTGCGCGACTACGTGCCGGGCGACGACATGCGCGACATCGCCTGGAAAGTCTCGGCACGGCGGTCGCGCCTGACCGTGCGCGAATACCGTCTCGACCGCTCCCAGGAGATCGTCATCTGCGTCGATCGCGGCCTGCGCATGAGCACGCGGGTGGGTTCCCTCTCGCGACTCGACCACGCCGTGCAAGCGGCCCTGCTCCTCGCCTACGCCTGTCATCGGATGGAGGACAACACATCGGCCGTGAGCTTCGCGGCTCAGACGCGGATCGAGGCCGCCTCGGGCCGCGGAAGCACTCAGCTCCGGCGGATGCTCCAGTTCGCGGTGGGTGCGTCTGAAACAAACGAGCCGTCCGACTATCTCGCCCTCGCCGCCCACCTGCGCGCACGCATTCGCCACCGGTCTCTCATGGTCATCCTCACCTCCCTCCCCGACGCCGACAGCGAATCTCTGCTCCGCGGTCTGAAGCTGCTCTCGCCCCAGCATCTTCCCCTGCTCATCGTGCTCCAGGATCTGCCCCTCGAAGCCGCCGCTTCCGGCGTGCCTGAATCGAAGGAGGCGCTGTTCAAGACCCTGGCCGCGCGCGATATGGTGAACCGGCGGCGGGAGATCCTGAGGGAGGCACGATCGCGCGGAGCCATGGTTGTGGAGACGACACCCTCAGACGCCGGTTTCGCCGCGATCAACGCCTATCTCGAAGTCAAACGAAGGCAGACGTTGTAAGCGACCATGCAGGCCGATCTTTTCGTCGAACGCGCCCGCTCCCGCTGGAACCGTCTCGCGGTTCTGCTGGACGAGGCCGAGAATCTGAAGGCCGGGGCCCTGGGGCGGGCGAAACTCGAAGAGACACTGCGTCTGTATCGGCAGGCCGGCAGCGACCTGGCCCAGGCGCGGGCGCTCACCAGCCGCCACGAGATCCTCGATCCGCTGAACGATCTGGTGAGCCGCGGGCATCGCGTCCTCTATTCCGCAGGCGACGTTAGGCTGCGGGAGAATCTCGGGCGATTCTTCACTCACGACCTCCCTGGTACGTTCCGAAGGAGGTGGCAGGCCATCGCGGTCTCCGCCGTCGCTATGCTGGCCGGGGCCTTCGTGGGAGCGGGTGCGGTCGTCGTCGACCGGGCGAACGCGGCCCAACTCGTGCCCCCGGCGTTCCAAACCGAAAGCCCGAAGGAACGGGTTCAACAGATCGAAGAGGGCAAGGAGCGGATCGAGACACTGGACGATGCCCTGACCTTCGGCGCCTCCCTGTATGCGCACAACATCCGCGTCTCGTTCCTCGCCTTTGGACTCGCAGCCGTCACCGGTCTTGGGGGAATCGCCATACTCTTTTTGAACGGCGTGCTGCTGGGTGCGGTCGCGGCCTCCTATTCGCTCGACGGCGTCACCACTTTCTTCGTGGCCTGGGTGGGCCCGCACGGGGCTCTCGAACTTCCAGCCATAGTCTTCGGGGGTGCGGCAGGCTTCGTGCTGGCGCGTGCTTTCTATCTTCCCGGGAATCGCACACTCGCGGCCTCCCTGCGCGAAGCCCTGCCCGATGTTTCGAGGATCCTGACCGCGGTGGTCCTGCAGCTCCTGATCGCCGGCCTCGTCGAAGGATCGTTCTCGCAGTTTTCCCGGAGCACTTTCTCGTACGGCTTCAAGATCTCGGTGGCCGCGCTCCTCTTCGTGGCACTTATCCTCTACCTCTTCCTGCCGCGCCGGGAGCCAGCGGCCCAATGAGCGAGCGGGTACTGACTCCGGACGGGTCGCTCGTCGACCTGAACCCAGCGGGGCTCGGCGCCCGTTTTCTGGCGTTCATGCTGGACACCGCGCTGGTGCTGGGCGGCATCTCCCTGGCCGGCGCCCTCACCCGGATGGTGTTACCCCTGGGGGTCGACTACGCCATCGTGGCCCTCCTCAACCTCTTCGCGGGAATGGGCTATTCGGTCTTCTGCGAGATGCGCCTCGCCGGCCAGACGATGGGAAAGAAGCTGCTCCGGCTGCGGGTGGTGGACGCTCAGGCCCGAAAGCTCACACTGTCACAGTCGGTGGTTCGCAACGTGGCGCGCACCGTCGACTTCCTGCCCGTCTTCTACGGTTTCGGGGGCCTGGTGGCCCTATCTGATCGCCTGGGCCGGCGGCTCGGCGACCTCGTGGCCGGCACGGTGGTGGTGCAGGAGAAAGGGGATATGGCCGTCCCCACATTCGAAGTGAAACCGTGGGGTGAGACATCCCTCACTCGCGCTGACGTCAGGCGACGCGCCCTCGCCCGCCTGCCCCTGGAGGAGCGCGAGTTCATCTTCACCTTGATAGAACGGGAGGCCGGTCTCACCGCGGCTGCGCGCTTCGATCTGTTTGAGGCGGCGGCGCGACAATATCGGCGGCGCCTGCAGCTGCCGGAGGTCGACGGCCTGTCGTCTGAAAACTTTATCCGGATCGTGGCTACCGCTCTTGATGACCGCTCGGCCGCCAAAAAGAAGGGACGGGGATAGGCACTTCCATTCGTCTGTTACAGTCGCTCGAATTTCCGCGGGCGGAATTGCGGGGCGCTTGGCAGCAAAGGGGGGAATTCTGATGTCCTGTGTGAATCACACGGAAGTGATGGACCACACTGGTCCATGCGAACGGTGTTCGCTGCCGTTCTGCCCCAACTGCCTGGTGGTTTTCCAAAGCAAGCAACTGTGCGGTCCGTGCAAGGGCGAAAGAATTCGTGCGATTCAATCCGGCACTCCCGAAGGCGAGCTCCGGATCGCCAGCGTGGCCCGCCGCTTCCGCGCAGTCTGGGTGGATGGGATGGTCCTTCTGATCCCGCTGTTTCTCCTGGCCTTTGCGGTCGGCGCCACCGGTCTGATGGCCCCTGGTTCACCGATGTTCGGCCTCACGAACATCGTCATCTACGTGGCGCCTATTTTCTACGAGGGCTTCTTCCTGCGTCGGACCGGCCAGACCCCGGGTAAGAAGTGGCTTGGAGTCAAGGTCGTGAACCCCGACGGCTCGGACATCTCCAGCGGACAGGCCTGGGGTCGTGCCGCGGGCAAAACCCTCGTCAACTTCTGCCTGGGTATCGGGTACCTTCCGGCCTTCTTCACCAAGGATAGAACCTGCGTGCACGACATCCTCGCGAAGACCCGCGTCGTCCGTGTTTGAAGCCCTCACTGTGGAGACCCTTCGATGAACGCCGCCGTCGCGACCGACGCGATCTGCCCCGCCTGCCTGAAGCCTGTACCCACCACCTTCGCTCCTTCGGGCGCCCGCACCTGTCCGGGCTGCCGGACGGCCTACGAAGCGGTCGTATTCCAACTGCCCGCACTGCCCGCACTTCGCGCCGCCGCCTTCACCGGCGAGGGATCCTCCCCGTGCGCAGCGCATCCAGGAAATGGCGCCGAGGTCGCCTGCGACCGGTGCGGACGTCTCATGTGCGGCCTGTGCCGCGTGAATTCGGATGGGAAGACACTGTGCACGAAGTGTTTCGAGCGCCTCGCCGCCGAGGGCGCTCTTCCGAGCACGGTCCGCCATTTCACCAGCCACCTCGCCCGGGCCCGCATGGTCACTCTGGTCTCCTGGCTGCTATACCCGTTCGCGATGTTGCTCGGACCGTATGCGTTCTATCTCTCGATCCGCGCCTGGATGGATCGACGACGCACCGGCGAGAACGAGGGCAAGGTGGCCATTCCGGTCCTGACCCTGCTTTCCCTGCTCAGTTCGGCCATGGGCTTTTTCCTCGTCTGGATGATCCTTCTGTAGGGGCTTTGCTATGGCACGGGAATATCTGGGACAGGTGAGGGAGATTGGAGGAGCCACGCGGCTCTACAAGGCCGCGGCTGCTTTCGAGATCGATGAGTTCGAAGGGACATCCGGACTAAGGCGACGGATCTTCTTCGAAGACATTTCCCTCGTCACCTATCACCGTGAAGTCGGCACGTTCTTCGTGCTGGCGGTCGGTTCTCTTTGCGCCGTCTCTCTTTTCGTGATCCTCAGCACCCTCGTGGGCGGACTACAGAGGCCGGGCACATGGAGTGTGATGGAAGCCGGGATCATGGCGACCGCAACCGCCCCCATCTTCATCCTCTTTCTGAATCGGGTGATCCGCAAGAAGGACGTCATCACCATCTTCGGGCGGCACGGACGCGCCCGGGTCGAGTTCGAATGGCGGAAGGCGAAGGCCCGGAAGGTCTTTCAGGAGATCTGCAAAGCCGCGCGCGACAGCCGTCCCGCGGTCCGAAGGCTCCGCCCCCAGACGCCTCAGGAGCCGTTGTCTTCCCTGGACCTGGGGGCCGAGGCCGAACGAGGACCCGACCCCTCCATCGCCTGAGCCAGGCGGATCCGCTCGAAAATTCGCACCCAGTCCGTCCGGCTCGGGTCCCCGGCCTCCGCGTGCACCGCGGCGATGCCGGCCTCGAGGTGGAAGCGGCTGATCTCCGGTCCCTGGGCCGACCGGTCGAGGTGGTGGAAGGCCCTGGCGAGGTGGGCTCGATCCCAACGCGATCGATCCTGATCTTCGAGCAGAACGAGATCGCCCAGGTCGTCGGTGCGGGCGACCAGGCGGGAGGCTCCGAAGAACATCAGGGCGGCCAGAGCGTGAGCCCGCGGCCGCGATGTGGCCGCGGTGCCCGCCAGAATCTCGGTGAGCCGGATCGCGTCACCCACCAGATGGAGGCGGACCAGATCAGCACCTGCGGTCGCATGGTGGCCCTCGTTGAAGATGAGGTACAAGACGTCCAGAACGGCATCGATCCGGGCATCCATATCGGCCTCGGACACCGGTGTGGCTCCGAGCCGCTCCATTTCGCGCTTGGCGCGGACGATGCGCTGAGCGGCGGCCGATTCGGAGATCAGCAGAGCGCGGGCCACCTCCGGGGTCGACAAGCCGCCCAGAGTGCGAAGGGAGAGGGCGACCTGACTCTCGCGCGGGAGGCCCGGATGACAAGCGAGAAGAAGGACGGCGATCTCGTCGGGGAGGTCCCGTGCGGGCTCAAGTTCCATCACTGCGGTATCGGCGGCGAGCAGATGAGCCTTGCGCGCCGCGGTGGTATCGCGCTTCAGCCGATCCAGCGCCTTGCGGTGCGCGGTGCGCAGCAGCCAGGCGCGTGGGTCGTCAGGAACTCCGCGAGTGGCCCAGTGGCGCAGGGCCTGAACGAAGGCGTCCTGCACCGCGTCCTCGGCGAGGTCGAAATGCCGCGGACCCAGGCGACGAAGAAGATACGGAACGAGGCGTCCGGCCTCGCGCCTGAAAATGTCGTCCAGGTCCACGGTCTGGCTGGAGGGCTACTCCGTAGGCTCCATCTGACGAATCTCGATGCTGCCGAACTCAAGATACGGACAGGTGCTGGCGATCGTTTGAGCGGCGCCATAGCTTTCGACCTCAAGGACGAAGAATCCGCCCAGCACTTCTTTCGCCTCCATGAACGGGCCATCCGAGACATCGAGCACACCCCCCTGACGGCGCAGGACACGCCCCTGGCCGTCGGCGAGTTTCTGCCCGCCCGTCACGTGCTTCGAGTTGTCCTCGCGCCACTTGACGTAACGCTGGACCACCGCCTGCATGTCGGAGGGGGACACATTGGCGAAGGCCTGAGTGCGGGATTTCCGTGCGCGCGGTTGCGGGGTTTCCGTGCGCGCGGTTGCGGGCGGACACCCGCGCACGCGAGGTTGCTTCGGGCGAACTCGTTTGATGCGCCCTCGCAATGACGTAGGGGACAATGGGCTTGGTGAGTGGGCGGGTTCGTTTGATGCGCCCTCGCAATGACGTTGGGGACAATGGGCTTGGTGAGTGGGCCGGTGCGGGATTTCCATGCGCGCGGGTGCGGGGTTTCCGTGCGCGCGGTTGCGGGCGGACATCCGCGCACGCGAGGTTGCTTCGGGCGAACTCGTTTGATGCGCCCTCGCAATGACGTAGGGGACAATGGGCTTGGTGAGTGGGC
>Ga0163144_10011992_pt1 | contig 18275 bp, 14 predicted proteins | sample OliLak19BULKMAT1_FD_123175 | JGI IMG/M metagenome (GOLD analysis project Ga0163144, IMG submission 123175) | Freshwater microbial mat bacterial communities from Lake Vanda, McMurdo Dry Valleys, Antarctica - Oligotrophic Lake LV.19.BULKMAT1 | ecosystem: Environmental > Aquatic > Freshwater >... | reverse complement strand
TTGGTCTACCAAAGACAGCGATGAATCCGGAACGTGGAAGATCGATCAGGCCATGAGAATCGATGATTCTGGCGAATTTTCAGGTGAGATCTTGATCACGCGCTACTCAGACGGCTTGACTAGACCTGCGAAATTTGTCGCCAACGTGGGTAATGGCGCTGTAAACGTAAGCGTTTCGCCCCCCACCTACCAGTGGGGGCCCGCATTCTGGGGCAATCTTTCGGCAACGCCCTACGGAGCATTGCTCGAAGGGCGCTTCGAAAATGAAGGTGGCGATTCCGGACAGTGGACTGGGTTCTGGCACGCTTGGGCTGCTGTACCGTCACATTAGGGCTATTCAATACCATTGGCGCCACGGGCCTTCGCACAAGTGATCTGGCGAATCCGGAACAAGAGAATCTAAAATGCCCGGTAGAACTCAGCGGCCTACGCGACGAAGGGAAGGGAAGGGATGATCTTGTTGAATCAGAGAGCGCAGCTTGCACTACCGCGGTACTTGCCATTAGGCTATGCAGCAATCGCAATTTTACTGGCAGTGTCATTAGCCCCCAACCGGGGTTCCTCGCAGTCGCTCGCAGTTGGGTCCGTTTCGGGCGCGAGGGGTTCAACTGTCTGGTTCAGTGTCAGCCTTGACCCTGAAGGGATAAGTATCGCAGGTGTGGGCACGGATCTCATCTTCGATTCTGACGATACGCCAGTGAAGGAATGCGTCAAGTACGGCGAAATCGAGAAGTCTATCGCCACCCAGATGTTCCCAATTCCTTGCGGTGGTGCCGGGGAACCAGCCTGCGGAAAGATTCGTGTCATGCTGTTCGATAGTCCGGACCCGAACGATCCACCCGAAGCGATACTAACTCCAACCATCCTCTTTCTTTGTCGAGTGGAGATACCTTCCGGGGCTGCGTCCGGGAGTTATCCGGTTATTGTGGATGCACCAGGTGCTTCTGACCCAATTGGTCAGAAACGCCAACTAACAGGGGTCTCGGGAGTCGTGTCCGTAACTAGCCCTACCCCTCCCCCTGGTCCCGGACCTGGCCCGGGATGTAGTTGACGCGCAAATCAAGCTGTTAGTCTGTGCACCATGAAAGCTTGCAACGAAATTGAGAGCGGGTCTATCTGATGGGGGAGAAAACCATGACCACCGGATTTTGGCGAGCGTCGATTGGTATCTTGTTAGTTGCCGGATTTTCCGCCGCGCTTCGTGCGCAAGCTCAATCGTCCTGTGTGGGCGACTGCAATAGTGATTTGTCGGTGACAGTAGATGAGATCGTGCTGGCGGTCAATATTGCTCTCGGGGTGGCTAGCTTGACCGAATGTCAGTCGGCCGACGCGAACTCAGACCAGGAAGTTACCGTTGACGAGATTTTAGCTTTAGTGACTTTCGCACTTCAGGGATGTCCCGCGGCACATACGCCGACACCGTCAAGCCCTACGCCGGCTAGTACCCCAACGCCGGTATTTTCTCCCGGACAGCTCGCGGTTTCAATTACGAGTCACAGCGCCATTCCACGGACTATTTGCATTTCTGGCACGATGGAAACTGGTAGTCTTCGGAACTCGAGTTCTCACTATGGGTGCTCGCCTCCCCCGGCAGGCACTCCAGCATCGGGTTGCACCCCGGAATGTCGGACGCTAAATCCCGATGAAGACGTGACGATTTCAATCAACGGCCTTTCCCCCGGAGAATGGCTACATCGAGTCGACGTCGCTGAGTCAGGTCAAGCTGCGCGCCAGCTGCAGTATCTTCGCAGCCGTCTCGTCTCAGATCCAGCTCGCCCAAACTCGATTTCGTGGCAAGTGTTTAATCAAGTTCTCACGGTGACTACATCGAATGGGACGGGTATGGAACCCCCTCCGACCCCAGATGACTGCCCTGGATCCAATTGTTCGTTTCGGGAGGCGATTGGCAAGGCGTCTGCTATTGGCTCAGGTGAGCGTCCGGTTCTCATCAACTTCGCATCAGGATTAGCAGCGCCGTACCTGCGGCGGAGCGACCCGCACATGATTGTGGACAGGGACGGAACGACCGTCGATGGCACAGATGCCAATGGTGATCCGAATCCCCTCCGAGCATTCGGCGATCGCAAGTATCCAACAAGGATTCACCTGTATAACGTCGAATCGACGATTAGGGTAACGGCATCAGACACTGAGTTTCGGGGAATCGGATTCTCGCGGGAGCTGGATCCGGAGAATGTGGCGGCGAGTGATCGTGATTTTCTCAGATACAGCGGATCTGGAAAGCGCGGCTTGGTGACGACCAGCCGATTCGACGGGGACGCAATTGACATTAGCCAACATATCGTAGGCAGAGACGGAATCGACGTGAACAGCAACGGTGCTACCAACTACGACGAAGCGCTCATAATTGAGAATGTAGAGATTCGCAATTGCCCAGATCGTGGGGTGAAGAGTTTGAGCGGCTACGTTGTCGTTCGCGACAGTTGGATTCGAAATAACCTGCAAGGAGGCTTATTTGCACAAAATGGGGACGGCCATATCAAGGCCGAACGCAATATAATTGAGTTCAATGGATGGACGTGTCCTGCCAACACGCCGGATCCAATGAATTGTAACGGCAATGCCATTGCAAACGTCGATAGCACGGCAATTTCAACTCAGAATTCCTCGCAGACTTCCGGCGTGCGGTCCCATCTCGTAACGGACGGCAACATTATCAGAAACGGGGGGCAGGGGGCGTTATCGACGCTAATCAGCCTAGGCAACTATTCAGAAACGACGATAGTAAGAGATTTCGTTTGTGGAACAAACGCGGCCGACAGCAGCCTAATTGCGTTCCAAGCGTTAGAGGTGAAAAGCCATGCGGGTGCGCCGAATCCTGTCACGGTTTTCGGAAGTGCATTTGTTCGCTCCCAAAGAGGTGTGAGGATTATCGAGGCGTCAGGTAGCACTGGAAATATCAGTCTCGGCTCCGGAATGTCGGGCACTGGGGATAACGCCTTTGTGGCAAATTCAGCATGGCAAGTTGTCAATGAATCAGCATCGAGCCTCACGTTCGCAGAGCGGAATCAATGGAACAGCTGCGGAAACGCGTCTAGCTGTAGCTCGGGCGCAGTCGCTAGTAATGACGTGGACGGAGCACTAGACTTCACACCTGCCCAGGCTCATCGCAATCCGGGGGCCCTAGAGGTTAACAACGTGTCTCCTGCACACGCTCAACGTGGCGATCTTGTATGGGTTTTCGGGGCTGGCTTTAACGCTGTCGAAGGACACAAAAATCCCCTCGCTCCTACACCGACCCCATTTACGTCATGCAACACTCTGGCAGGAATGAACACGTGTAATCCGGTTCGTGGCACTTGCGTCGAATTCTTGGATGTGGATTCAGGAAGTTGGGAACCCGCCCTCGACATTGTCGCAGTAACGCCGCGCATGGTAGTCGCAAAGGTGCCAATAACATGTAAGCAACCCACCTCGGTCCGAGTGAGGACGCTGGATAGCAACGGTGAAATACGAACTAGTGATACTGTTGCTGATTTTTGCCGGGTACCCACTCCCGGACCTTGAGTTTCGAAGGCTTTAAAAGAGCCGAACCAGGGCGGGTAGATCTGCAACAGTTGTTCTTGAATCGTCGTTTGCATCCGTGGTTGTACATGCATCTCCTTCAACGGGATTGAAAAGGGCGGCAACGAGGGCTTCTATGTCGCGGGAATCAACGATCCCATTGCAGTCCGCATCACCTCGGACCAGCGTGTCTTCGACCACAATAGTAGAAATTGCGGTGGCCACGCCGCCCCCGATCGTGTCAAACGCACCGACCCGGAGAGTATATTCTCCGGACTCGTTTTGATTCGGTGTCAGACGCAGGACGGCGCGTCCATTCGCCTTTGCAATCAGTTCGGCGCTGGCGAAGTCCCGCAAGCGATCAACCGGCCCCGTGACTATCTGAGCATGAAAAACGATTGGGTCGCTTTCCGGATCGCTAGCTACAAGTTCGATGGTTGAAGTCTCTCCTTCCTCAATCACCATTGAACTTGCGATCGAGAGCGTGGGCGAGGCGTTCAGTGGGTTGCGGGGAACGTACCAAGTACTTGAAGGTCGTAGTTGAATGCCATTCAGTTCGCCTGAATCGCCCGCGACGAACAGCGTACCGCCCTTGCTTCCTACAAGCTCCGGTACATGCGTCATGTTGACGAAGTCGCTCACCTGAGTTGTTCGATCGATCGATAGGTCCATGAGAAAGATCTCGGGAGACCTGTCTTCGTTGCCGGTCGTAGGATCCAAGTTCCCGGTCGAAACAAACGCAACTGTCATTCCATCGGCTGATAGCGACGGTTGTTCTGGAGCCATCGAAACTGGCACTAGCTCGCGAGTTGTTCCCTCATCTATGTGCGTCAAGAATAAACCGTCACTGATATAGCCGATAACGTTCCCATCATTGGAAATTGTAGGGTCTTGCCCCCATGCGGGCGATTCAGCGCGACCCGTCACTTGAATCGTAGTTCCCGCGTGGGCGTCATGGCGGAAGACTTGGAACATACCTTCGGTTGACGCCTCGGAATCGAAGTTGCTTGCGGAGGTGAAGACGACGAATCGGCCATTCGAGGAAATCTCTGGATCTTGGATCTCGGAGAATATTTCCGAAGGGCCATCTGTCCGCTGCCGAGCCGGACCCGCTGGAAGTTGGAACGAGAAAAGTTCGACGCTTCCATCAGCATTCTGCATTGCTGGGTCGATATTTGCCCTCGTCGTGAACCAAAGGTATTCCGCTGCCGGGCTAAGCGCCGACCAGAAAGCGTTTAGGTGTGGGACCTGGACTGGTGAGTCGATGCCGCCTGCAAATTCCCGAATTATCCATTCGCTTCCTGGCAAGCTGGCCGGGCGAAACAGAAGAAAGTTGCCCTCTGGAGAAAGCCCTTGGGGGGCGACATCCGGTATTTCCCCGAGGGTCAGGCTCGCACTATCAAAAATCCAGAGCCGATCGTCGCGACGACCTGCTCGGTCGACTCTTCTGAAAACGATCCGACGCCCGACTGCATCAACCCGGAAGCTGAAACCGCCTTCGTTGTGCGGATCAGGGATCGGAAGGGCAGCAAAGCGCGGATTTGGGACGAGAAACGTTTTCATATCGGTACTCGTCGCTCCATCGACCGTACGGGCCCGCAGATACAACGCGTAGAACCGTCCCCTTGCGATACCGAGCGGCCCGTGTTGGGTGAGCAGAGCGATCCCCGCGTCATTCATGGTGCGACCTCCGTGAGCGATCTGAATGCGGGAAGCAGCGGCAATATCTTCGAGCTCGAGTGTCCAATGGGATATCGTTGATCCTGGCGCAGCAATCGTGGCCCGAACTTCGTAGGGGAAATCATCCAGCCGGATCTTCGCCTCATTGGCTGGAGTATCAATGATTGCAACGGGTATCTGGTCCCTCTGCATCGCCCTTGCGACGTTGACGCGCCCGTAGCCGAATTGCGGATCCCACCCCACCGCTCCCAAGTCATCGGCGCCGTTCAGGAGGGCTTGTCGGACCTGAAGTCGATCGAAATGTGGATAACGACCTCGTACCAGGGCCGCCGCTCCGCTCACATACGCTGCGGACATGCTCGTTCCCGCGGCTCGCAGGTACGAATCCTCAACCACGAACTCCGTCCGGATGAGGCTAGCGTCGTGAGCGCGTAGAGATAGAATCGACCGGTCGGGCCGCGGAACGTCGATCGGCTCATCGCCGCCTCCGCCTGGAGCTGTCAGGTCGAGCGCCCCACCAAAATTGGATCCCGGCGTTGCCTCATCGTAGTGTGTGGTACTTCCGACAGCAATCGCCGCGTCGAGATTAGCCGGGAACACGCCGCTTTGGAGAGATGCACCGTGATTGCCTGCTGCCGCAACGAACACCACATCGAACTCTTCCGTCGCATATTCCACAGCCGCTTGGATGGCACTACTCCTGGGACCAGACCAGCTCGCATTGATGATGTCAGCTCCATTCTCCGCAGCATAGACAATCGCCTCTGCCAGCTCAGAGTTGGGGCCGACTCCCGATTTGTCCATGCCCTTTACGGCCATGACTTGGGCCATCGGAGCAACGCCAACGATCCCAATTCCGTTTCCTCCGACGGCCGCGATCGTGCCGGCTACGTGAGTGCCATGCGATTGGTAATCCACGACGTCGTTGCCGGGGGACTTCGGTTCCGGGCAGCTTCCAGTATTGGAAGTCTGGACACAGGTGGTGAAATCCCAGCCGTATGTATCATCCGTGAAGCCGTTGCCGTCATCGTCGATTCCGTTACTTGGGATCTCGCCCTGATTCCTCCAAACGTTGCCGGCAAGATCTGGGTGCTCAATGTCGATTCCGGTATCGATGACTGCAACGACGATCCCCTCCCCTTGTGAAGATTCCCACGCGCGAGGCGCTTCGATCTGAAACAAACCCCAGAGGTCGAAGAAGGACTGTCCCCAAGCTCCGGAGGAACAGTAGAACCGATCGTCAAACCTGCAATTGCTGGAAGAAACACAATCGCAATCGCCTTCCTCCGTCGCATCGAAGCTGTAGAGACTAGGCCCTGGATTTCGGGCAAGTTCGCTGGCCGCCGTATAGATATGGTTGGGCTCCGCCCAGCGAACGGAGGGGGAGGACTCGACGCGAGCTGCCATTCGCTCGATGTCAATGTCAGGACTGGCGTGCAGGACAAATATCTGAGCGAGCGCACGGGCGCGGCTCGAGCCGGCGGATCGCTTCGTCGTCGAGCGCACATTGGCTTGCGGTGCAGGGAACAACGGGTAGAGTTGCATGGGTCCGAATTCAGCTAGCCTGACTCTCAGCGATTCAAGCGTTGCGGATTCAGAAGTTGTGCTCCTTGAGGAAGGGAGATCAGAAACGTCCGAGTCTAGAGCGACGATGAGCTGCCCAGGAACTGCGCGATAAATAGCTCTTGCTGGCGACCAAGCCAGGGTCGAAATCATTAGAGCAATTGCCAAGAGCGGTGGGCGATGCGACATTTCAGGGTACATCGCACATTAGAATCCAATGACGCTAGCGTTTCAGGACGATTGCCCTGACTGGGGCGGACAAATTCCTAAGCACGCTCCTTCATAGCCATGAAGGTTGGACGATCCGAAAGTAGGCAGCGGCAGTCTCGCTCGTCGACTCGGGAGTTCACTGATGTGGCAATTCCTACCATGGTTGATGCTAGCCAACCTGTCAGCTGGCGTCCAGGGACAACTTGTCTACACGGAGCTACCGCAACGCATCGTCAACCTGAATCCCTTAAGTACCAGTTTTTCATGAATGACCAGGTTCTGTTCCGCACGAGGGACTGAGGCCGGCGATGCTGCGTCGCTGCATGAGGGGCTTGCCGAGACGCTGACCCTGCAGCGCCTCGGTGTCCGTGGGGCGCTGTACCGGACCCTGCGGTCGACGAACACGATTGAGAACCTGAACGGTTCGATCGCGACCTATATTCGGAACGTCAAGCGCTGGCGGGGTGGACGGATGGTTCTACGCTGGACCGCGGCGGCACTCGATCGTGCCCAACCGCGCTTCCGCGCCATCCGCGGCTTCAGTGAGTTGCCGAAACTGCGTGCTGCACTCGACGCCAGCATTGCATCGGCCGGTGGGATCGGAGAGAAGTTGGCCGCGTGATTATACCGTCACCAAGAGCCGCTGTATTCGACTGCGATTTTTAGCAGCGAACGGGACATCCCCGCGACGCAAATTGCGATGGGATTGTGTCGAACGACGATCTGGCTGCGATCGCGCGAGAGATCTTTGATCGGAACTGTGTCACTTCCGACATAGACGGCGACGACCGAGTAGCGGCTATTGACATTTGTTTCTTGCTGAATTTGTTGACGCGAGCCCGGTAGGCACTGCTTTCCCACCTTGCCCTGATCGGCGAATTTGTCTCTAACGATCCGATGGATCTGAGCTTCACGGCGGAACAACAGGCGTTCCGCGTCCGCCTGCGAGCGTGGCTCGAGGAGAATGTGCCGCGCTCGGTGCCGGAGTTCACCAGCTACGAGCAGGAGGTCGACTTCCTCAGCGACCGGCAGCGGCGGGTGCACGCCGGCGGCTGGTGCGGGCTGTCCTGGCCGGAAGCGTTCGGCGGCGCCGGCGCCAGCGTGATCGAGCAGGCGATCTACAACGAAGAGATGGCTCGCATCCAGGCGCCGGAGCTGATCAACAAGGTCGGCATCAACAACGTTGGCCCGACGCTGATGATGCACGGCACTCCCGAGCAGCGCACCCGCTTCCTCGCCAAGATCCTCTCGGCAGACGAGATCTGGTGCCAGCTCTTCTCCGAGCCAGGCGCCGGCTCCGACCTCGCGGGCTTGCGCACCCGTGCCGAAGCCGACGGCGACGGCTTCCGGCTCACGGGGCAGAAGGTCTGGACGAGCTACGCCCAGTTCTCGCAGTTCGCGATCTGCCTCGCGCGCACCGATCCGACGCTGGCCAAGCACAAGGGCATCACCTACTTCATCGTCGATATGAGCAGCCCGGGTATCGACATCCGGCCGCTGCGGCAGATCACCGGCGATGCCGAGTTCAACGAGGTCTTCCTCGACTCCGTGTATGTGCCGCGCGAGTACGTCATCGGCGGTGTCAACAACGGTTGGTCGGTGGCGATGGACACCCTCGCCCACGAACGCGGCACCAACTATCTCTTCAAAGAGCAGGTCAACAATCGCATCGCCATCGACCGGCTCCTCGATTCGTTGCGACGGCGTCGTGCTGCCGGAGAGCGCCTGGACCCGGCTCTGGTCGATGAGGTCGCACGCGCCTTCATCCGCGTCGAGATCATGCGCCTGCACAATCTCGACACGATGACCCGGCTCGAACGCGGCGAGGCGGCAGGGCCCGAGACGAGCCTCAAGAAGGAGTTCTGGACGCAGCTCTCGCAGCACCTCCACGAGACTGCGCTCCGCGCCCAAGGAGCCTTCGCTCAACTCGAACCGGGCGAACCGCGGGCTGTGGATGGAGGCCGTTGGCAGCGGTCGTTCCTCTACAGCCGGTCGTGGAGTATCTCGGGCGGCACCTCGGAGGTGCAACTCAACATCATCGCCACTCGCTTGCTCGGATTGCCGCGCGGAGCTTGATGCGATGACTGCGGATCCGGCCGTTCCGGCCCACCCTGCGGCGACAGTCGTGCTGCTGCGCGACAGCGACGAGGGTTGCGAGGTTTTGCTGGTTCGCCGCAGCTCGCGGCTCGCGTTCCACGGCGGCGCGTGGGTGTTCCCCGGTGGTCGAATCGATGCGGTGGACTACGGAACGACTGCGGCGGAAGCGGAGATCCGCGCCGCCGCGTGTCAGGCCGCAGTGCGCGAAGCGCAAGAAGAGGCGGGCATCGCCGTCGACCCGGCGGAGTTGGTGTTGTTCTCGCGTTGGGTCACGCCCGAGGGATTGCCGAAACGATTCGACGCTTGGTTTTTCGCCGCGCGCGCGCCGTTCTCGCCGGTGCAGGTCGACGGCGGCGAGATCGAAGAGCATCGCTGGATCAGTCCGGCCGAAGCGCTTGCTGCGCGCGAGGCGGGCGAGATCGAACTTCCGCCGCCCACCTTCGTCACCCTGACGAAGTTCCGCGGCGCTGAGGCGGTCGCCGACGTGCTCGCGGCGCTTCGCGCCGAGCCGTTGCGCTCGTACGTGCCGCACCTCCATCTGCTCACGGGCGGGGGCGCGTGTAGCCTGTACGACGGTGATGCCGGTTATGAGACGGGCGACCCCGAGCTGCTCGGGCCGCGTCACCGGCTGACGATGCACGAAGGCGGGGCGTGGACCTACGAGTGCAGTGTCGACGGCTTGCTGTTCCGTGTCTCCTGAGTGTCTCCCTGCGGGCTATCCCCAATGCCGGTCACCCAAGAGCAGAGGTAGAATCGAATTCGGGCGATCGCCTCGCCCCGATCGACCCGCGCGGGGTGGATCCGACGTTGCCGCGGTCGGCGCGTGTCGATGAGCTGCGGGCGAGCGTGCGTGCCGCGATTGCGACGGAACTCGACCGGCCTTCAGCGCACGGCGTAGACGCGCCCGTCGAGACCGCCGAAGTAGACCGTGCCGTCGGGTCCGATCGCCGGTGACGATGGCAGCGGCACTTCGGTCGTCGGATCGAAGGTTGCGACGAGCTCGGCATCGGCACCGGTGTCGCGGACGTAATAGAGTCGTCCGTCGTCACCGCCGAAGATGACGATGGGATCGTCCGTGCCGCTCGCGGAAAGCACCACGGCTGGCGACGACTCAATGCCGGTGCCGGGATCCCAACTCCAGCGCAGCGCACCGGTGTCGGCATCTATCGCATGTAGGCCGGCGTCCATACTTGCCACGTAGAGGCGGCTGTCGCCGTTCGGATGAGCTGCCAGTGCCGGGGATGCGACGACGCGGCCGATCCCGGTCGGGCCGACGAATCCGGATACAGCGCGGCCGTCGGCGGTGACGCGAGCGATTCGACCGTTGGCGTCGACGACGATGACGGCGAACGTCTCCGCAGGATCGCTATTGTCGAGCACGACGATGGGTGCCGCGAGGATCGGCGCCGAGAGGCCGACGCTCCATTGTAGGATGCCGTCCTCGCGAACGGCGCGCAGGAGACCGTCGTCGGCTCCGAAGTAGATGAACTCGTCGGTGTCGGTGATCGTTCCGCGCCGTCCGAGGGCAGGCGAGGACAGCGTCGCGCCGCTGAGGTTCTGGAAGCGGGTGACGCCGTTCGGGCAGGTTGCGAACATGCCCGAGCCGAGCGACCCGGCGAAAATGGAGCCGTTGAGGCTGAGAGTCGGCGAAGTGCCGACCGCAGTGTCGAGGACGTTGGGCCAGATCTGTTGCAGGAAGTCGCCTGCGCCGGAGACTCCGAGCAGACGCCCGCTGCCGGTGCCGATGAACACGGCGTCGAGATCGTCGCGCGTCGCCACGAGCGGAGTGGTGGTGATCGAAAACGGTTCTGAACTGGTGAGGAAGTCGCGTGATCCGTTTTCGTTCTCGATGCGGATCAGCGTCCCGGCACGGTCACCGGCGGTCCGGATGCCGATTAGCTGGCCGGCGGTCGAGGCGATGTAGAGCGCTTCGGCGCCCGAATTGAGTGACGGCGAGCCGACGAACGCGGCGGTCGGTTCGTCGCTCGCAGCGGGGTAAGTCCAGGCGATTTCGCGGGCAGCCGGCTCGCCAGCATTGTCGGCGGCGACGCGTGCGTAGGCGTCTGCGGCGAGGACGATCGTTCCGGTATTCTGTAGGTCACGGCGGAACTTGGGCCACTGATCGGGGGCGGTGTCGATGATCGGTGGATTGGCGAAGCTGCAGCGAATGCCGTCGTTGTCCTTGCTGCAGGCAATTGCGGCGAGGGCGAGTGGAACCAGCACGGAGAGTCGGAGAGTCGTTCGAAGCATGATGCCCTCCGCGGTCTACGGGTTCGTGGCGGCGCCGGCCGCCGCAGGAGACGGAGTCGGCGTCGGGCTGCGTGCAGGGGTGCCGGTTGCACCGATCGCGTAGAGAAATCCGTCCTCGGCGCCGACGTAGATCACGCCGGAATCGTCGAGCGCCGGCGACGACACGATCGCGGCCGAGGTGCAGGTTCCCGCCGGACAGTCGTCATCGTCGGTGCACTCGTCGCCGGCATTGACGCTGTCCATGCAGCGCGCCGGAATCCGAATCGGCCAGAACGACGCGTCGCACGAGTCGCCTTCCGGGCAGTTCTCGTCGGTCGAGCAAAGCACGGTGTCGGCGTCGACGCAGAACGCAGGAAACTCGCCGTCGCCGGTGTCGACCACGTATACGTGACCGCCGTCGGTCGCGAAGGTGATGAACCCGTCGAACGAGAGCGAAGGCGACGATCGTACCGTCGAGTCCTCGACGAGTACGGACCCATTGCCTGTCGGCGATTGGACGGTGCCGGTGCTCGAGTCGAGAAAGATCACCTCGCCGTCGCTCGCCACGCCGATCACCGTAGAGAAGTCGGTGATTGCGGTCGGCGTTGGGGTGAACGTCGGCGTCGGAACGTTGGGGTCTTGGGTCGGCGTTTGCGTTGCCGTGCCGGCTGCAGTCGGAGTCGGGGTGGGCGAGGGCTCGCTCTGTAGCCCCACCGAAAGCGAGTTGAGAAAGCGCCGGCCGGGAAGGTTGACCGCCCAGCGGAAAGTGCCGTCGTGGTTGAAAGCGTAAACGTCGCCCCCTGCGGTTCCGACGAGCAGTGAGGATGATGCGACCACGCTCGGCTGGAGGAACCCGTCGCTCGCGGTCAGGCCTGCCAGCGAGACTCGGCGGCGCAGGGTGCCGTTGCGCGTCAAGATGTAGAGCATGTCGTCGCCGGCGGTGAAGACGATCGCGCCGCCGATGCCGATGGCCGGCGATGAGGTGATCGGGCCGATCGCCCCGTCACCACGTGCCGGATACTGCCAGCGGGTGGTGCCGTCGATGTTGATCGAATAGAGCTTTCCAGCGCTCGGCTCGGCGCCGGTTCCGGTGCTGATTTCGGCACCGATCACGGTTGCCGCGATTGTCCCGGTGATGAGATTGAAAGAGAACGCCGGCGACGAGCGAAACGCTGCGCTCGCCTGGGTGCCGAAGTCGGGTTCGAGTTCCGGGACAAAGCAGGCTTCACAAACGGCAACCGGCTCGGCTGCCAACTCGTTGACGGTGTAGCGGAAGACGCGCCCGCGGGTATCGCCGATGGCGAGGGTGGTGGTGCCGTCGATGGCACGCGTGATCGTCGGCGACGATACGAGTGGTCCCAGCGTTGGATCGCAGGACGGCGACGCCGAATCCGCGCAGCAAGCGGCGCACTCGGTCGTTGACCACCGTGTGCTCAGGTCGTCGGCGGCGAATGCTTTGAGCGTGCCACCTTCGCTGCCGAGATAGATCACGCCGTCGATACCGACCGCGGGCGACGCCGAAATCGGGGCGGGGGAGTCACCGTCGTCGACGGGGGCGAACCGCAGCGCACCGCGGTTCGCCAGCAAATTGCCGCCGAACCCGCCGGAGCGGCCCGGGTCGCTCCGGAACTGCGGCCACGGCGACTGCGGGGGAGGGGCGTCGGAGCCGCCGCCGCCGCCGCATGCAGCGAGCGTCGCCAGCAGGCTCATGGTCGCGAAAAGCCTCGAGCGGGTGTAGATGCGCCTGTCCAACATGGTCCCGGGGGACTTGTCACAGCGGTGTAGCAAACTCAAACCGGGGTCGACTCGGGACGCCGCGCGATGATTCGGCCGAGATGTGCGGGCTCGCCGCCATCGTCGACGCGGCCCTCCGAGTGCACGAGGATCTCGAACCCGGCGAAGGCAGCGAGAAGTTCGCCGCGCTCGAGGAGAAACGCCGGATTGCGCGGGTGGCCGCTCTGCGCCTGCTCGCGCAGGAAGGTTTCGACCAAGACGACGCCGCCCGGGCGCAGGGCGCGGCGCATTGATGCGAACAGCGAGCGCTGCAAGTAACGAATGTCGATGATGGCGTCGTAGTACGCCGGGCGCAGCGGGTAGGTTTCCAGATCTGCTTGGAGGCAGTGAACGGCGCGTTCGGCGCGGCGCGCTGCAACCTGCAGCGCAGCGAGGCCGCCGCAGGCGACGTCGATCGCGTGGACCACGTTGCCGCGATCCGCGAGGAACAGCGCGTTGCGCCCCGCGCCCGCGGCGATGTCGAGGATCCGGCCGTGCAGCAAAGGCGCGTGCGCGCGCAGAAACGGCGAAGGGGGTTGCAGCGACAGCGCCGCTGCGTCGCCGGCGTAGCGCGCTTCCCATCGATTTTGGTCGTCACGTGACATGGCGATCCCACTCAATCGCGCACCGCGCGCGCGAGGACGAGAACATCGACGGCACCGGCACCGGCGCGCCGCAGCGCGCGACTGCACTCGTCGACCGTCGATCCCGTGGTGAGCACGTCGTCGACGAGGAGGATCCGCGTGCCGGCGACGCGGTCGCGGCAGGCGACCGTGAAGGCACCGGCGACGTTGCTGCGGCGCGCGTGTTCGTCGAGGTCGACTTGCGGCGCCGTCGCCCTGCGTCGGCAGAGAACGCGTGCCTCGATGGGGATGGCACGTACCCGGGCGAGGTCGCGTGCGAGCAGTAACGCCTGGTTGAAGCCGCGCCAGCGCAGGCGGTCGATGTGCAATGGGACCGGGATGATCATGTCGTGGCGGGCGGCACGGTCGTCGTTGCCGGTAGCGAGCAGTCTGGAGAGAAAGGGGGCGAGGGCGACCTCGCGGCCGTATTTGTAGCGGTGTAAAGCGGTGCGGAGGGGGCTGCTGGCGTCGCGGGAGCCGAAGAGCGTGCAGGCGCGGGCGGAGCGGAACGCCGGCGGCTTGCGTAGGCAGCGGCCGCAGACGTGCGCGCTGCCGCCGAAGGTGGCGAACGGATGGCCGCAGGTGTGGCATGCGTTCTCTTCTGGTGGGCGGATCAGGGAGCTGCATGGCGCGCAGAAGCCGCCGCTAGGCGCCGTGCCGTCGCAACCGTAGCAAAGCGGCGGATAGACGAGATCGAGGATTTGTCGCACGACGGACACGCGCGAAACGGTACGCTCTGGCGCCGCGACTGGCAACGACATCGGCGCGCCAAATCGTACCTCACCTGCGACGTGGACCTCGCGGGAAATGCGGGCTAGGGTCGCGCGCCGCCGGGAGTGCGACGCTGACGCGGAGGAAAAGGTGCATGGGTAAGGCGCTCGATGACATCAAAATTCTGGACCTGAGCCGGGTGATTGCCGGTCCGTTCGGCACCAGCATGCTCGGCGACCTCGGTGCGCAGATCATCAAGGTCGAGTTGCCGGGGCGGGGCGACGACGGTCGCTATGGGTTCCCGACCGTCTCTGGAGTGCCGGTGGCGTTCATGGCGCTCAATCGCAACAAGCGCGGCATCACTCTCGACATGCGCAAGCCGGAAGGAGCCGCGCTGCTGCGCCGCCTGGTGCAACACGTCGACGTGGTCGTGGAGAATTTCTCGGCGGGAACCATGGCTGCCTGGGGCCTGGGCTACGAGGCGCTGGCCGAGTCGCATCCGCGCCTGATCTATGCGGCCTTGTCCGGCTTCGGCCAGACCGGCCCCTACTCCGATCGTACCTCCTACGACATCATCGCCCAGGCGTTCGGCGGCTTGATGGGAATCACCGGCTTCGCGGACGGTCCGCCCACCCGCGGCGGCGGCTCGCTCGGCGATTTCATCGGCGGGACGTTCCTGGCGGTCGCGATTCTCGCGGCGATCCACTACCGGGAGCGCACGGGAGAAGGGCAAATGGTCGACGTTTCGAACATGGACGCGATCTTCTCGATGCTCGACAACTGGCCGACCGTGTACGCTATGACGGGTCGCAAGCCGCCGCGACTCGGCAACCAGCACGCGTTCGTGACTCCCTACGATTGCTTTACAGCGCAAGACGGCTACCTGGTCATCGGCATCGGCAACAGCCGGCTCTTTCGCGAGTTGATGACGGCGATCGGCAAGGAGGAACTCGGACGCGATCCGCGCTTCAAGTCGCCGCAGGCACGACTCGAGCGCCATGCCGAGGTCAATGCGATCGTCGCCGAGTGGGTCGCCGAGCGCCGGGTCGATGAGGTGTTGCAGCTGTTGGGACCCGCAGGCGCGAACGTGCCCTGCGCTCCGGTGATGACCGTGGACAAGCTCGTCGCCGATCCGCAGATCGCGGCGCGCGAGATGCTCGTCGATCTGCCGCACCCGAAGCTCGGCCGCATTCCGGTGACCGGCGTGCCTTTCAAATTGTCGCGCTCTCCGGGTAAAGTGGAGACCTTGGGGCCGGAGCTCGGCCAGCACAACGACGAAGTTTACGGTGGGTTGTTGGGACTCACCGCGCAGGAGATGGATCGACTGCGCGCCGCGGGCGTGATCTGACGAGGACGCACATGGATTTACCGATCGTTCAGAAGTTGAAGAAGAACCTCGCCGAGCTGCAGCACGAGCTCACGCACAAGGTGCCGAAGGATTTGCACGAGGCCGCCAGCCACGGGGATCTCAGCGAGAACGCGGAGTACGATGCCGCCAAGCAGCGCCAGGAGTTCCTGCGGGCACGTGTCGGACAGCTGCAGCAACGCATCCGCGAGCTATCGCTGTATAATGTTCAGTCGATCCCAGCGGGCGTGGTGGCGTATGGGAGCAAGGTCACGGTCAACGACCTCGAAGCGGGCGAATCGCAGGTCTACGAGATCGTCTTTCCCGAAGAGGTCGACCCGGCGGCCGGGCGTATTTCGCTGAGTTCACCGATCGGCCGCGCTCTGATGAGCAAGGAGGTCGGCGACGAGGTCGAGGTTCAGACCCCGGGCGGCCGGCGCAACTACGAAATCACGGCGTTGGTGACCATGCACGAGCGCCGGCCGGCAGAGTAGGGTCGAATAGGGCTGCGGCCGCGCCACGTTCCTTGCAGGTCCTGCGGGGCGTGTGCTAGCTTCCGCTTCGATTTCGGGCCGCTTGCGACGAGGTGGGCCTCTGGGCTCACTTTTTTCGTTTTGGAGTCGAAATGTCCCGAGATGTAGTCGCCCGCGTTTGGGAGATAGCCACCCCGTTGGTGGCAGCAGAAGGGCTGGAACTCGTCGACGTCGAGTACCAGCGTGAGGGCCGGGGGGCGATTCTGCGGTTTTATCTGGACCGCGAGGGTGGGATCAACGTCGATGATCTGGCGCGGGCAAGTCGGCAGTTGAGCGACGTTCTCGACGTGCACGACGTGATCCCCGGGGAGTATCTGTTGGAATGCTCCTCCCCAGGGATCAACCGGAGGCTCAGGCGTCCCGAGCACTTCCGCCGCTTCATCGGCGAGCGCGTCCGGGTGAAGACCTCGGAGCGACTAGACGGTCGCCGCGCGTTCTTCGGCAGGCTCGAGGCGGCCGACGACGAGGCGATCGAGGTTGCCGACGCGCAGGGTTCGTTTCGGATACGATACGAAGAGATCGTCCGGGCGAACTACGAGGCGGATTTGTAGTAGGTGCAGGAGGAACACATGCAACCGGAACTAAGCCGGGTAATCGAGCAGGTCAGCAAAGAGAAGGGTATCGATCGCCAGATCGTTATCACCGCCATCGAGGCGGCGATGCTCTCTGCTGCCCGCAAGATCGTCCCGCCGACCACGCAACTCGAGGCCAAGTTCAACGGCGAGGTTGGCGAGGTCGAATTGTTCCGCATCCTCACCGTCGTCGAGACCGTCGCCGACCCAGAGGTGGAAATCTCCGTGGTCGACGCGCGTGCCAACATGGATCCGGATGCCGAAGTCGGCGACGAATTTCTCGAAAAGCTCGACCAGAAGTACGGGCGCATCGCCGCCCAAGCAGCCAAGCAGAACTTGATCCAGCGTTTGCGCGATGCGGAGCGCGAGATCATCTACAATGAATTCAAGGACCGTAAGGGCGACCTCACCCATTCCGGGATCGTCCAGCGCTTCGAGAAGAAGAACATCATCGTCAACCTCGGCCGCACCGACGCGATCCTGCCGGAAAAAGAGCAGATCCCGCGCGAGCGTTACCGTCAGGGCGATCGCATCCGCGCTTACATTTACGATGTCGACATGTCCGCGAAAGGGCCGCAGATCGTATTGTCGCGGACCCATCCAGGCTTCCTGATGAAGCTGTTCGAGCAGGAAGTCCCCGAGGTCTACGAGGGAATCGTCGAGATCAAGGCGGTCGCGCGCGAGCCGGGCGGCCGGGCCAAGATTGCCGTCGCGTCCAATGATCCCGATGTCGACCCGGTCGGCGCTTGCGTCGGTATGAAGGGAACCCGCGTCCAGTCCGTCGTCCAGGAACTGCGTGGCGAGAAGATCGATATCGTCAGCTGGACGCCCGACGCGGCCGAATTCGTCTGCCGCGCTCTCGCGCCCGCCAAGGTCGCCAAGATCATCATGGACGAGGACGAGAACACGATGGAGGTGATCGTCCCCGACGATCAACTTTCGCTCGCCATCGGGCGCAAGGGACAGAATGTTCGCCTGGCCTCCAGACTGACCGGATACAAGCTCGATGTGCGCAGTGAATCCGACGCCGACGAGGAGGCGCGCCTGGCGCGAGCCTCGCTCACCGGCATCGCCGGCGTCAGCGACGTGATCGCGGAGATCCTCTACCAGAACGGGTTCAAGTCGGCCGAGGACGTCGCAATTACGGACATTTTGACGATTGCCGAAGTCGAAGGCGTCGGACCCGAACGCGCACCGCAGATTTCGGCGGCGGCGATCGAACGGGTCGCCCAGTTGCAGGAGCAGGCCGAGGCGGCTGCTGTAGCTGCCGCTGAGAAGGCGGAACGCGATGCGGCAGCAGCCGCGGAGCGCGAAGCAGCCGCAGCAGAAGAACCGGCCGCGGCAGAAGAACCGGCCGCGGCAGAAGAGCCGGCCGCGGCAGAAGAGCCGGCCGCGGCAGAAGAGCCGGCCGCGG
>Ga0163144_10011990_pt1 | contig 18276 bp, 16 predicted proteins | sample OliLak19BULKMAT1_FD_123175 | JGI IMG/M metagenome (GOLD analysis project Ga0163144, IMG submission 123175) | Freshwater microbial mat bacterial communities from Lake Vanda, McMurdo Dry Valleys, Antarctica - Oligotrophic Lake LV.19.BULKMAT1 | ecosystem: Environmental > Aquatic > Freshwater >... | reverse complement strand
TGTCCCACTTGTGCCGGCTCCTGTGGTGGCGCAGGCCAGCCGCTCTCCGAAGCAGGCGCAGATGAGGCGTTTCCTCCGTGGGTGCGAGGTCATCCCTTTCGACGAGACGGCCGCCCACCTCGCAGGGTCGTTGCTTGCCAAGTCCCGCACCAAGGACGTCGTCGACGCTTCGGTGGCGGTGCTAGCGGCTCGGTTTCAAGCGACTGTCGTGAGCGACGATGCTGACGACCTGCGTCGGCTGTTATTGGCCGCCGGCGCGAAAGTGTCGATTGTGGACGTTTGAACTACCATTGCCACCAGAGGCGATCGAGATATGCGCTTGCTCGACGCCACACGTTGGCCGCTTGGCGGTGCCCTGTATCACGGGCAGCCTCGCGGGCGCGAAGTTAACTCCCGCGGCGCGGAGCTTCTGCTCACAATTTGCGACCGTCTCGGACGGTGCGACCACGCCATCATTGTTGGGATCAAGATCTGCCAATGCCGTGCTGGTCGCCGCCAACGGCTCAAGTGCGACGACGGCGTGAATGCAGTGCACACACGGTCACCAACAGTGGGAGCGCCGTCGCCCGAAACGTCATCGGGCGTCTGACCCGTTACGGAGCGAAGTCTTGGGCGTCTGAGTCGTCGTAAAGGCAGTTCAGCCAGGCGGGCAATCTCTTTCCTCACTGAAAGTTGTGAGGCGTTGGTATCCAGATTGGACCGCCAATGCCCTGTCGCCTGGGCGTATCCCCCAGAATACGAATTCTGGCCCGGCGAAGTAGGGACTTCACCTCGACCCCTGTGGGTCACTGATATCGTTGGGCCAGCCACCCAGAGAGAACGCATGACCGTTTCACGCCGCCGAATTCTCCAAACGTTAGCCATTGGTGCCGGCGCTGCCACGTTCGCGCCGGTGTTGCGCAAGTGGCAGGTGCGAGATGTGAAAGCTGCCAGCAGTCCACCTAAACGGCTGATGATTTTCTTTCACCCCAATGGGTTCCGTGATCTAGCGGTCGATCAACTGCCGGTGATCGACCCTGTGAACTTTAAACTGGGCGCGATGTCGAGCCCGCTTGAGCGGCACCGCCAAGACTTGGGTGTGCTGAGGTGGTGGCGCTCCGGGTGTGGCGCCAAACGTCAGCGTAGCGGCGGCAGATCTGGCGAAAGCTCGTGCCCGACGCTTGACCGCGCAAGAGATCCAAAACTCAGTGCGGGATGTCTTTTTCGCAACGGATCCATTGGCCGTGCCGCCCCTCACGGAGGGAAAAGCCAAGGGTTTCGCGTTGTATGACGATTACGCCGTGACTCTCGATTTCTACACGGCACTCCAGGCTTTCTCGGAATCAGTGAGCGCAGTCGTCGCACCGCGATTGCTCAGTTCCAATTGCGGAAGTGGAGCGGCCGCATGCGTCGCGGACGTAGACGGCCCGGTGTTGGGTGCCGTCGAGCTGAGTCAGCGTTTATCGATGAGCAGCACGGTGAAGAGCTGTTACGTGGCGTCGGTGATGCAATACCTGCTAGGACGCCCTGTACAGGTCCCGCACCAGCGGACTCATGTCGACCAACAGACCATCGACAGCTTCTTATCGGGCACGTTCAACACGGGCAATATGTTGGCAGTGTTGAAGTCCGCCATTCTAAGCGATCCAGCTTATCTGCGAGACGCAACGGATCTGCCCCTCTAGGCCGCTCTAGGTTGATGTCAGGCTGGCGTTCCGCCGAACTAAAGCCGGGCGTAGTCGGGCTCAGCAAACGTGTCGCACTGTCGGGCGTCGCCATCTGTAAAACCGCGACGGAACCAGCGAATGCGCTGCGCGCTTGAGCCGTGAGTGAATTTGCTTTCGTCGGCGTGACCTAGAGCATCGTCGCCGATAGCGTGGGCGGCTCCCAACGCTTCGCCAAGATCCTCTTCGTTGATGCTGAGTGTGGATCTCGCGGCATGCCCCCAGACTCCCGCCAAGCAATCCGCCTGGAGCTCGATCCGAACCGATGTTTGGTTTCTGGATTCACCGGCGACTTGACGTTGCGAGGAGCCGATCAGGTTTTGCACGTGGTGCCCAACTTCGTGAGCGATGACGTACGCCTGAGCAAAGTCGCCCGGTGCCTTCAATCGGCCTGCCATCACCTCGTAGAAGCTGGGGTCGATGTATAGCTTGCGATCGGCGGGGCAGTAGAAGGGGCCCGCGTTCGACGAGGCCTCGCCACAGCCACCTGTCGAGACCTGATTCGCGAACACGACCAAAGTCGGCTTCTGGTACTCGGCGACGTTGGAGGCTGGCAATGCGCCTTCCGCGAACTTGCCTGCCCACGCGTCCTCGGTGGAAGCTAGCACGACGCGCGAAAAATCGCAGGCCTGCTCGTTCTGCTTCGAGATTGAACAAGCGCTCGGTCCTCCTGCCGGTGGTTGAGTAGATGTTCCACCTCCCAGAGTCTGCGTGATCAAAGTCTTAATACTGCTCGGAGCAAACAGGTAGACCCCGCCAACCACCGCACCAGCGATGAGCGTGCCCTTCACGCCGAGGAAGCGCACTGCACTCAGAAGAGATAGGCCCCCTGCGCTTCTCCCACTACTTCCGGTTCCTTTATCTTCAAATTGCTCAGATCGGCGTTGTCCATCAATGCGCATGTTGTGCCCTCTTCACGCCACCCTGGCTCAAAACTGGGCTCAACGCCACTTCTTCGGACGCGGGCACGATTGTAACACCAACGGTGTCGCCCTCCGCAGTCCAGAAATCCGGCTTAGGTGGCACGCCACTCACCTGTTCGCCTTACTGCGAAACGGTTAGCTTGTACTTTCGAGTGAAGTGGTCAGGAAGCACTTCGCCGGGGCCCGAGGCATCACCAAGCGCAGCAAACCCCCCGGCCTTGAACGTCGGCGTTGAGTTGTCACGTGAGTTGTTGGGTTCAGTGGGATCCGCTCCGCCGCACGGGTCCACGTTTGCCGCTCCACCCGTACCGCTGGCGCTCATGCCTGCGCTTCCAACGTTCCCTCCGCCCACGCCACCCGCCCCACCGACGACGCTAGTGTCTTCATCCAGCAATCGAACTGCCAAAACGGGGGGAAGCAAGAGGAGGCCATCTGGCCGAAAACGGGCCCTTCACCGGCCTGCCGACGCTTGGTACGGAGGTGTACCGCCCGGATGCTTCATTTCTCTGAGTGCACATGGGCCAATCTGTGCTTTCTTCCAGGGATGGCTGTTGAGACCTTGACCAAGCGTGGGCTCGCGAAGAGCTTGGCTTTTGTCGTTAGCTTGTGGTGTTTCGAAGCGGAAGCGAGGCCCACTGGGGAACCCCAAGCGTGCGCCAACTGCCACTATGAAAAATTGGGGCCGACAATTGAAGTCGCCATGAGCAATCGAGACCCCCAGCTCGGGGAAACTATCAATCTGAAGGTCAGCCTGAGCGCCAACGCACCCGGCGCCTTGCGTACCGGGCTGATGGTTTCAACTGACAATTCGGGTGAGTTTTCGGTCGTTGAAGCCGATTACATGCGCTTGAACACGCCGACGCAAATACTTCACTCGCAGCCCAAGAATCTGGTGGGTGGAAAGGCGGACTTCGAGCTGGCGTGGAAGGCACCCACTTCGCCAGGGGTCGCCAAGTTCACGTTTTGGTCCATGACGGGGAACTCAAACGGTACCGATGCCGACGACAATCACGCCACAACCTCAGTTCAAGTGGCGTTTGGTTGTGCTGCCAAAAATTTCTACCCCGATGCGGATGGTGACGGCTTCGGGAACCTGAATCGTCCGACACTGGCGTGCACGCAGCCTGCCAACATGATCGCCGAAGGGGGCGATTGCGACGACCAGAACGTCATGGTTTCTCCGGCGAACACGGAGATTTGCAACGTCACCGATGATAACTGCGACGGCACCATCGACGAAAACCTCGGATGCGGGCTCGTCTACATCGACGCCGACGGTGACGGCTATGGGAGCCCGTCCAGCGCCCTGAGCTACGGACCGTCGGGGTCAGGCTACTCGCTCAACAACAAGGACTGTAATGACATGGCCTCCAGCATCTTCCCCGGTGCCCCCGAACAGCTCAACGGCATAGACGATGACTGCAACGGTCAGTTGGATGACGTTGGCGTGGCCGCCATGCCCGAACCCGTGCCGTCCACCGTCCCGACCATGTCCCCGATCGTGCGAGACAGGACGCCCGCGGGGAGCACGAATTGCGCTGTCGAGTGGCGTCGCGATTCGGGCCATTCCTCGTGGATTTTTGGGCTATTGGCGGCAGCGGTCCTGGCGAGGCGCCGCGGATACGGACCGACAAGCCGGCACGGCTGGCGTTTATGGCCGTAGCAGCCCGAGAGCGCCCCACCCCCGGTACGTCGCATGAAGCTTGCAACGGGTCGGGAGAAGGACCAGGCAGACGCGGAGCTTCTAGGTGAATTCTGAAGCCTTGGTGGGGCCACGTTGAGGACGCGCTACGCGCTGCTTAACATCGCTTCAACCTGAGCCAGATGAAGGTGAGCGGCTCGGGTAGATGAATCTTGATTGTGACCTCGGCTGCAGCGCTGCTCCCACGCTGAAGCCACGCCTCGCCGCCGCCCGCTATGCAACGATCTATTTCCCAGGTGCCTTCAAGTGGCAGCTCCAGGTTGGCTGTGGGTAACTGGGTCAGTTCGCGGTAAACGAGCACGTGGGCCAAATCGCCCAGATCCGAACAGAACCCCGTGAAGCTGGCACCGGAAGGGCAGTCGCCAATCGGCAAGATGGTGCCGCGCTGAAGTTCAGCGCGGTGCTCGCGCCAGATCGAGATCAGTGGCTTCAACGCGGAAATGACATAATCTGGCAGTTCGCTCACTTCGAAGAAAGCGAGTGGCGCCGTCGTCATCACGATGGCGAACAGGGTTTCTGGAGGATAGCGACCCGGTGCCAGTGGGTCGTTGCCATAGAGCTCCTGGTTGCGACTTGGATTCAGAAACTCCATCCTGAGGCGCTGGGGCGCGACATAGAAAGAAAGCATCCAGATGTTGCGGAGCACGGCGTGAGGGAAGTACCGCGTCCAATCCGTGTAGCGGTTCTCTAGGAAGAGCTGCCCGACTTCAATCGCGCCAAAGTACCCGGGGCGGGTTTCGGCGGTGATGTCCAGATCGAAAATGATATCGCCCTGAGACTCGATCAAGACCGCATTGAAGAACCGATGCAGGTTCTCTGCGGAAAGCTGGCTTCGGAGTTTAATGCCGTCGAGCTTGATGTGTGAGACTCCCCAGTCTCGCCACATGCCGAGACACACCTGCGCGTCCTTTCCCCAATTGGCAAAGTCGTTGGAACTGTCGGGCGCGAACCACAGGCCAAGGCCGATACCGTGGTTTTTTGAAGCCGAAATCAGCGGTTTCATACCGTCGCTGAACGTGGTGGTACGCGGCTCCCAGTAGCGGGCGTCTGCTGCCCAAAATCCCTCCCAGATGCCGTGTTTCTCGCGCGCTCGTGCCGAATTCGAGGTCACCCCGCGCTCCCAGCCGTCGTCGATCTCACACACGTCGACACCGAGCTCGGCGCCAGCCGCCATCTCCGTGCAAATGAAGGCGTCGTTGATCCGAGTGTCTCGGTTGCGATCCCCCCAGGTATTGGAAAGCAACAAGCCGTCTCGCTCCGGGCGTGGCACACGCAGTGAGCGTTGAAGCGCATGGAGGCGTCGAGCCCGCCCAAGCCGTCCGCCGGAGTAGCCGAGCACCGCCCAACGGTATCCTTGCCCGTCGCCGGCGAATCCATGCCCCAACCAATGAAGCCAAGTACCTTTGCTTTTCACATCCAAGGTCTTGATTGGCCTAGCGTGAGGCAGCGGCGCGAGCTTCACCAACAAGAGTCCCTCGTTCGTGAGCGGATCTTCGAGCGCCAGAAGGCACGTCATTTCTGCAATCGACTGGATGTTGCAGAGGCGAAATCTGCGCTCAAATGTCAGCGTGTCGTGAATGTCCGTTTGATCGAGCAGGTCGACGATCACCAGCTCCCAATGCTGCCCAGCGTAGCTGAATGCTTCTAGCACGTCGCGGTTGTTGGCCGAGGAAGTCTCGACCGCGCTTTTATCAACTTCAACCCCAGTGGGCGCGGCTTCAGGAGTCGAGGACGCCTGGTCGACTTCCACCATTCTCGTGCCGAACTGTTCCAATGAGCAAATGATCGCACCGCTATCGTGAAATACGCTCACGTGTACGCGATAGCCAAAGCCGTCGGCACCTGTCACGCTCAGCGCGCCACGACTGACTGGTGCATGCACCGGAAGCTCTCTCTCCTCAGAGGAAGAGAACTCGACGCGAAACGGTGCCAGCGGGATGCCGTTAGGCGGGACAATGGAGGGCCCCAGCGCAGCGTCGTCGAGAACTCCTCGTGCGGTGATCCAATCGCGCCCCTTGGGATCGGCGTCATAGGTGATAAGGCTCCTGGCAGAGAGAGCGCCCGCCCGAAGTTGCCAAGAACGCAGCATGCTGGGGCTGCTTGCCGTCAATATATCCCCTGAGAACTCAACGTTTATCATGCGAAACTCACTCTCCTCTTGCTTGAGAGTCCCGTAGCGTTGAGCGCTACGCCTCGTAGGTGCGTCCATCAGAAGTTGGCCAGAAGGAACGTCTCGAAAGAGCCCCCGAAGAGCTGCCGCAGGTCGCGCTCCAAGTCCGCATCCGTGACGGCCCAACCCACTCGAAAAAGATCGCTGTATTTCTCGACTAGCACGTCTCCGAGGATTTGGCGTGAATGACGCCACTTGTAGATGACCTGATCGAGCACACGCGCGTCCGAGTGCTGCGGGGTGAAGCTTGGGCCGAGGAGCTCCAGGCGCATGCGGGTCATGTCGTTGATGGCGGTGGGAATATTGGTGAACCACCAACAACCAAACACATGCAAATTCCTGAATTTACGAGCCATGACGCATAATTCGTGCTGATTTTCGCGTGCCAGGGCCGTTACGAGAAACTTGTGGTGCGGATGCGCTGCGATCAGATTTTGGTAAGCGCTAAGATCCGCTCTGCCAACGCCATCCCCGGCTAACCTCAGTGCTGGATTCACTTGACGAACGACACCGGGCATCAAGGCGAACGGTAAGCCATGTTCAAGGCAATGCGGGAGCACGGCGCCGTCGATCAGTGTGGCGATATCTGACTTGGCGGGGTAGGCGAAATCTGGTTCGAGCGAGACCATCACGTACTTGGCGTTCAGCTTTTTGGACCAGTCCGCTAGGAAGCGCCGAACCTCCGAGAGGGACTTTTGATCCAGGGTTGGATTGACGGCATAGCCTTGCTCCGTGAGCGTTTTTGAGGCTCCCTGCCAATCGATGAGCAGCGGATCGATGCGCAGGGCTGCGGTGAACAGTGGGTCACGTTGGAAGCTTTTTTCCCAAAACGGTCGTTCTTCGGGGTCGAACGGAGAATTGGTCATGCAAAAGGTGTGGACGTGCGCGAGCTCCATCACGCGTGTCACGAAGGCCCCAAGCTTCTGCTCGGAAAACCAGCGACGGATTTTAGGCAAACCGTCTTTTTTGGGATCCAGGCCGAGCGCGTGCAAGGTGGTGATGACTCCGCGTGTGGCTTCTGAAAGAGGGCTTCGCTGCTCAAACAGCGTGCGCCAGACGAGCTCTGCTTGTTCCGATTTCTTGAGCGCCCAGTACTTTTCGTAGGGCAGCTCAATACTCCGAAAAGCCTCCGCAACCAGGTAGTGGTAGGTGAGCTGTTCGTCGATGCCCCAGAGCAGAAGCGACTCCAGCGCAGGATCGTAAAGGTGCGTGTGAATGTCGTAGGTGGGTGTGGTTGCTACGCGTTCACGGATCTTCCGTTCAAGCTCCTTCGGCAGAGCGGGTTCGTTCACAGCCGCCTCGCTTGGGCCTGAGCACGCAGGCATAGCTCGGCTGCTTTGAAGGCGTGAGCTTGGGTCATGGCTTTCTCCGTTCGTTCCAAACAGTCCACAATTAACTGCCCAAAATAGGGAAACCCGACTTGCCCCTTGAGCGAAAAATGCTTTTCGACCGAATCATTGACAAGATACAGTTGGTCCCCGCCTTCTTCGCGTCCAACCTCGATATATTTGCGCATCTCGATGTAACCGTGTGTGCCGACGATGAATGTGCGGCCATCGCCCCAAATGCGGGACGCATCAGGAGTTAGCCAGTCAACGCGCACGAAGTTCATCGCTCCGTTATCGCCCATGAGGTGCGCTTCGCCGAGGTCTTCCAGCTCCGGGTACTCTGGATTGTTCGTATTGCCGACCACCGCCGAGAGCACTGTGGCGTCTGTGGCGCCGCTATAATGAAGAAATTGCTCGAATTGATGGCTGCCGATGTCGCATAAGATCCCGCCGTACTGTTCGCGATTGAAGAACCATCTCGGGCGTGCCTTTGCGTCCAGGCGGTGCGGTCCGAACCCTGTGACCGAAACCACCTTGCCGATCGCTCCTTCTGCCAGCAACTGACTGGCAAACACTGCGCACTCCACATGCAGGCGTTCGCTGTAGTACACTGCGTACTTTCGCTGAGTCAGCTCAACCGTTTTCTGAGCCTCGGCCAATTGTTCGAGCGTAGTGAACGGAGTTTTATCGGTGAAATAGTCCTTGCCCGACTGCATCACCCGACAGCCCAAGGGGCCACGCTCATTCGGGATGGCAGCGGCCGCGACCAGCACAACGTCACGGTCATCCAGGATGCGCTCCAAGCTATCGGCGCATTGCGCCTGGGGAAACGCTTTCTGAAACTTCTCCAGCCGCGCTCGGTCCGTATCGTAGACCCACTTCAGCGTCCCACCTGCCTCGACGAGCCCGTTGCACTGGCCGTAAATATGCCCGTGATCGAGCGAAGTCGCCGCAAACACAAACTCACCGGGCGTTACCACGGGAGACGGCTTACCCTTGGGAGCGTAGTTCATTCCGTCTTTCATCGTTCCCTCAAGAGCGGCCGAAAGAATTGGCCATGTCGCGCTCCATGCTGCGCACGGGCGAGACCTGCTTTTGTTTGGAGCCAGCAATCTTCTGTGCGAGCACACGAGCGTAGTGGCTAGCATCGAGCGGCAGGTCAACGCTCCGTTCCTCGAAGGCGGAAAGCAGCATGGCATTGGCCAATTCCACCGAGTAGATCCCTTCTTCGGCGCGCGCAATCAGGGGGGTGCCTTTGAGGATCGCCTGCGCGAAGTTCTGTAAGATCCCAATGTGTTGTTCGCCAGAACCCTCAACTGGGATCTGCGCCGTCCAGGTGTCAGGGCCACGCCATTTCTCGCTCGATGTGCGGCAATATTCCGCCACCGAAGACTCAGTGCGCAAGAACTCAAGCTTGCCTTGCTCAAGCACCAACCGCCCACGATCCCCCGCAATTTCCAGGCGATTGGTACCGGGAGCTTCACCCGTGGAAGCGATGAAGGTCGCTGTGGCGCCACCCTTGAATTCCATGAACGCCGTCACGTCATCCTCCACTTCAATCGCATGATAACGGCCAAAACCGCAGTGAGCGCGGAGCTTCACGGGCATGCCAAACAACCATTGGAACAGGTCTAGATTGTGCGGGCATTGATTAAGAAGGACACCGCCGCCCTCGCCGGCCCACGTCGCACGCCAAGCGCTGGAACCATAATAGGCATCGCTTCGAAACCAGTTGGTCACGGTCCACTGGATGCGATTGAGCACTCCGAGCTCTCCCGTTTGAAGCATTTGGCGGATCTTCAGGTAGCGAGGATCGGTACGCTGATTGAACATCGCCGCGAACACTTGCTGATTGTCCTTGTGCGCCGAGATGAGCTGTTCGCAATCCGCCTTGTGTACGGAGATGGGCTTTTCCAGCAAAACGTGGAGGCCTACGCCTAAAGCATCCATCCCCAGGGTAGTGTGCGCAAAGTGCGGAGTTGCGATCAGCACCGCATCGACTGCCCCTGATCGAAACAGTGCTTCGCCGCTGCCGAATTGTTGCACTCCCAAAAAGGGCGCCAGGGCCTCAGCATTCGTATCCGCGACGGCGGCCAGCTCAAGGCCAGAAACCTTGCCCTCCAAGATCCAACGCGCGTGCGTTGCGCCCATCGACCCAAGCCCAACAATCCCAAGACGTACCTTTTCCATAACGAAACCTAGGCGGGACCCTAACACGTGTTAGGGTGGAAGCCAAGCACCATGACACGGCCGAAAAAGCCCGCGATTATTCGCTCCACCGCCGACCTAGCTCGCCAGCTCGGCCTTTCTCGCTGGACGGTTTCGCGCGCCCTCAATGGTCATAACGGTGTTGGAGCGGAAACCGCAAAAGCCGTCCGCGAGGCGATGCAGGCATCAGGCTTCAGCCCAAGCTCGCTGGCTCAGGGGCTACGTCGCGGAAGCACTCACCACATCGGAGTGTGTCTGCCAGACTTGGAAAATTTCTATCTTGGGCCAAAGCTCGAAAGTTTTAGACGAGAGCTTGGCGCTAACGGCTTTCGTTTGATGATTGGTATGTCTAACAACGATGCCGACGAGGAGGCGCGGGTGCTTCATGATTTTAGGGCTTTGAGAGTCGCAGGGATCGCCACCTTTGCGTCTCGTCTATCCGAAGTTGATTGGGCTTGTCTCACACAGGACGGCTTGCCTTCGCTCCGGATCGATCCGTTGGTTGGGGCAGAAGCCCGAAGCTTGGGTGTGGATCGTGCCTATGGAATGTGGGAATCCACCCGGCACCTGCTCCAGCTTGGGCATCAGCGTATCGCATTGCTCGGCATTGGGGAAAGTGGCCGCTACTCAAGGGCAAGGTTGCGGGGCGTGAAGAAAGCCGTTGCCGAGGCGAAGTTAGAGTTTGAGCGAACTATCGTGAGTTTTCCTGTCGATGGTGCTTTGGTTTCGGATCTCGAACGCGGAAGAGCCGCCGCCGAAAACATCGTTAGCCAGGTGCCCCAAGTGACCGCTGTGATGGCGCTCAATGATCGGATGGCCACGGGTCTCATCTCGGGCCTACGAGCGCTCAGGTGCATGGTGCCCGATGACATGTCCGTGATCGGATACGACAACATGCCACTGCTCGACTACGTGGCGCCCAGTCTGACCAGTGTGGATCCTCAAGTGGACGAACTCATGGCGAGAGCCACTCAGGCATTGATCCTAAGTATCCGCGGCGAGAACTCGGAAAGCGGAACGCCAAAGCGTGTGCGCGCCCGGCTAGTGGTCAAGGGCTCCACGGGTCCTGTACGGAGCCACGTAGGCGCCGAGCGACGAATCCTTGGACACGATGGGCCTGATCGCTGAGATCACGGCGCGCGATCAGCAAGATCATTCTTACGCGCGCCTTGCTTTCTGTCTTATGTTGCAGTCTTCATGAAATTTCTCAACGCGTACGCTTTCGTTCTGCCCTTTCCAGTCTTGTTCGGACTCGCGGCTTGCGCGAGCTCAGGAGATGACCCCGGCACAGGTGGGACGAACACGGCGAGTGGTTCTGCCTCCGGGAGCGGCGGTGCACGTGTTGCGATGGGCGGAACCGTGAATAGCGGCACAGGTGGCTCAAGGACCGGTGGGATCTCAGGGACGGGTGGGCGCTCGGGAACGGGTGGGCGCTCGGGAACGGGTGGGACGAACACCGCGAGTGGTTCTGCCTCCGGGAGCGGCGGGGGACTTGCTGCGACGGGCGGAACCGGCAGCGGTGGCGTGAATAGCGGCACAGGTGGAGCGGGGGATCCGACCCGGATCGAGATCGTTCATGCCGACTTCACTGCACGGAGCGTCGGCGGATATTCCCAGGCGATGGTCGTCGGTGACTTCGGTTTCACTCCCCCTTGGAATGATGGGCTCGACGCGGGGCGTGTGACGGTCGTCGACGAAGGCAGCAACAAGTTTTTACGCATGATCTATCCAGCCGGTCAGTTCGGTCCTACTGCCGGCGGGGTCCAGTTCCTGGTGCCCTTCGGTCAGACCTACCAAGAACTCTATTTCTCCTATCGAGTCCGCTTCAAGGCGGGCTTCGACTTCGTGCAAGGCGGAAAACTTCCTGGTCTGGTTGGCGGTTCGATTCCGAGCGGCTGCAGTCCGAAGAAAGACGGGTTTTCAGCGAGAAACATGTGGCGGACAGGCGGAGCCGTCGTTCAGTACGTCTATTGGCCGAACCAACCGAAAACCTGTGGCGACGATCTGAAGTACATGAACGGAGCGACCCAGAAGCTCTTCCCAACGGGACAGTGGGTCACCGTCGAGCACCGAGTGAAGATGAATACGGCGGGGACCCCGGATGGCGTCCTTCAGGCATGGGTCGACGGCGTCCTTTATTTGGAAGACAACGCGCGCCTCTGGCGCGATACCGGTTCGACCTTCGGGATCGACACCCTGTACGTCTCGAGCTTTTTTGGCGGCAATAACGCGTCCTGGGCTCCGGCCGTGGCACAAATCGCTGACTTCGACGATCTCATCGTCGCAGACAAACCCATCACACACTGAGAACCTCAAAGACCCGCGGCCAACTCTGTTACACCCCGCCGAGCGGTTCGTTCATACCTCGCCCTTCATAGGCGAGACGAATGGCATATTGCTATGGTTGGCAGCGACGTTGCGTGGCACGAAATGGTACGTGTGGGCGCGCGGGTGGTGCTCGCTGTGACGCGGACACCAAAAATCCTTGCCTGCCGAGGTGCGACGCACGTCCAAACAAACGGGGCACGGCGGCTCAATTTCGGGCACCCTGGGCGTGGACTCCGGTGCGCGCACCACCAGCACCGGGCAATGGGCCATGCGCACAACACCCTCCGCTACTGACCCGAGCAGTATCCGCTCCACACCTCGTCGGCCATGAGTCCCCAGAACCAGGATATCGGCTTCAAGATCAGAAGCGAGCTGTGCGATCTGCTGGGGAGGGGCACCAAAGGCAATGTGAGTTACCACTCGCGCGAGCCCTCCAGCGTCCGCTACCTGCGCCACCTTGGCCTCCGCATAAGCCTTCAACTTCTGGGCGGCATCTTCGATCGTCATCGCGAGCACGCCTTCGGAGGAATCGACGAACACACCGACAGCAGCAGTTCTTGCGACGTTAATGAGGTGCACCTCGGCCTGAGCCTGACCCTTCGCCAAAAGGAAGGCCTGCGCTACGGCAAGATCGGACAACTCGGAATAATCTACGGCGGCTAGAATCACATACGACCGTACGCTGGAATTGCTCATGGCTGATCCTTTCAGAGAAGAGGCACCCTACTCGAAACACATCGGGTTCAGAGTCAGCGCTGCACATCACATGCCATCAAACGAGCTCACGGCCTCTGAGAAGTTCTCGGCGAATTCGGTTCCACTAAATCCTCGAATGTCGGATTCGAGGGCAGCGCGTTTCTTTTGCGCCAGCACCTCGAATCGGCGCAGCATTTTCGCGAATGGCCGAGACGTGTTGGGTGGAGCCTCAAAACTAGGTCACACTCACGCCGATGAACGAAAACTCTTGGCTCGAAGACGTGTTCGCTCGCATGGCAGGCAGGGTCAGTCAGGCTACTGGCAGCTTCTGGACGTTTTCCGTTGCCGTGCTCGTCGTCCTCATATGGGCAGCGACGGGGCCATTTTTTGGATATTCTCAGACTTGGCAGCTCGTGATCAACACAGGGACCACCATCGTTACCTTCTTGATGGTGTTCGTGATTCAGCACGCACAAAACAAAGAGATGCGTGCCGTTCAGCTCAAGCTCAACGAGCTCATTGCGGCGATCGAGGGAGCGAGCAACCGACTGATCGATGTCGAAGACCTGACCGACCGAGAACTACAACAGCTCTACGGGCGCTTCCAACACCTGGCGCAGTCGGCACAACGCCTTTCGCATGGCGTCAAGCTCACCGTCGACACGGAAGACGACCCCTAAACCACGCGCCTGCACGGAGCTTCGTATTCCGGGTGCTGCCCCCCTCCGCGCCGCTTAACGCTGCGCGACTCCCCCCAAAGCGCCGGCTGCGCCGCCACTGGGGGGAGCCTCAGTCCACAGCTGTCGTGCAGGCACCGCGAACGAAGCGAACGCTCCAGTCGTCGCCGACTTCGGTCGTGACTCGGGGATGCTCTGCGAGCACTTGGCGAAGGGTGTCGGCGAGCTCTTGGTCGCGCTTGTCGACGCGTCTGCGGTTGAGCGGCGGACCAGGCTCCACGACGCAGAGGTTGACGTTGACGATAGCGGCAGTCGCTCGAATCCCAGCGGATACTCGGGACACGAGCGCCAAATCACCGCTGGAGCGCGTGAGGGCCTCGGTAGGGATCGCCACGTCCACAATCTGGACCTCGCGGCTCAGGGCGGCTACGAGGCCCCGCCCTAGGCTCTCCACCGCGTCTGAGCCGAGTGCCGCGCCGAGGTGGACGACTCGCACCCGGAGCGGCCCGCTCTCACTCGTTCCGACCTCGATCGCGATCGCTTCTCCGGCAGCAGCGGCCGGCCAGAGGCGACGGACGCTGGTTCGGATCATGCTACGCCCGATGTCGAGCTGCTGAGCAGCCGACGGTGGAGGAGGCGTCAGCGGCAGCAAGGGATCCTGAGACGAGCGCAGTGTGGACTGGAGACCAGCGAACGCCGTCGCGTCAGGGATCGCCAGGACCTCAATGCGAGGCATGACGCCGGACGCGGACTTGAGTTCGGTGTCGAGGCGCCCGCGACAGGCTTCCCCGTCCGCGGTATTTCCGAGCAACACCACGCGAAGATCGACCTCGTGCCGCTCAACGCGAACGCGACTCTGGACAATCTCGCGGGGCTCGCGGGTCAGAGCATCCTGGACGGCCGCGCGGACCCGGACCTGCCAGGCCACCTCGTCCAGTGCCCGACGAAGCGGTAGGTACACCACGGCGAGAAGAACCAGCGGCATGAGGAAGCGGAGAGCGGGCCCGGCCTTTGAGGCAAAGAGTAGAGAAAGCCGGCGCGCGATCGCGGCAGTCACGAAAGCGTTCTGACTCTTCGTGAGCTCATCCCTCTCCAAGCTCACCGAGTTCACGCGGTTGAACCCAGCTCCTACGAACGAGAGTGTGCCGACGAAGATGATGGCGACGAGATTCGTCAGAAAGAGGAGCGCAGCCCCGCCGGCGACCGGCCACATCGCCGCGCCCAGGCCGTAGCCGCTCGCGCAGAGCGGAGGGACGAGTGAGATCCCAATCGAAGTTCCCGCCGCGGTGGTCGCCGTGTCCGAGCCTGGCCGCAGCGAGGCATAGACGCCAGCGAGCGCGCAGAAACCCGCGGTCAGGAGGTCGAGAACGGTCGGCGACGTTCGCGCCGCGATCTCGCCGTTGAGCTCGTGGAAAGGAGGACGGTGATGGCTGCCGCGCCACCAATCGCGACCGCAACGCTGAGAACGATTCGGCCTGCCGAGCGTAACACCAGGAACGGTGAGCCGGTCGCAAGACCCATGGCCAGGGCGAGGATCGGGCCCATGAGCGGAGCGACCAGCATCGCACCGATGATGACCGCTGCGCTGCCTACGACGAGGCCGAGCGTCGCGATACCGATCGAGACGCCAAGCTGTAACCAGTACGAGGTGGACTCGTTGGCGTTCCGCGCCAGCATGCCGGCGACGAGGCCTGAGCGAGCCTCGACGCTCGAGCCGAGGAGATGTAGGAGACGGTCCTGGGCCGTCCTCAGCCGCCGCAAAGCCCGAAAGATCCAGGCACGCCGCTCACGGGCGGCGCTCCCTTTCGGCCGATCGAGGTCAGGCGGAGCTCGTCGCTCCTCCTCGGTTTGTTTGCTTTCGGGCGTCAAGTCTTCGGTCGCTCCTTTACCATAAAGTTGCGGACGGCTCTTCCGTCGCTTCCTTGGCGTTTGGCATGGCTTTCGCACATTGTCACCATCTGACCACCTGAGCGCCTGAAGCAATCAAGACATGCCCGAAGAACTTCAATTCCCGTTGGCGTTCACCGTGGTCGGCACTCTGCTGATCGTGACGACCATGACGAGCTCTTTCATCGCTCGCCTCCCGTTGAGCACGGCCATGCTTTACCTTGCGGTTGGCATCGGTATCGGGCCTGCGGGCGTTGACCTGGTAAGACTGGACCCGCTGCACGACGCAGGCCTACTGGAACGGTTGACCGAAATCGCGGTGCTGATTTCCCTATTCACCGCCGGCTTGAAACTCAAGATGCCGCTCGGCGCCCGGCGCTGGCGCGTTCCGTTGCAGCTTGCGTCGATCTCCATGGTGCTGACAGTGACGGCCATCACGGCCCTTGGCGTCTGGGTCCTGCGGCTGCCGCTGGGGGCGTCGGTGTTGCTGGGCGCTATTCTCGCACCGACCGACCCAGTGCTGGCATCGGACGTGCAGGTGGCAACGCCTGAAGACCGGGATCGCCTGCGTTTTGGGCTCACGGGCGAGGGCGGTCTCAACGATGGAACAGCGTTTCCCTTCGTCATGCTCGGCATGGGTCTGCTGTCGTTGCACGACATGAAAGAATGGGGCTGGCGCTGGTGGGCGGTCGATGTGCTGTGGTCGGTGGTCGGTGGCCTCGCTATCGGTTATCTCCTTGGCGCGCTGGTGGGCCGGTTCATTCTCTACCTGCGGGTTCACCATCGCGAGGCTTTGGGATCCGATGAGTTCATTGGGCTGGGCTTGATTGCTGTGGCCTACGGCGTAGCGCTGATGTGCCACAGCTATGGCTTTCTGGCTGTCTTTGCCGCCGGGTTGTCGTTGCGCCGGATCGACGAGCCAAGGGCTTCCGACAACATTGCCGCGGAGGTTCAACAGGTGGCGGCCGAGGCGCCGGCGCTCATGATGCAAGCCGTGGAACGCTTCAATGCGCAACTTGAGCGTTTCGCCGAAGTCTTCATCGTGCTGGTGGTTGGCGTGCTGTTGACGGTCGTCGAGTTCCGAAGTGAAATCCTCTGGTTTATCCCGGTCCTATTTCTGGTGATTCGACCGCTAGCGGTCTATGTCGGCCTCATCGGCACGCGCGTCGAGCCCGCGCAGCGTCGATTGATGGCCTGGTTCGGGATCCGCGGCATCGGCTCGATTTACTACCTGATGTACGCTATCACGCACGGGTTGGAGCCAGCTCTCGCGAACCGGCTGATGGCGATTACCCTCGCTGTGGTCGTCGCTTCGGTGGTGTTTCACGGCGTGTCTGTCACACCGCTCATGCTGCGATACGAACGGCGCAAGCGAAAAGGGCCCCCGCAAGGCAAGCCCTGAGCCGCGCTGCGCATGCCCGCGCCGTCGCCGCGGGCCCCGGGGAAAAGCTAACCGGCGCAACAGGCTGGCTTTCGTGCGCACATTCAGGCACGAGAGTGGGTATGCCGGGGCCAGTGCTCGTTGCAGATTTGGCTGTCGTGTTGGGCGTAGCCGCGGTGACCAGTGTGGTCGCGCGCACGCTGAAGCAGCCAACCATTCTCGGGCACCTAGCGGCCGGGCTCATTGTGGGCCCGTATTTGCCAATCCCCGTGTTCGCCGATCCGCAGCGCGTGGCCACCCTGGCCGAGCTGGGTGTGATCCTCGTGATGTTTGCCATCGGTCTGGAATTTCGCATCCAAAAGATGCTCGCCATCCTGCCGCGTTCAGGGCTAACCGCGACGATTCAGGTGAGCGCGTTGTGGTGCACGGGCTTCTTTCTGGCGCGGGCTCTTGGGTGGGATGTCGTGGGCGCCAGCTTTCTTGGAGCCTGCTTGGCGATTTCCAGCACGATGGTGGTGAGCAAGGTGTTCGAGACTCAGCCTGTGGAGCAAGGAGTGCGCGAACGGGTGCTCGGGATCTTGGTGTTGCAAGATGTGGTCGCCATCGTGCTCGTTGCCGTGATGACGGCTGTCGCCGCGGGAGGGACCCTGAGTGCGTTGGACCTAGCCCAGCTGATCGGGAAGCTGGTCGCCGTTCTGTTGGGGTTGGCGCTGGGCGGCCTTTTGATCGTGCCGAGGCTGGTGCGTTACGTGTGCAAGCTCAACAACGCGGATGTGCTGGCGGTGGTGAGCATCGGCATTTGTTTTTCGTTCGCGTACCTGGCTGAGGCGTTTCATTTTTCGGTGGCTCTTGGCGCGTTCGTCGCGGGTGTGGTGGTGAGTGAATCCGGCGAAGGGCAGCGCATCGAGCACTCGATTCAGCCCATTCGGGACGTGTTTGCCGCGATTTTCTTCGTTTCGGTCGGTATGCAGGTGGACCCCGCGCAGGCCTGGGCGGCGTTGCCAGTCGCTCTTCTCGTGTTTGTTGCGGTCGTGCTGGCTCAGGTCGCAAGCGTTACCGTTGGGGGCTTGCTATCCGGTGTTGGGCTACGCCGTGCGTTAACGTCCGGCCTCGCCCTCGGGCAGATTGGCGAGTTCTCCTTCATTATCGCTGGCATCGGCGCCGCCACCTCGGTGATTCCTCCATCTTTGCAAGCCATCTTGGTCACCGTGGCCGTACTGACCGCGTTCACCACGCCGCTGCTCCTCCGGCACGCCGGCTCAATCGTGAAGGC
>Ga0163144_10011988_pt1 | contig 18279 bp, 17 predicted proteins | sample OliLak19BULKMAT1_FD_123175 | JGI IMG/M metagenome (GOLD analysis project Ga0163144, IMG submission 123175) | Freshwater microbial mat bacterial communities from Lake Vanda, McMurdo Dry Valleys, Antarctica - Oligotrophic Lake LV.19.BULKMAT1 | ecosystem: Environmental > Aquatic > Freshwater >... | reverse complement strand
TGGCGGCATTACGGACGATCCGGAGGCTGTGCATCGCAGCCGGGTGGGCGTGCTGAAGACGCGGGAGGACCGGGACGCAGTGCCTCTGGCCGTGTTCCAGCGACTGGCAGGGAGGGCCGCGTGAGCGTCCTTCATCAAGAGGCGCTATCGCCAAGCGCAGCAGCGATGGCACGCGAGACAGTCAAGGGGCTGTCAATGGCTGACGCACCCGGTATCAATGCGCGTCTCTCCCAGTTTGCACGCCTCCTTCGCGACAATGGATTTTCGATCGGCCCGGGCGAGGTCAGCGATGCCATCACAGCGCTTGCTACTCGAACGGGATCGAGCTCAATTCCCACCGCCCGGCAGCTGAAGCTCACCTTGCGCTTGCTATGGTGTCACCGGCGCTCCGAGCTGCAGCGGTTCGATGACATCTTCGACGCCTATTGGCTGCGCCGTGCCCGGTTCAAGCGCACCGTGTTCCGCGAAACGCGTGCTAGCCAGACACGGGGTGTTGGCGGGCGTGAGGCCAGCGCGGGCGCTGGAGGTTCCGGCTTGGCGCGTTATTTCGACTGGGCAGATCAGGCTGAAACAGGCAGTCCTCAAGTTGATGCGGTGGGACAGGCCGCGCAGTCACTCTTGGGCGGCGCCTCGCGCCGAGCTGTGACCGGGACTGTCGACTTTGGCACCGTCGCTGACCCCGAGGAGCGGGCTGAACTGCTCGCACTGGCCGACCGGCTGGGCGCCAGAATGCGCCACACCATCACCCGCCGACGACGAGCAGCAACACGTGGCACCATATTGGATTTTCGCCGCACGCTGCAGCGCTGCATCGGCCATGGCGCAATCCCCGCCAAGCTGTTGCACAAGCGGCCCAGAACCCCGCCGGTATCGCTGCTGCTGTTCGTCGATGTGTCTGGCTCGATGGACGCCTACTCGCTTTTTTTTATGCGATTCGTGCACGCACTGACGGGACGTTTCCAGCAGGCGCAGTCGTTTATCTTTCACACCAAATTGGTGCATGTGACGGGCGCGCTCCGCGATGCCGATCCCGAGCGGATGATGCAGAGGATGACGCTGATGAGCCAGGGCTGGTCGGGCGGCACTCGGATCGGTGGGGCACTGGCAACCTTTAACCAGCAATACGCGCGCTCCTTCTGCTCCTCGCGCTCGGTCGCCATAATCCTCAGCGACGGCTTCGACACTGGCGAGGCACGTGTGCTGGACGAGCAGTTGCTCCTCCTCAAGCGCCGCTGTCATCGCATCATCTGGCTCAACCCGTTGCTGGGGCGCGAGAGCTATCAGCCGGTCAGCACCGGAATGACCGCCGCACGTCGGCACATCGATCTGTTCGCCGCCGCCCACAATCTCAACAGTCTTGCCGCATTGGAGGATGCCATTGTCCGAGCATGACGAAGGGATTGATTTGGACGGGCTGCCGCTTGACGAAGGGCTCTCCCTGGTCGCAACGTTTAAGCGCAATTGGGACGGCCTTACGCCTTATGTGATGGTGACAGTGGTCCGTACCAGCGGACTTACCGCTGCAAAACCCGGTGCCCGCGCCATTGTCACTCAGGACGGTGCACTGATCGGCTGTGTTGGCGGAGGCTGCGTCCGTTCTGCCGTGATCAAAGCGGGGCGCACTGCCCTTGCCGAGGCCAAGCCGCGCCTCGTGCGGACGGCTCCAAAAGATAAGCTTGCAGCGATTGTAGCGGTCGATGTGGAAAGCTATCCCACGGCTTGTCCCAGCAGGGGTGAGATCGACTTCTTCATTGAACCCGTCATCCCACCAGCCCCGCTTGTGGTGTTTGGGGTCAGCGAAATCGCCCGCCGTGTCCTCGTGCTCGCGCGCCACGCCAACGTGACACCGATCCGCTGCATGTCGGCTGACGAATCTCCGGGCGCCCGTCAAGTGCCGCCTGGCGGTCTGCCTCAGCTCTCTGGTCTTGCTGGTGGGTTCATTTTGGTGGCAACGCAGGGGTCGGGCGATAGGTCCGCGCTTCATTCGGCACTCGCATCGCCCTGCCCTCGTATTATGTTCGTGGCAAGCCGCGCCAAAGCGCAGCATATCCAACTCACTCTGGCGCAGGACGGATTTGCTTCAGCCGATATTGCCAGGATCACGGCGCCCGCAGGCCTTGACATCGGTGCGGCCGAGCCCGGAGAAGTTGCAATTTCTATCCTGGCTGAAATCATCCAGCTGCGGCGCGCTCGCGCCAAGTGCGATGGGCTTGGAACCAGGCCCACGATCTGGCAAGAACCAGCCGCCCCTCAACTCCTCCAGGTCGTCAAAAAATGAAAATCACGGGCGAAAACAATATTGCTGCTGATCAGGCAACGGTTTGGGCAGGGCTGAACAATCCCGACATTCTGCGCCAGTCGTTGCCTGGGTGCGAGAGCCTGGAACAGACCGGCCCCAACGCGTTCAAAGCAACCATCACGACCCGCATCGGGCCCATTTCGGCGCGCTTCAACGGGAACGTGGAGCTGACCGACCTCAACCCACCCAATAGCTATACTCTTGTCGGTTCGGGCTCGGCAGGCAGCATGGGCGGGGCCAAGGGGGCAGCCAAGGTGCGACTGGTGCCAGACGGTGCTGGCACCAAACTGAGCTATGACGTCGATGCCGACATGAACGGCAAGATTGCACAGCTTGCTGGGCGTCTGATCGAGGGAACGGTCAACATGCTGGCGGGGCAGTTTTTTGCCAAGTTCGGTGAGCTCGTCGCATCGCCTGGAGGTGGACAGCCGGTTGCGACCAAAAGATCATCGACCGTTTGGGTTGCCTTGCTGGTGGCTGCGGCAGTTGCAGCAGTTGGTGCCGTGATCTATTTCCGGTGAAGAGTGTTTCATTGAGCCGCTTGCAACATTTGAGCGTGTAACGATCAACATGTGCAAGGGCGAGCAGCATATGGGTGCAAGGCACGACGTCTCGGAAGCGCCAAATCCGGTTCATGCCAGCTGCTACGCCATCGCCTCACGTCGAAGCGTCAGTATCGCTGAGCAACGCACCCGTTCCAACGGCGTCTGACCATGGTCACCGACATTAAGTACGCAGACCTCGCGCCAGAACATCCCTTGTTCACAGAGACTGTCGTTCCCCATCTTTTGGAATGGCGGCGTGCGGGGATCCCATCGGCACTCGTGACCCTTGTCGGCGTTGAAGGATCGTCACCGCGACGGCCCGGCAGCCAGTTGACTGTGAATGTCCATGGTGACTACGTCGGGCACATCAGCAGCGGCTGCGCGGAGGCAGCTATTGTCGCTGAAGCTGTCAATGTCATCAAAGATGGCGTCGCGCGGGCGGTGCGCTATGGCAATGGATCGAAATATGTAGATGTCGTGCTGCCGTGCGGCTCTGGCCTCGACCTCGTGTTCGACCCCGTCATTACTACGACGACTTTGGAGTGCGTCGCCAGCGCGGTCGCTGAGCGCCGCACGGTGGCGCTTGCCATCGACCCGGCAGCACGCGTGTCTGCGGCTATCATCCACCAAGATGCCCAAGCCGATCTCAACAGCGATCAGCTTTTTATCCGCCGCTATGTGCCAGCCGTCAGGGTCGTTATTGCCGGGCGCAGCGTGCACGTCGACTTCATGGCACGCTTGGCTAAAGACCTTGAGTGGGACGTGCAGATTGTGTCGCCCGATAAAGCCGTGCTCGCGAGACTATCGCCCGTCGCTCAAGGCTCTCAGCACCTAACACGGCCTGAGGATTTTGATGCGTCGGTGTTAGATGCGCACTCCGCGATGGTGCTGTTGTTTCACGATCACGACTGGGAACCCCAGTTGCTCGCCAGATGCGCCCAAACGCCAGCGTTCTATGTTGGCGCGATGGGCAGCCGACGGACCCACGCGCAGCGCATCCTGCTGCTTCAAGAGTTAGGCTTAGATCAGGCCTTCATTGCCCGCGTACACGGCCCAGCGGGGCTCTCGCTCGATGCGCGCAATCCAGCCGAAATCGCTCTTGCCATCACGGCTCAAATTCTGACGCTGACGCCACGACCGGGCCTGCGAAGCTGAACTCGCCGAGGTGCTCGACGCCGACATCGATGCAGGCCGGTTGCCCGATCTGCCGTTCTTGCGCGCCAATTTCGGGCCTGATCCAGCATCGGTGCCGCTGATCGACGTGGCGGTCGTGCCTCTCTCAGCCTACGACGAACTGGCGTTCGTGGCGGCCATCGTCAAATCGGACGCGCCGCAGGCGTGTCGCGACGAACAAGAATCCTTACAGGTGGCGGCATGAGTGCGTCCAACACCATCGACATCGTGCGCGTTGAACTGCTGCTCAGCGAGCTGCGTCTACCCGGCGTCAACGGCCCAGCCAGAACGTGCGACGGGACCTCATTCGCACCGCGCAGCACAGGCGCATCACAGGCGCATCACCGGCGCGTGAAAGACATGTTAGCGCTCTTCATTGCGATGCCTTGGGTCGTGATCTGGACGCTGTGGCTCGACTTTGTGTAGCTGACCGCCATCGTGCCCGTAAAACCACCGCCACCAATGCTTAACGAGAGGCTGTCGCCACCCGCCTTGCCGCTGGCCGTTCCGTTGGCGTTGAACGTCCGTTCTTCCCAGTCGCCCGAGGCGCGAGTGCCTTCGATCTTTAGCTTGCTGCGCAAGTTGATAGCGTTCGTCTCGCTCTTGCATTGGATGGCCATCGACAGCTGGTTTCCACCGCCGGTGTAGTAAGCGTTACATCGGATGCTCTCGCTCGACCCATCGTTATAGGAAATGCGGCCGCTGCCACCCCAACTGCCGACGAGCGTCGATGTCGGGCTGCTTTGTGCGAAGGCGGGCCAACTGAGCAAGAATACCGTGGCGGTGGTAGAGACGACTGCGGCCAGAACGATCCGCCGCTGTTCTTCGAAACTGACGGTGCGTGACATGTTGCATCCTCCAAAAGAGGAGCGTTGCAATAATCGGATGCTCCGCCATTGCGCCCGGTCAATTCGCCTGACGCACCGCCGCGTCGCGATCTGCCGCGTTGGCTGGGCCGCTGGTTTCGACCCGGATCAGCGTTGCGCACGCCCATACGACGATCTCGGTGGCCGCGCGCGCGAACGCAACGCTCAATGAACTGGCGACGACATCAGCCTCCAATGCGGGAAGCGGCTCGCCATGTGAGATCGACCGGGCGTCGATGATGCGACCGTTGGTATCGACGATGCGAGCCATGAGAGAAACATCGGCCGACAGGGCACCATCGACCGTGGCCTCAAAGCGTCGAACCTCAATCAGCAATTGATGGTCGGCTTTGACGAGATCAGGCGGGACGCGGCCGATGACTCCCAGATGCCCGGCATTCTCGAAGCTGCGGATCAGTTGCGCTTGCAGCACCTTGGGCAGAAGGTCCTTCCATTGGGCCGATCCGAGGTCGGGACCGCTCTCGGACTTTGTTCGAACGACGATTTTCTCGGTCTCGAACAGGCTGAGTGCGACCGGCTCTGGGAGCAATAACAGCGTTGTCGGTAATCGCTCGAGGGGCGCATCAAAGTGGGCTGCGGCAAGTTCGAAAATCCGCGGCCGTGCCTTTGGTTGGCCACCGCCGGTCAACCGCTCCAAGCCAGCAACAATGCCATCGACGCGGTCCGAATTGCGAGCAAGGGCGCCCGAAAACTTGTCGATGTTCGAGATAAGTTGACGAAGCGGGTCGGTATTTTCGAGTACCACCTTGTCGATGTTGCGCAGCACCTCGCGGGCCGTCTGGCTCAACGCTTGACCCGCGTCCGATTCAGCTGTGAGTTCGGCCGGCCGCCCGCCGGTCGCCGCCAGGAGCGGTAGCGTCACCGACCCGCCAGTCAGCGACACGACGGGAGCGCCGGTCAATCCCTGAAACTCGATGCCGACTTTCGTGTCTGCCCGCACCGGCGTCTGGGCATCGATGGCAATCCCGACGGTGACACCGCGTGGCCGCGATGGGTCCAGCGCCAGCTTCGTCACCTCACCGACGCGCACGCCGTTGAACAGCACGACCGACCCGTTGAGCAGGCCCGATACGGTGCTATCGAAATTGATTTGGTAGCGTGCGCGTTGGCCAAGGCCGCCTGCCGTTTCCATCCAATAGACGAACACGAACCCTGCCAGGATACTGGCGAGTGTAAACAGGCCGATCAGAAGGAAGCGGGCACGGATTTCCATCGGGATAGGTCTCGGGTTTCAAGCTGTAGCTGTTGCAAGGCGCGCCGCCAGGGATTGCGCCCGGCGACCGGCGAAGTAGGCTCGCGCCCAGGGATGATTGGAATGTTTGACCTCAACAACCGTACCGAGCGCGGCGATCCGGCCGTCGGCCAGCACCGCAACACGGTCGCAGACGGCATTTAGCGTCTCGAGATCATGCGTGACCATAAACACTGTCAGACCCAGCGTCTGTTGCAGCGTTCTTAGTAAGACGTCAAATTCACCGGCCGAAATGGGGTCGAGACCCGACGTAGGCTCGTCGAGAAACAAGATCTCCGGGTCCAGCGCCAAGGCACGAGCGAGTGCGACCCGCTTGGTCATGCCGCCTGACAACTCTGCGGGATATTTGTCGACGTCCTTTCTCTTGATTCCGACCATCGCGAGTTTCATGATGGCGATGTCATCAATCATCTGTTCCGATAGCCGAAGGTGTTCGCGGATCGCGAAGCCGATATTCTCACGGGCCGTGAGCGACGAGAAAAGAGCGCCGTGCTGGAACAGGACGCCTGTGCGGCGTTCAAGTGCCAGTGTTTGCTCGGCGGTTGCCCGCTCAAGGTCGATACCATCGATCTCGATCGTACCGCTCCGCTTTGGAAGCAGACCAATGATGGTCCGCAGCAGCACTGATTTGCCACTGCCTGAACCCCCGACAAAACCCAAAATCTCACCGCGCGCCACGTCGAGCGAAACGCCAGCGAGCACGACACGCTGGCCAAAACCGACGACGACATCACGCACGCGAATGGCCGGCGCCAATGTTTCTTGGATCATGGCCGTTTCCTCACATGCCAATCGAGGCGAAGAAGATCGCAAACAGGCCATCGAGTACGATCACGAGAAAGATCGCTTTGACGACCGACGCTGTGGTCTGCAGCCCTAAAGACTCGGAACTGCCCTTGACTTTGAGCCCTTCGGCGCACGCAACGATGCCAATCACTAGCGCCATGAATGGGGCCTTGATGATGCCGACCTGAAAGTGAGTGAGCGTGATCGCCTCCTTGAGACGCGCGATGAAAATCTCTGGGCTCATGCCAGCGTACAGCCAAGCGACCAGCCCGCCTCCAAGTAACGCCGACATGCTGCCAAGAAATGCCAGTATCGGCAGCGCAATGACCAGCGCGATGACGCGCGGCAGGATGAGCACGGCTACGGGGTCGAGGCCCATCGTTCGCAGGGCGTCGATCTCCTCCCGCATCTTCATGGATCCAAGTTCGGCGGTATATGAACTGCCGGACCGTCCCGCGACCATGATCGCGACAATCAGCACACCGATCTCACGAAGAACGAGAATGCCAACCATATCGACGACGTACTCGTCGGCTCCGAATTTGCGAAAGTGGAAAAAGCCTTGTTGGGCAATGATGCCGCCGATCAGGATGGTGATCAAAAGGACGATCGGTAATGCTTGAAGACCAACGCGGTCGAGATGGTGCACGGTCGACGTGGAGCGGAACGTCGCTGGCCGTGCCACAACAGCAGCCAGCGCATGCGCGGTCGCGCCGAGCATGTCGAGAAGCACCAGTAGATCGCGGCCTGCGCCGACAATGCCCGATCGCGACCGATCAAGCACGTTAGCGACTATGCTCACTTGGGCCGCGGGAGGGGGCGGCTCTTGCCACGCACTGCCCACCGTTTGCAATAGACTAGCGAACAGAGTGGGGACGTTCAGAACTTCTAGCGTTCCGCCGCGCGTCCGCATTCGCTCGACGGCAGAGGTAATCAAAAGCGCGCCGTACGTGTCCAACTTTTCAATTCTCGACAGATCGAGAATGGCATGGTGCTCGGCCGGTAGTGGAGCCCCGTGCCCAAGTACGAGGCCGAATTCAGTTTCAATAACAGCCGCGCTTTCGGCTACCCAGGCGCCGACAGCGCGCATAACCGTTTGCCCGCCGCTTTGGTCGACGTGTAGGTGTAGCTGATCGACTGCCGCAGTCTCTGTCAGCACGGCCACCTCGCCTTGAACCCGGCAAAAATGAGATTTCCAGCACGGTCATCGTGCAATGTCTCCCTGAGTGAACAGGTTGGTCCATCCCGAGGGGGCAGCATTGATAAGCATCAATCCGAAGTGCGCGTAATCGTTCCGTTACGTCCAGCTTCGTGCCGCACGAAAAACAAGTAGGGCTACAATCGAGCATCGCAACGTTGAATTGACCAAAATCAACGATGGCCTTGTTGCCAACCATCAACGTCACCCTCCCCTCGTCAAGTTGAGTTTATGGGTGTCCTTATGCAAACTTCTAATTCGATAGAGCCACCGCCGTCAGGAACCGCCGCTCCTTTCCTGGCTTCCGCCGAGATCGTGAGTGAGCTTGCAAGGCCGACGTCAGAAGCAATGACAGCACTACGAACGCGATAACGAAAGCCGTCATGGCATACACGACCGGGGGAAACGCTTTTGCACGCCGCGTCGTCCCTGGCCTTGCATTGATCATCGGCTCGGCATGGCTCGGCGCTGCGTTCGTTTGATTCAGACTGATCAAGATCAAGTATAGCGATCCCTGTTCCAGGCCATCTGCCGCGCGCCCGTGCGATCGGCCATCACACCGTTGAGCGCGACCGCAGATGGATGAAGCGCAGCGACGCATGAAGCTGGCTCGCCCCGATCATACCGAATCGACGCCGGGCCTATCCATTCGCACCAGCTAGCATGGCGCGGAACCGGATGAGCGCGATGGCAACATAGATGGCGCCGAGGCCAGCCATCCAAACAATATGTTCCCACACGATCGACAACGGAGCATCTCGGAACAGCACGCCTTGGGAGAATTTTACATAGTGGGTCGACGGAACGGCGGTCATGATCACTTGTAAATAGTTCGGCATACTTTCGATCGGCGTCATACCGCCCGATAGCACTTCCATCACGATAATGGTTGGAAACGCCAGCAGCGCGAATTGCGGCATCGACGGCGTCAATGTGGCAAGCATGACGCCGAACGCCATTGAGGCAAAGATGAACACGACCGCGCCCAGCAGATAGATCGCGATCGAGCCATTGATCGGTATTCCGAGCGCTCCCATCGCAACGAAGTTGAGCGATAGGAACACGGCGAGAAGAACGACAAGGCCGTTGGCCCAGATTTTCGCCAGAACTATTTCGCTCGACGTAACCGGCATGACAAGCAGGTGCTCGATCGTGCCATGCTCACGCTCCCGCACCACGGCAGCACCAACCAAAATGATCGACAATAGCGCAACATTATTGACGATCTCCATGATTGCAATGTGGCGCTTTTCTTCGAGGTTTGGATTGAAGAACGATCTGACTGTAAAATTCACCGGGCTTTGGACGTCATCGCTACGCTGGCCAAGAAAAATCGCTATTTCACGGCTGACGATTTCTTGAATGTAGTTGGTGCCGATACCAGCTTGCGTCATGGCCGTGGCATCGACGAGGACTTGGAGTGCTGGCGTGCGGCCAGCTAGGATGTCCCGTTCGAATCCTGGCGGCACGTCGATGGCAAATGTAAATCGCGCCCCATCCATCGCACCTTGAACTTCGGCGCGTCCGACCGAAATCGGCAACGCGAAAGTTGGCGGCCTTAACGCATCCCTGATGCGGCCCGACAGCATCGACTGGTCGCCGTCAATGAAGCCGACACTGGCATTGCGCATTTCAGTGTTGGCACCCGACGCGATAAGATAAATCGCACCCGTGAACGCCCAGATGATGAATACCATCATGGCTTTGTCGCGCCAGACACTTGCGAGTTCCTTGACCCCTAGAAAAAACACGTTTGAGAACCAGCGCATCACGATCACGGTTCCTGCTTTTTGAGGAGATAGGTCGCAGCAAACAGGTAGATGAACGGGAAAATCGCAAGCGCGGCGAACGACGTCAGGAATGCGTCGAACGGCAGCCCTTTGGAAAAGACCCCCGTACTAATGCCCTGAAACCATGACGATGGAAAAGCCAATCCGATGAGCCGAGCCTCCGGCGATAGGTTTGAAACCGGCTGAAGAAAGCCGGAGAAGTTGAGTGCGGGCATCATTGTCAGAATTGCGCATGCGAATATCGCAGCGACCTGAGACCGGACGAACGTAGAAACAAGGATCCCAAACGTCGTCGCTGTGACGACGTAGAGGACGCCACCGAGCAGCAGCGCCGCAAGAGACCCCTTGATCGACAACCCCAGGCCGACAACCGCCAAAAGGATCATCGCGACCAACGTGATGGAGCCGATCACGACATAGGGCAGGAATTTCCCGACAAGAAACGAACTCGTGCTGGCGGGCGACACTGAGAGGTTGATGATTGAACCGCTCTCGCGCTCGCGCACGACGCCAAGCGCCGTCATCATCGCCATCATCATCATCAGTAAGAACATGATGACGCCCGGCGTCATGGCGAAGACGCTGCGGAAATCCTGATTGTAAAGAAACCTCGGCTCTAGGTTGATCTTTGGTGTCGCGCTGATGCCATTTTCGGTCCGGGAGAACCCTGTGACGAAGGACTGCGCGACGCCTTCAGCATAGCCGCGCGCACTGTTGGCCCGGGACGGGTTGGCACCATCAAGCCATAGGCTGATGGTCGGCTGATGCCCGCGCAGCAATTCCCGCCCGAATTCAGGCGGTATCTCGACGACGAGGGCCGCCTCCCCCGACTGAAGCCGCCGGTCAACGTCGGCGGAGCTAAAGGCTGCCCGTCGCTCAGAAAAGTAGCGCGAGCCGGCAAGATCGAGCGTGAGAGAGAGGCTTTGCGCTGAACGGTCGCGATCAAACACCGAAAACGGTAGGGCTTCGATATCAAACGAGATGCCGCGGGCAAACGTGATCATCAAGATCAGCGGACCGAGCAATCCAAAACTCAGCCGGATAGGATCGCGCTGGACCTCGCGAGCCTCGCGGCGCGCAAAGGCCATGACCCAGGTCAGCCACTGGTTTGCGTTCGTGACAAATCGGGATCTCGACGGTTCCCGCGATGGCGCAAGGCGTATGGCAGGCCGCACTGGTGAGGCGCCAATGTGTGCCTCCAAGCAGGCGATGAAGCTGCCCTCCAGCGTCGCCGAACTCTGCGATCGCTTAAGTTCGTCGGGTGTCCCGACGGCCAGGACTTTTCCAGCGTGCATGAACGAAACTCGGTCGCACCGTTCGGCTTCGTTCATAAAATGGGTCGAGATAAAAAGCGTCACGCCATCACGTCGCGACAACTCGATAAGAAGCTCCCAGAATTTGTCACGGGTCTCAGGGTCGACGCCCGAGGTGGGCTCATCAAGGATTAGCACCTCAGGCCCATGAAGACACGCCACCGCCAGTTGCAGCCGTTGTCGAACACCCAACGGAAGTGCGGCCGGGAAGGTTTGCGCGACCATATCAAGATCGAAGCGCCTCAGCGTGTCATCGATCCGCTGCGTGCGCGAAGCGGCATCGAGATGATAAAGCCGCGCATGAAGCTCCAGATTTGCGCGGACAGTTAACTCGCCGTAGAGCGAGAACGATTGCGACATGTACCCGACACGCTGACGCGTCGCCAGATCGGTCGCGTCGACGGGCTTGCCCAGCAATTCAGCTGTCCCGCTTGTTGCCGGCAACAGCCCGGTCAATATCTTCATGGTCGTCGTCTTCCCGCAGCCGTTAGAGCCTAGGAAGCCGAAGATCTCGCCGCGCTCGATCCGAAAACTGACGGCATCGACTGCCGTGAAAGTTCCAAAACGGCGGGTCAGCCCGGTCGCCGTGATGACAGGAACGCCATCGAAAAACGTGCGAGGTGGAATGGTCAGCGACCGGCGTTTTCGCATTTGCCCTGGATGCCGGAGCCCGACGTAGGCCTCCTCCACACGTGTGACGCCAGCTTTGGCAAGCGTGCCGACCAAATCTCCGTCGGCGAGAATGCGGCCTTGATCCATCGCTATAAGGCGATGAAAACGTTCGGCTTCCTCCATGTAGGCCGTCGCGACAATCAGCGTAAGCGAAGGCCGGGCGGCGCGAATGCTGTCGATCAGCTGCCAGAACTGGCGGCGCGACAACGGATCGATTCCCGTTGTCGGCTCATCGAGGATGAGTAAGTCGGGATCGTGAACCAGCGCGCAACAGAGCGACAGCTTCTGGCGCATTCCGCCCGACAGTTTTCCCGCCGGCCGGTCTGGAAACGGATCGAGGCCAGTGGCGGTCAAGAGTTCGTTGCGGCGCGCCTCGCGGTCGTGAGCCGAGGTCGAATACAGGCTCGAGAAAAAGTCGATGTTCTCGCTGACAGACAGGGTTGGATACAGGTTCTTCCCAAGGCCTTGCGGCATTAAAGCGATCCTGGCCGCGATCGTCGTCCGGTGTGCGGACTGGGCCATGTTACCGCCAAGCACGTCGATCCGGCCGTGCTGGATCGCCCGTGCGCCGGCAATCAGGCTCAAAAGTGTAGATTTTCCCACCCCGTCAGGGCCAATAATGGCGGTATCGGACCCAACAGGCACGGACAACGACACGCAGTCGAGCGCCGCGATCTGACCATAGCGGTGCGTCAGCTCGTCGATTGTTACCGCCGCCACTACGCGCGACAGCTCAGAGAGTTTTGCGTTATGGGGCTCGCGGTTATCGGGCATGGCTCAGCCTCTCCGGATCGGGCAGGAGGGGTTCCAACCGCTCTGGACCTGCTGCTCCAGCCGATAGCTTGAGGTAGGCTGTGCCGGTCAATCCCGCCTTCACATACGTCCGGTAGACGTCGAGGAGCTTTGGGTCGATTTTTAACTTGACCCGGTACATCAGCTTTTCCCGTTCGTTGCGAGTCTCGACGTACTTGGGAGTAAACTGCGCCTCGCCTGCGACGAACGAAACGCTCGCCGGAACGACATATTGTGATGCCGCGTCGAGGATAATGCGAGCGTCCGACCCTATCGCTACACGGCCGATCTCAGATGTCGGCAAGAATACGGTCGTGAACACGTCCGCGACATCGAGCAGCGTGACGGTGCGGCCGCCTGCAGCAACGATCTCGCCGGGCTGAACCAATCGGTACTCAACCCGCCCGCCGACGGGCGCTGTCAGCGTCATATCCTCGATATTGACTTCGATCTGTTTGACTTGAGCATCCGCAGCATCGCGTGCTGCCTCGGCGTCGGCGATGTTGGCCTTAGCGCCCATGACCGATGCCATCGCGACATCGCGTTCGGCAGTACGCTTGTCGATGTCTGCCTCGCTCAACACACCGCGAGTGAGTTGAAGGGCCCGCCGTAGGATAACCTCGTGCAGGTTCAGTTCGGCTTCCCGGCTACCGAGGTCGGCTCGCGCCTTGCCGATCGCTTGTTCGGCCCGTCGCACCGATGCGCGACCGTAAGCTAGCTGGGCTTGCAATTCGGACGTATCCATCCGGACAATCACGGCGCCCTTTTCGACGTAGTCACCTTCGCGCACCCGGATATCGGCGACCCGCCCGGCGACCTTTGTTGAGATGTCGACGCGTTCGACCTCAATGCGGCCATTCGCCTGACCAATGTCGACCGGCAACTGAGGCGTCCTCGACCGGCCAAGGAGAACCACTATAAGGAACGCGACAGCAGCCGCCGCCGAAAAAAATACAACGCCTCGCATTGATCTCTGCTCCTATCGTACCCAGCCGAGGCTGAACGCACGTGCGGGGTCAATCGGCATCTTCTGGACGCGGGTCAACGAACGCGTTGACATCAATCAAAAGCATGAAAGGCGGAACGGACAACGCCCGCAGGAACTCCGGCAACGATATAGATATCAGATAGATATCGACCTGTTATGCCGGTACGGTTGAAGTCAGGCGGGGCTCGAGATTGCTCCAGACTGCAGATTGACGGGCAGATCAAGTGCGCGCCACGCAGATGCGCGGACGTTCGCTTGAGAACCATCGGCTGGCACGCGCACCCAGTCGATATGACCCACGTCGATCTGGATCTGCTGTTCGACAACGTCGGCGGTTGCATCCGAAGCGTCACGAACGCGCGCAGTCACTCGAGATTTCATGTTATCTGGCATCGCCTCTAGCCATAGGCCATGGAACCGAACGCCTAACCCTGCTGCCAAATCGGCTAAGGCACGGCGCTCATCGGGGCGGGCTGAGACGGCGTCGATGATCACGCTGTGGCCAGCGGTCAGCGCAAGGCGTGCCCGTTCGAGAACCCGCGCATAGGTTATGGCCGACGATTGTGCCGTATACACATCAGCGGGCAAATGATCGAACTCGCCCACGCCGGCCATGCGCTTGCGCTCAAGGTCGGTGCGAACATGGAGGGCGCCCGGCGCTGCGCCGACATATGGAGCAATTGAGCCCGCAACCGTCGACTTTCCAGTTCCCGACAAGCCGCCGATCGCAATCAAGATCGGTGGCTTGGGCGTCACCAGTTCAACGGCAAGCTCCAGTGTCTCTCGGATATGCTTTGCCAGATCATGCCCGTGCCCAGCACCGAGCCGACCGCGATCGAGCGCCACCATGGCTCGCACCCCCGCACGAGACGCAAGAAACAGCGGCAAGGCGGCCAGCCCTTCGTCATTGTGCGGCTCGCCGGTGCGCCACAGGTAACGGTTCAGGACGATGTTGGCCGCCTCATGGGCGCCATGCCGCCACAAGTCCATAATGAGAAACGCCAAATCGTAGAGCGTGTCGACAGTGGCCAATCCTTCGTCGAATTCGATGGCATCGAACGGCACCGGCCGACCGCACCACATCACTATGTTGCCAAGGTGAAGGTCGCCATGACACCGGCGCACGAAGCCAGAGGCTGCCCGCGCCTGGCGCAAACCAGCCGTGGCTTTGAGACAGCGGAGCAGGTTCTCGCTGAATTGTTCGACGACATCAGCCTTATGCAATTCAGGGGCAGACCTCAAAGCTGAAATGAGCGAGCCACAGATCTGTGGCATCGGATCGTTTGCCCCGTCAGCAACCTTGAGGTTTCCCTGATAGCTCGCGACCATATCACCAAGCGCTATCGCCAACTGGCGATCCACTCCCGTTGACGTCGCGACGTGCGACAGCAGCTGCTCTTGATCAAAACGCCGCATCTCGACGGCCCATTCGACAGGCATCCCACGGCCTGCAATCGCAAGGTTTCCCTCCGGTTCGCGCGTGATCGGAACAACTGCACGATACAGATCGGGCGCGTGCGGCCGATTGATTTCGAGTTCTCGTTGGCTGAAGCGGTGGCGCAATTCCAGTGTCGAAAAATCGAGATAAGCAAGTTTTACGGAACGTTTGACTTTCAGCGCCATGTCTCCTGAAAGGAAAACGAACGCGCCGTGGGTTTCTAGCACATCGACCCGTTCAGAGTTACCCGGCCAAGACGCCGGGTTTGCGAGGAATGACAATACCTCGGCTTGATCTCCAGCAATTTCGACTGGCACCGGCTTCACGGGTGTGCAACTCCTGTTGGCGACCCACCCAGCGACTGGCGGGCTTGACCAAGCTTGATCGGCCACGGCTCCTAGAATACGGCCGATGCGGTTTTACGAGGTTGATCTCGCGCAAGTCGGTCATTGAGCCTCATCAAGACAAGGCGGGGCCGTTCCATCAGTGGTTCGATGCGTGCTGAAGGCTTCAGTAACCGACCGCTCGGGAATTTCAATGAAGCCTTGATTCTGGTTATCTTCGCGGCACTTTCGATCACGATTACCGTCGTCAAACAGGCACTAACCGATGCTGTACATCGCGTTAGCGATTGCAAGTCCTGGACAAGCATTTCGGGTTGCGTTCGGTCAAGTCCCACAGGCGCTTTTCTTGCCAAGGTGCGAAGGTACCAAAGCGGGAGTTGTGGCCAATGGTCAAAATGAAAGCGGCGCTTTTTATAGAACCGGGACGGATCGTGCTCGACGACAAACCAATACCCGAAGTCGGCCCTCTCGATGCACTGCTACGGGTCACGACCACGACGATCTGCGGTACCGACGTGCACATTCTTAAAGGAGAGTATCCGGTCCGACCCGGCTTGACTGTCGGACACGAGCCTGTTGGTGTGATTGAGAAACTCGGAAAAGCCGTCACAGGCTACACCGAAGGGCAGCGGGTCATTGCAGGCGCCATTACGCCGAGCGGCTATAGTCATGCCTCGCTGTGTGGCTACCATTCCCAGGATGGACCAACTACCAAGCACGGATGGCAGGCGATTGGCGGCTGGAAATTTGGCAATACAATCGACGGCTGCCAAGCGGAATACGTCCTGGTACCGGACGCGATGGCGAACCTCGCCCCGGTGCCGATTGGTCTCACCGATGAAGAAGTCTTGATGTGCCCCGACATCATGTCGACAGGGTTCAGCGGCGCCGAAAGTGGCGGCGTACGGATCGGCGATACCGTCGCAATTTTCGCCCAAGGTCCGATAGGGTTGTGTGCCACCGCAGGCGCCAAGCTTTCGGGGGCCACGACGATTATTGGGGTCGATGCGGTTCCCGAACGGCTGGAAATGGCTATGCGAATGGGCGCAAGTCACGTGGTCAATTTCAAGACCAGCGATCCCGTCGAGGAGATCCTGAAAATCACAGATGGGCGCGGTGTCGATGTGGCGATCGAAGCGCTCGGCACCCAGGCAACCTTCGAGGCCTGCCTGAGAGTATTGCGGCCAGGCGGGACATTATCCAGCCTTGGCGTCTATTCGCAGGACTTGCGCATCCCACTTGGCGCGTTCGCTGCCGGCCTCGGCGACCACAAGATCGTGACGACGTTATGCCCCGGCGGCAAGGAGCGGATGCGGCGCCTGATGGCGGTGGTCGCATCTGGTCGCGTCGATCTCAAGCCACTCGTCACCCACCGCTTCAAGCTTGACGACATCGAAACGGCTTATGACCTCTTCTCCCATCAGCGGGACGGTGTGTTGAAAGTTGCTATCACGCCCTGACGCCAACGCCACGGCCTGACGTCCTGCAAACCCGAACCTGGGGACTTTACGTCGGCTGTCGCGTCCGCCTCAAGCTGTCAAACAGCGCGAAGCTAGGACAGAAGTGTGGCTGCTCTGTTGCACCCAGCTCGATCCAGGCAACGCATTTCTCCGCCTCTCGGCAGTGGAGGCAGACCGTTCGGGCCTCCGCATAAGTCTCGCCATGCCGCAGGCGCACTAACTTCATCGGATCGTCATCGAGACGCTCGATCGTTTCATTGAAGCGCCTCGCCCGATTAATGACGTGGCAAAATAGAGGCCATTTCATGCTCGCTCTCCTCATCTCAGAACTCTGGACAATAATTTTGGGGAACGGGTACTACATTGATACCGGTCAACCGGACGGAAAGCCGCGCAATTCTTTGAGAACGTCCCTGCAGGGCGCGACATTTGCCTGCAGCAGCCCAGCCAAAAGACCTTCGACCACCGCAGGAGTTCTATCGCTCATCGAGGGCTAGGTGCGGCTGGCATTTCGGCTGCGTTGTGCTTTTTCACGTCAGTGTGAAGTGGTGGTCGTCAGCGAAGCCGACAGGTCCCACGGGGGCACTCGCAGTGATGATCGACGCGCTCTACGATGCTAGTGGTATTCATGAGACCGTGGCGTTCAGTGATATGTGTCGAGCACGTAGTACTCCAACGGTTCGACTGTTGCCATAAGCCGTGCCTCCCAAAGCCGATCGAGGGAACGTTGAACGCAACAAATGAAGATGATCGAAGATCATCGCGCGTGCGCCGCTTCTTAAACCTTGCAAGCGGGTTTTGGGCGGGGCCGACGCGGACGCGCGCATGGATTTTAACAATTCTTCTGATCGCGTTTCTGCTTGTCAACCTAGGCTCGGCTTTAGCTGTAAATTTCTGGACCAAGTATTTCTTCGATGCGCTCGAACGCAAAGATTTGCCCAGCGTCATGTTCGCCATCGGACTGGTATTTGCAATTGCTTTTGCTTCCGCAGCAGGCTCCGTTGGATTGTTGCACACGCGGATGCGACTGCAGGTTCGATGGCGGCAATGGCTTTCCGGAGCCCTAATCAACCGCTGGCTATCGGACCGGCATTTCTACCAGCTTACTATCGTTCAGACCGAAGCAGAGAATCCGGAAGCGCGAATTGCCGAGGATGCACGACTGGCGACTGAGCTAATGGTTGATTTTTCGCTCGGGCTGATGAACGCGCTTCTCGCCTCGGCGTCGTTCATCGGCATTCTCTGGGTTGTCGGCGGCTCGCTTACCGTGCTCGGTGTCGCGATACCGGGTTATATGGTCATCGCTTGCGTCGTTTATTCCGCCGTAACGACACTGCTTATG
>Ga0163144_10011986_pt1 | contig 18280 bp, 17 predicted proteins | sample OliLak19BULKMAT1_FD_123175 | JGI IMG/M metagenome (GOLD analysis project Ga0163144, IMG submission 123175) | Freshwater microbial mat bacterial communities from Lake Vanda, McMurdo Dry Valleys, Antarctica - Oligotrophic Lake LV.19.BULKMAT1 | ecosystem: Environmental > Aquatic > Freshwater >... | reverse complement strand
TTTCGGCGCTTGGTTTTTGCATCTCGTAGACAAGCGGGCACACGCAAGAAACTGCTTTGAAGTAGGTATTTCCCGAGGAAAACCGGAAGTCGCGTCCAAAAAAGTGCGAAACTTGAAGTTAGCAGAGCTGAAGAAATGATCGCGTTTGCCCAACCTTTCGTTAACCCCGAACTCAAAGTCTGCGTCTTGCTGGCCGCCGTCGAGAAGCCCGAGACAGAAAGGAAGGTGCCCAGGTTTCATGTCAACGAGTCCGTTTCACGGGGGAATGAAACTGATTGTCTATCCATAAAAGGAGTCCGCTAATGCCCTACTTTGAGAAGGTATCAACGATGATCGCAAAGATTCGCTACGGCTTAGTGCTTACGGCAACGATCGCTGGATTTCATGTTTTCGTTGCACCGGGACATGCGGCGCCGTTGTTCAACGTGCCATTTACGACCGACGTAGCGGGCAATCCACCCGACACTGCCGCCGCGAACGCAGGCGGCGTGAGCATCAAGCCCACATTTACCGTCGCGCAATCGGGCAACTCGGTCCTCGTTCAGAACGGTTACGTCGATACGATGACCGGCAACACTTTTGGGACTGGCAACGTGATCGTGTTCTCGGATGTCGGAGGCGGAGCCAACTCGGTGCTGTTTCAAGGCGCGGCGTCCGACGAAACGAGCAGCGGCGTTTATACGATTAGCCTGGACTGGATCGAGGATTCGGGAATCACGGCGACCAGCAGCGCATTCATCGGGCTGACGAATCAGCCCCGCAGCCAGGCGTTGTCCTCCCTGTTTCTCGATCTGGGCGAAAGTGCCGGCAACCTACGCAGTGGTAACTCAGTGAACTTCGGAGCAACACTGGGTACGGCCACACGCGGTGTGACGCACCACTTGGATTGGGTGGTCGACCTGGATCAGGCCGACTTTTCCATCGCCACCGAGGTCTATCTGGACGGCACGCTGCTGGCAGTACATCGCAGAGAGCCAATCGGCGTGCCACACGATGGTGCATCCGCCTTTGGCAATCTCGCCCTATCAACGAGCGGGCCGGCAGTCGGCACGCTGGCCTTCGACAACATCCAAATCCAGGCGGGACGACACGTGGTGCCCGAGCCCAGCGGAATGGTGTTACTCGGAGTCGCCGGATTATTGGGGATCGTTGTAAGTGTAGGGCGTCGTCGATGACCCATTGACGAGCTTGAGCAGATAGCAAAGTACGACGCGGCGCGTGAGCCGGCACTATGCAAGTGCCGGTCTCACGTGCTCGCGGTCGACGTGACGACCGTTCCGTGGGATGGGAATGGATCACGACGGAGATTTGGCTCGCGCATGCGTGATTGCTTGTGGCCTCCAACTGTGACCTGAAATCGCACGATGAAATGTTCGACGATGCTTGAGATTCGACCGTACATAGCGCTAGTATTGCTGGCAATCGCCGCATGGGCGCAGCTCAGCGATTCGCCGGCGCGGGCGGAGCCGCGCTTCGACGTTCGGTTTACATCCGACACGCCGGGCAGTCCACCGGCAACCGCGGCGGCCAACGCGGGCGGTTTGAGCACCAAGCCCACGATGGTGGTCACCGGATCGGGCAACTCGGTGATCGTTCAGGACACCTACGTCGATTCGCTGACCGGCAATGTGTTGGGAGGGGGTGTGCTGGGAGGCGGCGCATTGGGCGACGGAAATGTCGTCGTTTTCAAGGACATTGGGGCCGGCAGCAACGCGTTGCTCTTTCAGGGCGCGCTCGCGGATCAAGTCAGCAGCGGCGTGCATACGATCAGTTTGGACTGGATCGAGGATAAGGGAATCCCGGCTTCTAGCAGTGCCTTTATCGGCCTGACAAATCAATCGCGTACGCAATCCCTGTCTTCGCTGTTTCTTGATCTGGGCGACGATAGCGGCAACCTGCGCAGCGGCAACTCCGTCAACTTCGGCACAGCACTCGGCACGGCCGCGCGAGGCGTAGCCCATCATCTGGATTGGGTAATCGATTTGAATCAGACAGACTTCTCAATCGCCACGGAAGTCTATTTGGATGGCGCGTTTCTAGCTAACCAGCGGAGAGAGCCGATCGGCATCCCTCACGATGGCGCCTCGGCCTTGGGCAACCTGGCGATTTCCACCAGTGGTCCGGCGGTGGGGACATTGGCCTTCGACAACATCCAATTCAGGGCCGGCAGGCACGTGGCGGTTCCCGAGGCACCCGTCTATCCGGGGCCCCGCAAGTTGATCGAGTTTGGCTTCGATGCGCCCGACACGTCTTACATGCGGGATCACATCGCGTCGATGAAGAACGAGCCGTTTAGTGGCGTGGTATTTACGGCCAGACCGAATTGGGGTGTCAACAACGAGTTCACCTGGGGTGGCTGGGGCAATACGGTCTTTTCTCGGGCCGCGATGCAGCACGCCGTCGATGAGCTGAAGGCCACCAACTTCGGCAATTACAACCAAAACTTCCTGCGATACAACATGACGCCGGGCAACGTGGATTGGTTCGACAATCTCGACAATGTGATGGCCAATGTGGGCACGGCCGCGTGGCTCGTCGAGCAGGGAGGCGCTAAGGGAATCTTCTTCGACACCGAGGACTACCAGAGCCCGCTTTGGCACTATCCCTCGCAAAAGTATCGCTCGAGCAAGAGCGTCGCCGAGTATGCAGCGCAGGTTCGCCTACGCGGCCAACAGGTCATGGCGACGATGCAGGCGGAGGATCCCAACCTCACGCTCCTGATTCCTGTTGCTTACAGCTACGTCTGGGGTCCTAGCCAGATCAACGGCAACCTGGGCTTGTTGCCGAGTGTCGAGTACGGGCTGCTGCCCGCTTTCTTGGACGGCATGCTCGACGTTGCCGGGCCGGGCATCCGTTTCGTCGACGGTTTTGAGAATGCTTACGGATACACCACGCTGGCTCAGTTTCAAGATGCCCGTGCGCGTATGGTCTCTGGCACGTTGCCAATCGTGGCCGACGACGCGCGCTACGCGGAGAAGTTTGGCTTTGGGTTCGCCGCCTGGATGGATGCCTTTTGGCGCACGCAGGGCTGGCATCCCGACCCCGATGAGTTCGACCAGAACTACTACACACCCGCGGAATTGGAAGAAATCCTGAAAAGCGCGCTCACGGTCAGCGACGAGTACGTTTGGCTCTACAGCGAACAGTTGTTCTGGCGAAACGCCAATACCGCTGGCAGCCCGGACATTCCGCTGGCGTACGACCAGGCGGTGCGCCGCGCCGCGCCGGCGCGAGCAAAGCCAGGCGACGTGAACCTCGACGGTATCGTCAATATCTTCGATGTAAACTTGGTTTCCTCGCATTGGGGTCAAACAGGACCCGACGGCGACGCGAACGGCGACAAGACGGTCAACATCTTCGACGTCAACTTGATTTCCGCCAATTGGACAGCGTCGTCGGCAGCCGCGGTACCTGAACCGACCAGCGTGGGACTGCTGTCGATGGGTGGGCTGCTTGCATTAGCGATCCGTTTGCGAATAACCAGGCGATTGAGACTTCCGATCAAATGCTTGCCGGAGAACAGACCATGAGGAGCGGCGTCATGAAGTGGTCTGCCAGTGCCTGTGCGGCCGCGACCTTGATTTGCTTATGGAGTTGCCCATCTGTTGGGGCGCAACCGAGCAAGCGCTTGATTTACCTTGGCATTGATACACCCCAGATCAGCGACTTGCCGCAAATCGTTCCGGACTTGGAGCAGTCGCCGTTCGACGGCTGGGTGTTCTCCGTGACTTCCGATTCAGCCCGCGGCCGCGAGCGACGATTTGACTTCACCTGGGAGAATTGGGGTAAGCGTGAGTTTACGCAACAAGAATTGCAACCCACGGTCGACACGCTGCGCAAGACCCCGTTCAAAAGGCTGACCGACAATTTCATCAGGGTCATCACGTCGCCGGGCGACGTCGACTGGTTCGACTCGCACGACACGATAGTCGCCAATGCTAGGCTGGCCGGTTGGATTGCCAAGCAGGGTGGAATGAAAGGCATCTTTTTTGACCCGGAAGAGTACGTAAGCCCGCTTTGGGACTATCACAAGCAGCGTCATGCCTCGGAGAAGTCATTTCAAGACTATGCGGCGCAAGTCCGTCTCCGTGGGGCGGACGTGATGCGGGCGTTCCAGACCGAATATCCCGACATCACAATCCTGTTGGCATTCGGCTGTTCTTACATCTACCACAAGGAATGGCCCGCGATGCACGGAGCTCCGGCGTTCGCCGCCGACACCAATGACCCCAAAAAGCTGGAGACCTTTTGTTACGGTCTGCTCGCCCCTTTCTTGGATGGCATGATCGAGGCGGCAGGGCCGAATGTGCGCCTGATCGACGGGACCGAACACAGCTATCTCACGCTGCGCCGCAAGCAGTTCACCCAGCATCGCAGGGCGTTCGAGCAGCATGTACTGCCGTTTGTCGCGGACGATCAAGCCTACAAGCGTAAAGTCCGCTTGGGATTTGGCATCTGGGTCGATGCGCTTTGGCACCGCGATGAAGACGAACGAGGGTACTTCGATGCCCCACCCGACGGCCGGACCAAGTTTGCAGGCTGGGATGGGGTCGATTTCTCGAAGAACTACTGGCAGCCCGAGGAGCTTCAGATGTCGCTCACCAACGCTTTGCGCGAAAGCGATCAATATGTGTGGCTGTACAGCGAACGCGTATTTTTCCAAGGGTCGGACAAGAACCTCCCGCCCGCGTATGAACAAGCCATTCGCAATGCACGCAAGGCCGCGGAATTGCCGGAATGAAGACGAATCCCAGGAGCCTGGCAGCGACATGGATATCACGAGGGAAAGGAGGGTAACGCGTAGCAATTTCGTGGAGGCGGTTGGCAAGTGCGAGAAATGGCCAATCGCTGGCTTCTACTCCATGTGCGCAGAATAGGCCATGTGGGCAACGAACAATGTCGGTAACACAAGTGAGTTCGTCGCATTCGTGCTTCGCATGCGACGATGAGCATGCACTATCCCGTTGTCGAAGAACTAAAAGTGACTCGGCAGAGGCCGCGCGGAGTGGCGGAGTATAAGCCCTTTAACAGAGGACAATTCAACTATGAACGCCAAGTTTGTTTATCTATCGATGTCGCTGGCAACGATCGCCTGTACGCTGCTTTCCGGCTTACCGGCCCAGGCTGTACCACAGTTTGATGTGAAATTCACCGCGGACACGCCGGGTATTGCACCAGAAACGGAACCCGCCACCGCCGGGGGTGTCAGCACGAAACCAACATTCGTTTCCGGCGACACCGGGGGCAACTCGACATTCGTCCAAAGCACTTACGTCGACTCAATGACCGGCAATGCGTTCGGTGACGGGAATGTCCTCGTATTCACGGATACCGACCCCGAAACTTCCAATTCCCTGCTGTTTCAGGGCGCCGTGGCCGATGAGACGAGCACCGGCGTTCATACGATCAGTTTGGACTGGATGGAGGACAAGGGAGTTACTGCCTTTAGCAGCGCTTTCATCGGCCTGACGAATCAGGCCCGCGGCCAGGCGTTGTCTGCGCTGTTCCTCGATTTGGGAATGGATGCCGGCAACATTCGTAGCGGCAACTCAGTCAACTTCGGCGCTTCGCTTGGCACGGCTGCGCGGGGAGTGCCCCATCACTTGGACTGGGTGATCGACCTGGACCAGGCCAATTTCGCCATCGCGACCGAAGTCTATGTCGACGGCGTGTTGTTGGCCGTGCATCAGCGGGAACCGATTGGCTTGCCGCACGACGGCGCTTCGGCCTTCGGCAGCATGGCGCTTTCCATGAGCACACCGGCACAGGGAGTTATGGCGTACGACAACATCCAGATTCGATCCGGCAAGCACGTTGCCGGCCTGCTGCCTGGCGATGTGAACAACGACATGGTGGTCAACATCTTCGACATCAATCTCGTCTCGGCCCACTGGGGCGAAACAGGACCCGTCGGCGATGCAAATAATGATATGACGGTCAACATCTTCGACATCAACCTGATTTCCGCCAACTGGACTCCCACGGGAGGGGCTGCCAACGCCGTGCCCGAACCAAGCAGTGCAATTCTGGCGACGCTCGGCCTGGCCGGACTCGCGTGTACCGCTGTCGCTCGGCGCAGGCGTGCCTTGCGACAGCAGCGGTAACACGATACCCGCAGTCGCGCCGCTGGATGCGGAGCGCCGCCACCACTCACCCCCAGACTGAGTGGAGCGGCCCCCGCATCCGCCGCGGAGCGTGCATCCTCCAGATTTCCGACCGATCGGCAGGCATTCGTACTGCGACGGCCCGTCGACCGTCCTGGACTACGTCACCCCGCGATCGCGGCCTTCCCTCGGCGGGTGATTGGCAACGGAGCGATTGACGAAATGCCTTCAGGCCACGATAAATTGGCTTGCAGGCGTCACGCTCGGTCGACTATTGGCATGCGACGTTTGTAGCAGGCCGTTGCAACAGGTCGTCGATTCGTCGCGCAGAACTCTCCGGGACCCAACCTTCATGGAATCGATCGCCGGACTGCCGCGAGAAGGACTCACCGCGCTCGACTATGTGGCCGTGGGCGGCTATTTGCTGATCACGCTGGCCATTGTGATTTGGAGTCTCAGACGGCAATCGTCGATCGAGGACTTCTTCGTCGGTGGCCGTCGCATGCCGTGGATGGCCGTGGGTTTGAGCCTGATGGCTACGCTGATGTCCACGATCTCGTACCTGGGCGTGCCCGGTGAGATGATCAAGCATGGCGTGGCGATGTTCATCGGGCAACTATCAATTCCACTGAGCATGACCGTAGTGCTATTGCTGTGGGTGCCGTTCTTCATGCGGCTACGGCTCACCAGCGCCTACGAATATCTGGAACTCCGATTTAATTACGCAGCGCGACTGTTGGGTGGAGGCCTGTTCCTGCTACTGCGGCTGGGCTGGATGTCGCTGGTCATGTACACGGCGTCGCTGGCACTGGCCGAGATGACACGGTCCGCACTGCCCGCGGCCGCAGTCGATCCGTTGGCCGCATGGCTCAACGGCGATGCGGCGGGCAAGGAAGCCGTTCTGCCGCTATGGCGCGAGACGTTTCTCTTTTGGGTCATCGGCGTCGTCGGGCTGGCTGCCACGGTGTACACCGCGCTGGGCGGCATCCGCGCAGTGATTTGGACCGATGTATTGCAGTTCCTCATGCTCTTTGGCGGCACGTGGTTCATCTTGGGTTACGTGCTCTGGACGACCGGCACCGGCCCGACGCACTGGTGGGCCACCGTAACGGCCGCCGCGCCCGAGCACACCAGCCCAGAGTTGTTCAGCTTCGACGTCACGACACGCGTGACGGTCTTCACGGCCATTGTGAGCATGTTCTTTTGGACGATCTGCACACACGGTTCCGACCAGGTTGTGCTGCAGCGGTACTTTTCGACCAGTTCCCTGTCGGCCGCGCGACGCAGCTACATCGTCTCCGCCATTGCCGATATCTCGGTCAACACGCTGCTGGCATTGTCGGGATTGGCGCTGCTGTCATTCTATATCGAACACCCCGCCTATTTGCCGCAGGGCATGGCGCCCGTCGAGCAGGCCGACCGTGTGATGCCCTACTTCTTTGCTCATCAACTTCCCGCCGGGCTGGCCGGCCTCATTCTGGCCAGCTTCTTGTGCGATGCCATGCAGACGCTCGACTCGGGCGTCAACAGCATTACAGCTGTCACTACGAAGGATGTGTTCGAGCGGTTGTTCCCCGGCGGGAGCAACTTGTTTAAGGAACTGACGCTGGCCCGGCTGCTCACCTTGGTTGTGGGCGTCGCGGTCACCGGCTTGGCGCTGGGGCTGGCCTACAATGTGCAGCACTCGGGACGAAATATCATCGACCTGATGCCCCGCAGCTTTAACATGTTCTTGGGCCCCTTGGCGTCGCTGTTCTTTATCGGTATGTTTCTTCCGCGCTGTACGGCCCGATCGGCGCTGCCGGCCGTGCTGACCGGACTTGCCGTGTCGATCACCTGGAGCTATTGGCATGAGCTTACAGGCCGCAACGAGATCCCCACCATCACGCTCGCGATTGCGGCGCCGTGCGTTACAGCACTCGTTACCGCGGCCGTGCTGAGCGTGCTGGTCGAGCGGCGCGGCCACCATCCGGGCCGAGACTTCACCTGGTACGCCGTGATGAAGCGGCCAGTCCCTCCGCCGACGCCTCGTTAATCCGATTCGTTTCACTTGGAATGTCCTCGATGCCCACGTCGTTGCTCGACTCGCCGAATCGGATCCTGACCGCGCTGGTAACCCCGCTGACGCCCTCGGGCGAGTTGGACGTGCCCAGCGCCGAGCGGCTGATCGAGCATCTCTATTCCAAGGGGGTCGGCGGACTTTACGTCACGGGCAGCACGGGTGAAGGAATCTACTTGGACTGGGCGGTACGGCGGAAGCTGGTTGAGTTGGCTGTCAGCATGTCGCGTGGTCGCGGCAAGGTCATCGCCCATGTAGGGGCCATCCAGGCGTCGCAGGCCTTCGAACTGGCATCGCATGCCGCGAAGGCGGGCGCCGACGCCGTGGCCAGCATTCCGCCATTTGTCGGGGGATGCTCGTGGGACGAAGTACACGCTTACTACACGCAACTCGGCCAGGCCTCGCCCGCGCCTGTCGTCGCGTACTATATTCCCGGTCTGACGGGCCAATCCTTGTCGCTCGATCAACTCGGGGCGCTGTTGCAAGTGAATGGTATCTGTGGCTTGAAGTTCACCGACTTCAACTTGTACGTCATGCAACGACTGATTGCCCGGCTGCGCAAGGATCAGATCGTCTACAACGGTCCCGATGAAATGCTTGCCTTGGGCCTGCAAATGGGCGCGCAGGGGGGGATCGGTTCCACCTATAATTTCATGCCCGAGCAGATTCTCTCCATCGCCGCGCACTGCGCAGCAGGGCGCTGGACCGAAGCGCTCGCCGCACAGAAGCAAGCCAACGAGGCGATCGAGGTCGTGCTCCGTTTCCAGGGGCTGGCAGCCACCAAGCAGATCCTCTATTGGCAAGGGCACCTTACCAGCCCAACCTGCGCCGCTCCGCGCGCGAGCCTGAACGAGACGCAGCAAGCGGAACTGCGCCGCGGACTCGAGCGCACGACAATCGCCCCCACGCTTTTGCGATAACGCCAATTGTTCTATCCGACCGAGATAGTCCCTGGACCGAACCCGACTACGATGAGCATTCTCGACCGCTTTTCACTCGAAGGACACATCGCGCTAGTAACTGCCGGCGCGGGACCATTGTTTGGTTCGAGCATCTCCGAGGCGCTGGCCGAAGCCGGCGCCACCGTCGTCACGGCCTCGCGAAGCCTGGAGCGAAACGAGGCCTTCGCCGCTGACCTGCGTCAGCGCGGCTACCGAGCGCATGGCATGCAAGTCGATCTGGAAGACGTCGCGTCGATCGATCGACTGCACGACGACTTGATTGCCCGCTTCGGCCGGATTGACGTGCTGGTCAATAGCGCCTTGGCGCGAGACGGTCATGCCGGCCGATTCGAAGAGCAAACGCTCGAATCGCTGGAGCACTGCGCCGCGGGCGATTTCATCGGTTTGTTCAGCATCTGCCGCCGCTTCGTGCCCGACATGGTCCGCCAGGGTCGCGGCTCGATTATCAATATCGCCAGCATCTACGGCGCGGTCTCCAACGATCCCACGATCTACGCCGGCACGGACTTGGTGCAACCCGCCTCGTACACCTTCGTCAAAGGCGGCATGATCAATTTCACACGCTACCTAGCTTGCTACTACGGCAAACAGGGCGTGCGCGCTAATTGCATCAGCCCCGGAGGTTACTTCAACAACCAGCCGCCGGCATTCGTCGACGCTTACACCCGCCGCGCGCCGCTCGGGCGGATGCTCGACAACGCCGACATCCAGGGCGCGGTCGTGTTCCTGGCGTCCGACGCGTCGAGCTATGTCACCGGAGCGAATCTCATGGTCGACGGAGGTTGGACCAGTCTATGAAGTTGCTCATTGTTGGCGGTGGATCGATCGGCGAGCGGCACCTACGCTGCTTTCAGCAAGTCGGTGCCGACAACGTCGTGCTCTGCGAGCCAAACGCCCCACGACGCCAGGAACTGGCCGATCGTTACACGCTTCCGCGAACGCTGGCCAGCATCGAGGATGCGGTCGCCGAAGCCTGGGATGCCGCGGTGATCTGCACTCCGGCGCATCTGCACGTGGCTCACGCGCTCGCCTTGTTGCCGCGTACCGGCGGCTTGTTGATCGAGAAACCACTGGCGACGCAGCTCGCCGAGGCCCAGACGCTCATCGACGCCGCGCGCGGGAAGCGAGTCGGCGTGGCTTATACCTATCGAGCCCACCCGGCAGTGCAGGCCGTTCGCGCGCTGCTTGCCAGCGGCCGCCTGGGGGCTTTGCTCGAACTGGTCGTCGTCGCCGGACAACACTTTCCCACGTTTCGACCGGCCTATCGAGAAACGTACTACGCCGATCGAAGTACGGGCGGCGGCGCGATTCAAGACGCGGCAACGCATCTTTTCGACATCGCCCAGCATTTGGCCGGCCGTTTCGATTGGGTTTTCTGCGACTACGCACATCAGGCGCTCGAAGGCGTATCGGTTGAGGACACGGTCCACCTGGCGGCGCGCGCGAACCGGGAACAGGTTCTGATCAATATCGCGCTAAACCAGTTCATGGCGCCCAACGAAACGACGTTGCAGCTCAACGGCAGCCTGGCCAGCGCCCGCATCCACTTTCATGAGCATCGCTACGCGGTGCTGGCGCATGGCGATACGGCATGGCGCTGGAGCGAGACGCTCGTAAACGATCGCGACGACCTATTTCGCGTTCAGGCGCGTAAGTTTCTGGACATGTGCGCGGGCCAATCGCCGCCAGCATGCAGTCTCGACGATGCGCTGCATACCCTCGAAATCAATCTCGCGGCGCTCGAATCGGCCGGCGTACGGCGTATGCCCATCGAGGACCTGACGAAACACGGTTGAAAGCGAGATCAGCATCGACTTTCATGGCGCGAGCAACGGAAGCCTCATGACCGACTCCATGCAAATTCAAACCGATTGTATCACTGGCTCGAATGCCAGTCCGCACCTGGTGATTTTTGGGGGCGTCCATGGCGACGAATATGAGCCGATGGCGGCAGTTCGTCGGCTTGCGAAGGCTGTAACTCCGTCGAGTCTGCGTGGCCGTCTGACGCTCGCGCCCGTCGTCAACGAGGCGGCCTTTCGACGAGGGCAACGTGTGGCGGAAGACGGGCTGGATCTGGCTCGCACGTTTCCAGGCCACGCGGAAGGGTCGATCACGCAGCGAGTGGCCCACGCGGCTGGTCGACTGATACGCGAAGCAAACTATTTTATCGATTTGCACACCGGCGGAACGGCGTATACGTTGCTGCCAATGGTCGGATACCTGCTTCATTCGAACAGTGACGTGCTCGCACAGCAGCGTAATATGGCGCGCGCGTTCAACTTGCCCGTCGTTTGGGGAACGTCGGCCGAACTCGACGGTCGATCCACGTCCGTCGCTCGTGACGCAAATATCCCCGCCATCTACGCTGAGTATTTTGGCGGCGGGTCGTGCCGACCGGACGGGGTCTCCGCTTATGTGGAGGGTTGCTTGAACGTCATGGCGTGCTTGGGGATGATCGAACGAGAACGCCCCGCGGACGCCGTAAGAATCGTAGCGGAGGACCGTCGTCCGGAATCAGGCCATTTGCAAAGGGGCCATCCTTCGCCATCGGAAGGTTACTTTGAGCCCGCGGTCCAACTAGGACAGCGGTTGCATAGGGGCGACTTGCTAGGAACGGTCTGCGACTCGCTCGGGAAGTGCGTCGAACCGATCCGCTCAAACGAGTCCGGCGTCGTGTTAATGCTGCGCGCCCTGCCGAGCGTTCAGGCCGGCGATGCGTTGGCCGTCGTCATCGAAACCGAAGCGAACGAGGCGTCCTTGTCATGAGCGAGCAACGTATAGCGATTGTGACGGGCGCATCGCGCGGGATCGGCCAGGCGACAGCGTGGCGCTGGTGGCGCGCGATGCAGCGGCGCTCGCCAAGGTTCAATCGGCAATCGAACAGCTTGGCCGCAAGGCGCTCGTGATTGCCGGAGATCTGGCCGACATGACATTTGTCGAAAGCATTGTGCGCCGAACCATCGAGCGCTTGGGTCAGGTCGACGTGCTGATTAACAACGCCGCTTGGCGCGAAATGACGACCATGCGACGTATTGGCCTCGAATCGTGGGAACGGACCTTGCGGATCTGCCTGACGGCGCCGGCATTTTTGGCGCGCTGGGCCGCCGAATCGATGCTCGAGCAGCGCCAAGGCGTGATCGTCAACGTATCGAGCATGATGTCTCGCCAGGCAGCCGGGACCAGTCCCGCGTACGTGGCTTGCAAAGCTGCGATCGAGTCGCTGACGTACGAGTTGGCCGCACTCTATGGACCGGCCGGCATCCGTGTGGTCACCGTCAGCCCCGGAGCCATCGACACGGAGTTGAGCAATGACTACGTCGACGAAGCCGGCGAGAACGTCACGGCAAAACTGCGCAGCTATAGCGAAGATATGATTTCGCTCGGTCGCTTCCGAAGAGATCGCCCGCTTGATCGCCTTTGTCGCCGGCGACGAGGCATCGTATCTCACAGGCACGACGGTCGTTGCCGACGGCGGATGGCAATCGCAGCATCTGCCGTTGAGCCTGCGAAAAATGCAATTCAAGACTGATTGTTCGTGAGCATTTCGCGTCGCGACCTTATCCCAAAAAGGTCGTTGCGCAACCCATGGCCCCGCGCCGGAGTCCTCCGGAGCGGGGCTGTTTTTGTTCGCGGATTCGGAGATCGATCGTATCCCATTCTGCGCCTGTCGAGTCGTTCTCCACCGCGCAATTGTGGTCAATTTGATCACGAGACTATTTGTCCCCGGTTGATATCAAGCGATACGTGATCGGTTGCTGGGCCGGCGTTTCTATCTGGCGTGGCCTCATCGCCGCTCTGGCATCGCTATCGACTTAACGGTCGCCCGACCGGCGCCCAAGTGGGTTTGATGCCGCAGCCTGGCGTTTCCAGGTTGAGCTTTCGCTGTATGGACGCGGCGCTTTTCGCGTAGTTCGTGGGGTCGAGCTGCGCGGCCGTTTGCAAGTGCTCGGCCGATTTGAGCGGCCGGCCCGCGAGTTGGTAGTGCCTGCCAAGCTGGAAATGAAAATGGGCTTGGGCCGTTGGGACCAACCGAAGGCCTTCGAGATACGACTCCTCGGCCTCTTGGTAGCGTTTTAGCTCGCGGGCGTTGAAGGCGATGCCGTTATACGCCCGGACCCGCGCCGCGATGCTCTGCGCGTCGACTGCTGATGTTTCGCTGAGCAACGTAAGTGCGTGTCGGTACTCATCGGTGCTGGCCTGCCAATTTTCGCCTTGTTGCATGATCGCGGCCAGCAGCAGGGTTGCTTGTGGATCTTGGGCCGACAACGGCTTAATAAGTCGTGTCGCTTCCGTCAGTCGGTCGAGCATGGTTAACGCGGCTGCTCGTTCGATCGTCGATGCCGTTGTCGAAGGAGACGCTTGCGGTTGTGCCAGGATCATTTCGATCTGCGAGATCGCCGTCGTCAACTGCCGCAGGCAAATCACGGGCGTTTGATTGGCCAAGGGTTCTGCGCTACCCACGTCACGCAATGCCGCAACGACGGGCTCAGCCCGCACGAGCCGTTGCCGCTGCAACAAGTCGTTGGCAAGTGTTGATTGTTTGCCGATCAGGTGTGCGGTGTATGCGGCCGGCGGGCCTGCCGCTACGAGCACGGCCAATGCGAAAGTCGCCAGCGCATGCCGGCGGTGCGGCAAATCGTCGACCGCCCGACTCGTCGGCCCGCCCGCTTCCATCATTTCTGCCGTAAGACACCAAGGCAGGCCGAGTGCGAAGCACCAGGCCACGCGACAAGTCAAACGCAGCACCGTGCCGGCATTGCCGTCGTCCATGAGCGGTCCCAGCGCCGAGCCAAAAACGCCAGTCGCGACGGCGACGACTATCCCAACCGCGGCGAAGGCTATCGCCGCTCCCCTCCCTTGCCGGGGCAATCGGCGTCGTATCTCTCTGGCAGCCATCCACGACGCGGGTAGCGTTGATAGTACCTGCACCGCCATCAAACGGTCCCATCCAAAGGGCGATACGGCCGCACGCTCAGAACCTTGTCCGGCCGTCGCCAGCCAAAGTGCCGCCCCTGGCACAACGACGGCCAGCAGCCTGATGCAGGCAGGGCCAAGCTTTGAATAGTGAGAATCGAACATCGACATAAACTTGCGTGGTGTATTGCGCTAACGGCCCGCGGCGCCTGGTTCGAGCGACGTTTGCCGCGGTATCTCAACTCCCAGCGCCGCCGCCGTTTCGGGCTTGCGTAGTTTCCAAATCATTCCGTCAAAGGCATAGTGCAAGAAGGCGGCCCAAAGATTGATGCCCAGCCAGAATTCGGGCACGACGCCATCCGCGACATTTGCCATGAGACCCAAGACGACAACATACGCGGCAAGTACTGCCGTCCAATATCGCGACAGGCTACGGAACAGTCCCGCGGTTCCCTGCGTACGGCGCCGTTGGGCATAGTGCGATACGACGGCCAAGTATTCGACCGCATGAAACGCGGCCGACGCAGCGACCAGCCCCAGGATCACGCGCTTCTGATCGTCCATCACCGCCCAGAGCAGCGCCCCGTACATGCCGCACACGCTCGCCAGGAAGCACAGCTTTCCCGGACGAAGCCAGGGGCGCTGCACGAGCTCCAACACGAGCAGCAGTGCCGGGAGAATGAGAATGGCGAGGTCGCAGTAGTGCAGGACCTGCCGCGCACTAGCCGATCCTTCCATCCAACCTGTCGACCAGCCCGCCAAACGTACAATCACGTAAAATACGAAGATTCGCAAGCACCAGGTCTCAAGTCGTGGCCTGCCACCTCCCTGCTTACGCGAGTACATTCTTAGCACGCCCGCATGCTGAGCGGCGAAGTGCCACGCGTTCCATACATAGTCGACCAGCAGCAAGCACGTGAATGTCCCCGTGACGAGCAGGTCGGCGCAGACCAACACCAACGCCACGACGGCCATGACGGCAAAGATGCGTGAACGGCCTCCGCGGCGATCGGGATCCGTCGCCACCAGGAATAGTGTGATCCAGCGATGCGGCGTGGTCAGGAAATAGATCTGCCAAAACTCAACGTGCGGCGTTCCTTCACCGCTCACAAACCACGGAGTCAGGGCCAACAGCCACCAAACGTTCGCGAGAAACAAGAGATCGAACCGTGGCGAGACAATCCAAGGAGTCGCTTGAGTCGGCACAGCCGCTGGCGCAGGAGGCGACTCCGAAGCCAGGCTTCCGCTTTCCGAGGCCGATTGAATTGGAACGGGACTCGATCTCACGAGCAAACCACCTTGGGCAAGCGCGAGATGGCTTGCCGGCTGCGGAGCCGCCCTTCACCAGCTCGCCATTTCACCGTCTTCCACGAGTATCATCGACCCGATGACAACATTCAACTGAATCGCGACGGCCACTACTTTGCCAATCGGATCGCGCAACTCGTTCGTATCGCCAGTAGCTATTTGCGTTCCCACATCGCAATGCCGAACTTCAGCGCATTCTGCAAATGTTCGGTCATCGCCCTTTTGGCCATCCCTAGATCGCGCCGCCGCACGGCCGCGAGGATTTCGCGGTGTTCTTCGTACGAGCGCAGCGAGCGGCCGTACGGAAAACCGACCGTTGTGACCAACAGGGCGCGGCGAATCAGCGGTTCGAGCGTCGCCGCGAGAATGGGATTGCCCGACGCCGCGGCCAGCGTGCGGTGAAAACGGTGATCGGCGTCTCGGCGTTCGAAGGAGCCAGGCCGCTCACCCAGGTCGATCAGGCGTTGCGTTTCGGTTTCGAGCGCATCGATCGCGTCGTCGGAAATTCGCGGAACGGCGGTTTCTAGGGCCAGCGGCTCGAGTAGAATTCGGATCTGAAACACATCTCGCAAGTCTTGGGCAGCCACGACTGAAACTTGCCAGCCGCGCCGCGGCAGAAACTCGAGCAACCCGTCGTTTCGCAGCCATTCAGCGGCCCGCCGAATCGTCGAGGGGTTGACGCCCAGCGATTGGGCGACGCGTTGCTCCTTGATGGTGTCACCGGGCTTGAATTCGCCGCGCAGGATTCTTTCGAGAAGCCGCTCGTAGGCGCTGTCGGACTGATGGGCGAACTCAAAACGCGCCGGCTCGACGACCTTGAGTTTGGGCGGATAGACGGCCACGACCGGATGCCGGCCGCCATCCATCTTGACCCAGCCGGCGGACTTAAGCCGGTCGATGGCCTTGGTCACCGTCGTGCGACTGACTTTGAGATCGTCGGCAATCTTCCGCGCGTTGATACGGCCCCCAAGCGACAACTTCTGGCTCGCCAATTGCGAGACCAGATGCTGATAGACCTTGTCGGCAAGCGACTGTCGTGCAATCGACTTATTCACTCATCAACCAATGTACGAGGGAATCAATGTACGAGGGAGTGTGCGAGACATTAGTACGCCGCCAAACGCATCCGCGGCAACCGCCCTTGCTCACATTACAGGAGCGCCCCCTCCGTGCACTCCCGGTGAGCCACTGCTCTGCGGTTAGCGTAGCACCTCGACTATCGCTGTCAATCAATTGCGCGCACGCGATTGCCGGGCAAATTGAATAGTCTCGCGACACGGGAAATCCATGACTGTCGACGCGTCCTGTCGCTGAACAGGAACTCGATCTCGGCGTGGCGCAGGATGTCGTCCATTGGCAAGTGGGAGGCGTAGGCTTCTCGGAGGGGACTGTTGTGCCGCCGTTTTACAATGCCCTACCAACGTCTGCGCGTTTCAGAAAGTGTGGCATTTTGAAACACTGCTATGCATCGGGGGAAGGCCGTTTCAAAAGTCACTGAGTTTTGAAACACAGTGGTCGCGAAAATCCGTTGCGCAAGCCGTTGTGCAATGCTTTCCCAAGCGGTTGTGCAATGGTCTCCGGACCGTTGCACCGGTGGCCCGGTCAAGAGACCGGCCACAAGCGTTGGCGCTGCACTTGGGTGGCGACGCCCGACCGGCCACGATCGTTGTAGTCGAGGCATCGGTTCCCCGTTGCACTTGGTTTGCGAACCGCGGACCGAATCCGACAACTGCGCACGCACTCCTGTGGAACGCGCAAGACTTGCAAGCGAGGGAATTGAATCGTGCGCAATCCGCTCGCATGTGCGACGCGCTCGTAACCGCCTTGATCAAACGCATTTTACCGCGCGGCAGGCAGGGAATGCAAAGGCCGTTTTTGGTCACTCGTCGCCGTTGTACGCGTGGCCAAAAAGAGAGGTTGACAGTGGATCGTGTTTTATTGATCGTCGCGAAACTCCACGTGCCACCGGCTCCGCCAGTGTGATTCGCCGTCGTTTGAGAGCGCTGGCAGAGCGCGTGCAAACGTCTTTCTGACAGAATCATGTCACTTCAACAGGCCGTTACGGCTATCCCGCGGGTACATCCTTGCGCCACAAGTGGCGACGCAACTTCGGAAACAGCTTCAGCGCATTGTCGCGCATGATCTGACGACCGATACGCGTGGCATGCTCCTCGCGCAGCTCAGCGCGCTCGACCTTTTCGGCGAGCGCTTCGGCCAGGCACTGCCGCGTGAACTCCGTGGCCGCGTAGATCCCTTCGGCCTGCACGGTGTCGGCGCCCCACATGATGCGGTCCGACGCCACGACTTCCAGCCACTCTTGATAGGCTCGTTTGCCCATCGTGTAACTGAGCGTGGGCAGCCAAACGGAGTCGATCCACACGTTCTTGTGGCGCAGCGCGATGGCGCCCGTTTCGCCGATCCAAGGATATCCGCCGTGGAACAGGATGAACTTGGTCTTGGGATTGGCTTCAATCAGGTCCAAGAGCAACAGGGGGTTCGACCCTTGCAGGCGGCCGTGACCGGTGTGGATCTGAAAGGGCAAGTCGTACTTCTCACTGAGCTTGACGATCTGCCAAAACATGAAGTCCTCGAATTCCTTTTGCTGTTCGGCCGAAACGTCGTTGGGCAATTTGCCGAAGACCGCGGCGGCACGCTCTTTGGGTACGTTCTCGTACAGTAGCGTCCGCTGATAGGCCTGCGTCGATTTGAGGCACACGGCGTCGGCCGCGACGGCGTCGGCGAATATCGTTTCGATGACCGTCAGATAGTCGTCGAGCGAGTCGATCTTCTTGCCGCTGCGTTGGGCATATACGTAAGCCCGTCTTATTCACCCTGCCGTTTTAAAAGCGTGAAAAACATCGCGTGATTCGCGGGGTTTCATGGAGTGTGAGTGGCATTCCACGGACCCCCAGGAGATCACGCGATGGGTGAAG
>Ga0163144_10011985_pt1 | contig 18281 bp, 20 predicted proteins | sample OliLak19BULKMAT1_FD_123175 | JGI IMG/M metagenome (GOLD analysis project Ga0163144, IMG submission 123175) | Freshwater microbial mat bacterial communities from Lake Vanda, McMurdo Dry Valleys, Antarctica - Oligotrophic Lake LV.19.BULKMAT1 | ecosystem: Environmental > Aquatic > Freshwater >... | reverse complement strand
TTGCTTTGCCCGTGATCTTGATACTAGTCCAATACGGTTCGGTGTTTGGGGCAAAGGGCAAAAGCGTTGCACAGTGGGAGGATGGTGGGGTGTGCGGAAACGCCAGAAACCAACAATAGGGACAAGTCGTCATAGTCGTCATATTTTGCCTAAGTCGTCATGTTTTTTTGTGTTTGCCTCCAGCGGCGGCGGCTAAGGCGGGACTAAAAGCCCCACCCCACGGTAAACCGCGCCGGTCATCGTGCGTTTTTTCTCAAAGCCCAGCCGCACCCAGTCGACGGCCAGGGTTGTTGACGATTGCGGTTTATGCCCATTGCGCAATGCCCAGGCTTTGTAGGCGTCGTAAAGCTGCTGACCAGCCGTTTTTAAGCCCTCCCCCACCAAACAACAATCAGCCACGAAAGTGGCTGGCACATCGTTCTCACGCTGAAACTGGTCTGTGGCATTGGTGATACAGGCGGGAATGTCAAAGTCCCCGCGATTCATCAGCCGTAGCAATCCGGCTAAGCCATAGTTGAGAATGCCGGCCCCCTCACGGCCAATCTTCGCCTTTAGGTCTTTATCCACCGGCCCGACCAACTTTTGAAGGCGAATGACTTTGATACGCCGAAACAGGCCGTTGCTGGCATCCGGCACACGCGGCAATTCATTCATGGCCCACAACAGTTTTGCCCTGGGAGTAATGTCGTAGGCATCGCGGTATTTGCGCTCTACGGTGACGGGTTCACCGCTGATGATCTTGTTCAGCACATCGCTGGCTTGAATGAAGATGGCCGGTTGCTCGGTGCTGATAGCCAGTGTTTTGCCGGGTAACTTTGCTAGTGCAAAGCGACCCTTTTCAATGTCGCTCAAACCGAGATTAAGCACGCGACTTCCTAGCATGGTTCTAAACCCTTCGATCAACGTTGACTTACCCGCCCCAGCCGGCCCGATCAACCACGGCGCAACCTCGTATTTCGTTTCGGTGGTGAGCGAAAGCCCTAGAAACTCCTGTAGAAATTCCTCGACTTCTGGCACGTTGGAACGAATGGCCGATAGAAACGCGGGGCATTCGGCCAACACGTCATAGTCATACGGCACGCCCGAGGTGAGATAGTCGCCGGGGGCATGGTCGCGGAGTTCAAGGGTTGGAATGTGAAGGGTGCCGTTCTTGCACACCAGCAAGTCAGGATCGTTATCCCACTTCGTATCACTCACGCTCACCATGACCGAGGCCAGCTTTTCGACGCTGCCCAGAATGCCGCTGTTGGGTTTTACGCCCTCCCCTTTCGCGGCGCAGATCACGTCCAGGAGTTCGTGCTCAGCGACCTTCTTTTCAACCTCAGGCCAGAAGCCGTTTTCATACCGGCGAAACTCACCCAGACCATGCGCAACCTTCGTTTGCTTATCAATCCAGCGCTGAGCAAGAGCGTCATCAGTCGGCCGATCAACCTTTGCCGGCTTCTTTGTTTTAGGTGCGTCATCCAATGCGGGCTCATCGCCTCCCGGATGGGACGCGGCCTGCCCCTGGGCGGTTGTGTTCGTCGCGGTCGTCTGGCCCTCGGCCCGTTGCCCAAGGTTCAAGCCTAGCAACGCATCAGCGGCCCACGCTGCGGCCGTCTCATCACCGCCATGCTCAAACGCACACCACGCGCCAAACGCGGTATAGGGCCTGTTGGCTTGCAGTTTGTCGTTGGCAGAGAAGGGGAAATACGTCCCGTGCTTGATGTTGCCGCCACTACCCTCCCCCTTCGTTTTTCCGGCGCGGGTGACGTTGCGCTTGCCATCATGCCCAGGTGCATCGACGGTGTAGCCATGCTGCGTGAGGATGTTGGCAATGTCGTGGGCCGTGGTAAACAGTGCCGCCACATAGCTGATTTGAGCCGGACTCAAACGCCTGTCGCGATTGGCAGGTGTGGCCGGTGGAGGCTTTATCGGCACAATGGCCGGCGGGACATTGGCCGCTGCCACTTCATCCAGCCAGCCAGGTAAAAACGCCGTGATGCTGCCCCACAGATCGCGGGTCATCTTGCGCATGGGCCGGTCGTGCAGGATCATGGTGCCGAGTCGAACATGATGCGCCTTTGAAAAACACTCGTAACCGCGCACAGTCTGCCCCTTGACGGCGGTAATCTCCGGCGCGCAAAAATCTTCCACGCCCAGACATAGCGCATGAATGCCGTGGCCGCCTGGGGATACCACGGTGAGTGTGTCCAGCGCATCCACTACGGCGCGTTGCCAGTCCCCGACGATCACACCATCGGCTATGCAATCATCCAGGTCTATGACGGTGACGGCGATCATTTCGGGGTGGTCGCCGTTGGTGGTGAAAAAACCAACGCCCTTGACGGTGCCGCGCTGCATGGCGGCTTGAACCTGGGCGTACGTCATCCAGTTGGCGGGGTCGCTCCACCTCATCGGCCAGCCGTCAGCCGTCGCCGGCGCTTTGGGCGAATTGACACATGCGCCATATTCGCCGCCCCACCCGCAGAACCGGCGTTCATCGCCGATGAGGCTGAGAAGCGGGTGGCTGAATAAGCCGTCGTTACTATTAACAGTTTGATCCATACATTCTCCGATGTCGATGTATGGACAGAGAGCCGCGGGGTCGTTACAATGCCTAGAGATAAAGCGGCACGCACTTTGTGTGACGCTTTATTCAAGTCTGATATCATTCTAGACAGTAATGAGACGCCGCAAGCGTCTGTCCTCACCCGTCGGCGTTAGTTCTTGAGGTGCGAATCAGAGTTAAATCTTGTCTGGAATGAACTCTGAAACAACGACTTCAATAATTAACGCCGATGTCCTTTTTCCGCTGCGATTATAGGGGCAATGTGGCCCCTTCCCCATTTGAGGTCAGGTGCGCAGTCGCATCCCTGAGCTCGACATTCACAATTTGGTTCACGCTGCTCCGTTCGATCTGTGCGCGCAGCTTCAGCCTGGCCAACACGGCCGGGTCCAGTCGAACCAAAAACGCTTTGCGTCCCATGGCATCACACCGGCGCTTTCGCTGTTGTTTGGGTTGCACTGTTATTCCCTCCAAACTTTCCCTCCTCAATAACCTAAAAAAAACGGCCAAAGTGAAAGCTTTTAGCTTACGACTTTGGCCGCAAATGCTGGCACTATTCAATTCGTGCGCAGCCAAAGTAAATTTCTACTCTCGCCGCGCAAGCCGACTTTTCAGTTTCACTCTATTACCGACATGGCGAGAATGCCCGTCGATGACGCGTTGGAGAGCTATGCAGTTTTACGAATACGCGTGCAAATAAAGTGATAGCGCAATCATAGCATGTTTTAGAAAATTTGTTCTACCCCACCCTCACGCGGCCATCAATTCGGACGTTCGCTCACGCCGGCGCTTGGCAGACTGTCGGCATGCGTTGCTGCAAAACTTGGCGCGGCTTGGGTGCACCGTTTTAAACGGCGTGCCGCATTCAGTGCAGGTGCACGTCGTCGGCTGAATGCGCCGGCGCCATGCGCGCGGTGTGCGCTTGGTGGTCTGTGTCGTCTGTGTCATCGTTGCCCCCTGATCATCAAAACAATTGCCGCCCCTACCCCAGCTGCGATTAGGTCTCGCGTGCTGATGCCGAGTTGCCCGAGCACGCCGCTGATGGTGCTCAGCGCGGCGGCCGGTGTGATACCGATCTGGCCGGCGACGATGATGATTGCGCCGAGCACCAGGACGGCTGTGACGGGTCTAATTCGTCTCATGGTTTGTTCGCTTTCGCCCTCGCGCTTCATACGCTCGTTGACGACATAGGCGGTTGCAATGGGCCGCGTTTTTGGCGTAGGTGGCGAACACCCGGCCGCACATCGGGCACGTCAACCATGTCGATTTTTTGAAGCGAACATAGATTCGTTTTTGTTCGGGTTTGTTCGGGTTTGTGTGCGTGTTCACTGTTCGACACTCCATTTATTTATGTTGGGTCGGTTGCCCTCGTTCCTGTTCGGGATTGCGCGTTCTGTTCGTCATTGTGTCGCAATCCCGAACAAGTTCGGCTTATTTGGCGAGCCGTCGCTTGTTTCGCATCCGGCACTTGTCTGAACAGAACACGCTGTCAGCGCGGGTTGATTCGTAGGATTCGCCGCACTCCGTGCACTTCTTGTTCAGCGGGGTTCGTGTTCGGTTTCGCAAGTCGTCCATGTTCGGCGTCGCTTTCGTTTCTGGTGTCGTGCGTTCGTCGTTATCTGTGTCATCGTCCGGCACTTCAAACTCAGCCGTGGCGTCATAGTCCTGTCCGGTCTCACTGCGTTTGCGGCCAGACTTCAACACCGGCACGGGTGGGGTGTTTTTGTTGAGTGCCAGCCGTCGCGGGTTGATGATCTGGTGGGTAGGGCCGGGCTGATCCAGTCCGGCCTCAGCACGTCGGCCATTCACGCTGACCAGCGTCGTGATGATCTTGAGCGCAATGAGCAGCCCGCCGAACACGGGCGCGCTGACGCTATAGAGCCCTTTGCCGAATGCCAACAGGCCGGTGTTGGTTGCCGCGTGTGCCGCTTTCAACCCGGCCGCGTGGTCGGTGGGGTAGAGGGTCATCACCTCGGCCATGGTGCCGTATGTTTTGTTAATGAGGATCATGTAGGCCATGGCGGCCACGGCCAGCAACGCCCACGCGCCCAAGTCAAATTTGTCGAATACTTTGTCCTGTTCGCGTGCCTTCATCTCTTTCAGGCACGACTGTTCAGCCGCAACGAATGTCAACTCGGCCACGACACACGCCGCGATGGCCTCGAACATGCCGACACCGGCAAACTCCATGCCGTAGTTGAGCAAGTGCAGCGCGCTCGTCACCACAATCAGGCCGGTGACAATGTTGATTGCCATTGGCGCAAACGACGCGCCCAGGGTGGCGTGCAGCTTGTCTGTTAGCGGGTGAGACATCGCGTAACTCACAACCGTGGCAGTCAGCGCCGTCACCAGTCCCACGGCCACGGCATAGCTATACGCCGTTCGGCCGGTGTCCAGGAGTTCGCTGCTCAGGAATGAATCGGCCAGCAATCTGCTGATGTCGGCCTCGGCCGTGTCGGCGGTGATGCCCACCGAGGCCACGCCGAAATACAACACGACGAAAAACAAAATCAACACGACCCACACCAGTAGGCCCAGCCCATGCAATAGCCGTTGCACATTGGCGGTGCTGTTTTGGATGCTTCCGGCATGGCCCAGCACCAGAGCGATAGAGCCCACGGCCACGAATGCAGAGTAGGGGATGCCCAGCTTAAACACGACGCCCAGGGCAAAAATGCCGTAGAGCGCGGCCAGGACGAACGCAATCAAACCGATGGGCATGAGGTTTCCGGCCATGCCAACAAGCCGCATAAACGCGTTGGGTTTTGGGGTGGGGTTATCCATGCTGCACGCTCCGGGCCGACTGGCCGAATACACGCGCCATAGCAACAAATGCCATGACGCACACAACAACAAAACCGATGAGGTCGATAGGTTGGGCATAGGCCAGGGCCAACAGTGCGGCCGCTGCGCACAGTGCGAAACTGGCCAGGCCAATGCCCACACGCCGGCCGTGCGGGTGGGTCAGGGTGGCCACGGCCATGATGAGGAACTGCAACGCACACAGGCCGCCATAGGGCAACGCCTGAGCGGTGAAACCGTCATAGGCTGGCACGGCCTCAGCAATCGCGTCGTTTGTGGCCTCTGTGGCCTCCACCGGCACCGGTGGGGTGGGTGCGTCAGCAGATGGCGAGGGCTCATCTGTGGGCAATACTTCAACCGCGGGCGCTTTTGCGGCCTGTAGCGCCCTTTGACCCGCAACGCTATTGGGGTTGGGCGCCTTGCCGGATGATCCACACCCGGCCAGCAGCAGGCACACCACTACCACCAGCGCCCCGATGGGTGGCCACAACTGCCGGCCAGCATGCTTGCGCATCTGGGTTCCGCTCATGCGCCACGTTGTCCAGCCCACGACCGGGGCGGCGATGAGCAGCAGCAGCGCTTTAGCGTCACCCGTCACTAGCAAAATGATCAACGCCGGCCACGCGAACGCCACGGCCGCACAGAGTTGTTTGGTGGTCATTTCGCTGCCTCCTGCGTAGCCGAGTAGCAAACCATCGGCCCGTTGCTCTGCAAAGCCGCGTCGATCTCGGCACTCGTGGCGCATGGGCACGTCGCCGGCAAATATTCGGGAGTGGGCCAGCACTCGCCCCCCGGCCCGCCCGGCTCTCCACATTGGGGGGCCAGGTTCGCGGGGCGGGGCGGGAGTTGAGCCGGCACAACGCCGTTGGGGCAGGGCTGCGAATCAATCGCGGCGGTCGTGTCCATTGGGGCGGGTTGTGTGGCTATCAGTGCTGGCGCGGTTGGAGCAACATCGGCCGTGGCCAGTTGGCCGTATTGCCGGTCGCGCTGCGCCCGGATGCTGTTGCGATTGCCGTCATTTGGATCTGCGCTACAACCGGCCAGCAATAGCACCAGCACGATAGCCAGCACCAGCAAGGGCAGCACGGCTAATGCTCGGTCGAGCCGTGCGACCTGGGGCAGGGTGGGGTTTTGCTGTGGGTTAGTGGGCACAGCGTCAGTGTTTGCCGACGCTGTGCTTTCGGTCGTATCGGCAAATTTTGCCGCGATGTTGCCCATCTGTTCGGCTTCGGTCGCTGTGCTGCCACGATGTAAGGCCGTGGCATACATGCCCCATCGCGCTTCGGATTGTGCCGGGCTGTCGTATTCAAACGGTGCCATGACGCGCACCTCGCTTTACTGTGGCCGCGTTGCGGCTTTGCTGCCGGCGGGAGATTGCGTCTTTCTGGATTTGTGCCGTAAGTTGGGCATGATCTACTCGACGCTGATTCGCTCGGCGCTGAATGAAATCAGGTGCAGCCGGCACGCTGGCCATAGCCATGATGGCGCGCTCTACACCAATGACGTCTTCGTCGTCGAGTAGATCAACGGCCAGCTTGATCAGCTCACGAAGTCTGGCGATCTGCTCGCCTTCCTGAGGATCTGGCGCGCGATATGCGTTGTAGCAATTGGCTATGAGGAGGGCTGCACGGATGCGCAATGCGCGGCCGGTGAATCCCTCCTCATAGCGTGCGCAAACAAGACTTGCACGCAGCGCGTTCTGAAGGTCCTCGGGCGGCTTGACTCTGGGAGATTTTCGACTCGTCGACGTACTTGTTTTCTCTGTCACTTTGCACACTCCTATTCAGAGATGGGCAAAGTTGAGGGGGTGGGGGAATAAAAAAAAGCCCCACACCTAAACGGTATGAGGCTTGATAAAATCTTCCTCAGTCCGCTCGGTTCTAACTCAACCTTGCTGGATTAGGGCTGCGTGGGTGTTACTAGCACCTGCTCAGCCCGACCTCTACATGTTACGAAATTTGTTACGCAATGTCAAGCCATATCAATTGATAGTATTTGATATTGTCAGATTTGATAGATCCTCAGCGGCCAATCTTCAGCACCTGCCTTCGTTCGATGGTGATGTATTGGCCCATGTCCACCTCGCCGGCCTTATAGCGCTCTAAGAAGTCCCGCACGGCAATTCTTAACAGTGCATTGCGTGTGATGCCGTGGTGCTCAGCGATGGTCATCACAGCCAGCAGCTCACCTTTTTGCTTTCCCTTGTCATGGCTACCCTTTAGCCCGACGCCAGTGGCGATGATGACACCCTCATCCAGGTCTATGCCGTCCAGGTTGGCCAGGCCTCCCGTGGCAGGATCCGTACCGGCCGCAGATGGGCGTTTAGCTGGTGGGGTGGGTGTCTCGGTCGGCTTCAGTAGGCTGCTTACTGCCTTGCTCGCTTTGTTAGCCATCGTTTCACATCCTTGGTCAGTTGGTCATATTCAGTTGCCCGCGCGTTGTCGGGCTCGTATTGCTTCACGCTCTGGCCCATTGCCAGGGCTTCACTCACTTTCACACTGCGGCCGATGGGTGGCAGTACTGGCCAGTCAGCCGCCTGCATTGCCTTGATGATCTCTGCGTGATGGGTCAGCCGGCCATCAAACATCACCGGCAACACACCGATCAGCTCCAGCTCGGGGTTAATCTCAGCCCTTAACGCCTCGATGGTGGCCAGAAAGTCTTTCACCTTGCGAATGTCCATCGCGCTGCATAGGGTTGGCACGATGACTCCCTGCGCGGCAGTTAGTGCATTGACTGCCATCAACGAGAGGCTGGGCGGACAGTCCAGCACCGCCACGTCATACGCCCCAGCAATGTCAACCAGGGCGCGCTTCAGTAGGTTCTCACGCCCTAAACGCGAATAGGCCTCGGCTTCACTGTCTCCCAGATGCGCGCCGGGTGGGCATAGATGCAGGGTTGGGGAGAGTTCTTGAATTACGGTCCGCATGGCCACCCGGCCGGGCGTTTTGCCGCCGATCACCTCAGCCAAGCCCGGCGCCGTCTCATCAATGCCACACGTGGCCACCAGTGAGGCCTGGGGATCACAGTCAACCAATAGCACGCGCAAGCCAGTCGCGGCCAGCCCGTGCCCGAGGTTCAGCGCCGATGTGGTTTTTCCGACGCCGCCTTTGTGGTTGCCGATTGCAATGGTCAACATGCAGGGGTGCATCATGTTTGCAATGGTGATGTAGTCAAGTTTTGACATTGATAGGATGTCAATGTCATTTATCCCAGGGGTTCAGCGAGATTCGCGCCGGAGGTGTGGACACGCTTCTCATGGATCACAACGCCGGCGTAGGGGTGGGGCGCATCTTTTGCCATCGCCGTCACCTGGGCCAGGGCCGCCGTGAGTTGTGCGACCTGGGCGGCCAATGGGTCAAGGGTGGCCAAGGCTTGCGGGTCGGTCGTGGTGAGTGTTTCGATCATGTGATGACGATCAAATCGCCGTCCTCTCTAATTACGCCGTTGCCCAGCGTCACCTTTAGCGAATCTAGCGGGCTTATCGCGCCACGGCCACGGCATTGATCCACGATGAATGCCGCATTTGCATCCAAAACATCACGAACGCGGATAGCCTCGGTGTTGGCTTGGATGCATAGACATCGCTCGGCAAAAAGACGGCCCTTCGCGCTGTCAGGCAATTTGATCTGCGTGCGACTGCCGACCCAACGATACGGGCAGACGTAAATCTGCGGTGGATCATCCACGGCCAATACCCAAACGTAATTCGTGTCTTTCATGGTTGTAATCTCTCAGGAATAAAAAGCGGGCCGGTGGTGTCCCGGCCCAGTGTGCTTACAGGCTGTGAAATTCTCCGGTGGTCTCGATTGCGCAATCAGCCATCTCAGTGTGCCGGATCATCGCGGCCCGGTGTGCCGGGTGCAAGTGCCGGCAATGGGTGGGGCGGGTTAGGGATGCGAGAGAGAAGCGGCAATCCGGCCCGCGATCTCCCGCCGTTGGTGCAGCCAGCACGCGCGCGCCGTATAAGCGCAAGCGATCGCCCAGACGTCGGAAGAATGACGAATGACAATTGATTATCGAGTCCCGTAATTGATCAGTCGTTCGCCGGCATTGCTGATCCGGTCCATCTCATGCACGTAGATACCCGTTGTGGCAATGTTGGAGTGTCGAGCAACGGCCTGAGCCTGCTGCAGGGTACCGCCATTGCGCAAGATGTTGCTAATGGCTGTGTGCCTCAGGCTGTGAGTGGTTTTGCGATCTCCCACAATGCCGGCCAGCTTATAGGCATCTTTCACCACACCACGTATGGTTCGGGTGGTCAGCCGGCCGCGCTGGTTATTGTTCCCCAGGGAGAGAAACAGCGGCCCGGGTTGGCCGCCACGTTCAGCCAGCCAGGCTGACATGGACACCCGCGCGTCAGCATGTGCAATCACAACCGGCTCATCTTTGTCGGTGTGGCCTTTGCCTTGCACCATCAGCACCAGCTCGCCGCTTTCGGTTCGCAGGTCGCCCAGATCAGCCCGTTGCAGTTCGATCTGGCGTGCACCGGTGTATGCAAACAGCACCACGATGGCACGATTGCGTGCCGGCAATGTTTTTGCCACGTCCAGCAGCTGGCCCATCTCGTAATTGTCCAGGGCTTCCCGCTCATGGCGTTTAGTGGTGCCGCGCCGTGTTGCGCCCTTCATGCCCTTCGTGGGGTCGTAACTCATGCGGCCGGCATCAAGTGCCCATGAGTAGAACGCACGCACACCGGCCAGCCAGGCATTCACACTGCGGGGTTTGGCTGGTTTCTTTGGCTTGCCATGCTGGTCGACCTTATCGAGCAGTTCTGCCTTCCACTGCCGGATCGAATCCGGCGTAGCTGTGCAGTCCTCAGCAGTCAGCCATAGGGCGAATTTCATCATGCCGGCCTTGTAGGTGGTGGCTGATGCACTGGCCAGCTCATTGGCGGCCACACGCAGGGCTAGAGCTTTGTGCCATTCGGCCAGCAGTGCGGCCATGGGGCTCATTGTGGCCAGCTCGGTGCCGGCGGGGTGGGTGGGGATTAGTGATGTGTCCATAGTAGTAAGTTGTCAGTAGTCAGTAGTCAGAACATTACTTCAGCAACCCTCGGCTGGCTAACACATACCGGCGCGCCTGTTCGTAGCTCATCGTGGTCATCTTCATCATGTGCCGAATTTGACGTTTGAGTCGAGCATCCTGCCAGCGCACATAGAACACGCGTGCTTGTGCGGCCAACAAGATCGGGCCCGGCCGGTGCACCAGCCGACGTTGAGCGATTAGGTTATTCATAATTGCTATAGCACAAACGGCGGGTTGTGGCCCGCCGTTTGTAGTGCTCTTAAATTCGGTTGTAGCTGTTCAGGTCGCCGGTGGTCTCAAATCGAATGTCGGCTGCTGCCAACTTGCGCGCCGTTGCTCGTCTGGCCGATGGGTGCAGATTCTTGCAGGCCTTCCGTGCGCGCTTCGTCGCGGCCTCGGGCATCCATCCCTTGTTGATCAGTTCGATAGTTTTTGCGGCTACTGCGTGCTTGTATTCGTTCATTTTGTGCTAACTCCACTTGTGAAACTCGGTTGTTCTCAGGCTTACTAGACCTTTTGAACTTCCTATAAGCAGAATTATAGGAAATATGACTTGCAATGTCAAGTCTTGCAAGCGCATGTCACGCAATTGTCAGCTTCAAGCCTGTTGTTATAGGGCCGGCGCGCCCGTGTGAGAGGACGCTACGGGGCACGATCTGGGCGCCGTCGGCGAACTCAATCAGATCGCCACTGGTCAGCTCATGGCCGCCAATGACGTAGCGGCCGTGGGTGCTGCCGGGTTTGAGGGGTTGCAGATTCACACTCTCAGCCGGCACAAGCCTTTAGTCCCGAAGGCTTGTGCCGGCTGGCTAGAACGCTCACACCACCAGCGCAGTAGCTTTATGTGAAGCCGACCCTAAACCCACCCTAATTGACACAAGATTTTGAGAAGGTCGTGCAAGTCGTCTGCCGTCTGCCGGCGTGTGACCACGGCCAGCGATGCCCCCCACCCTTGCACCATTTGCGCACAGCAAGGCGTTTGATAGGCTCTAGGAGTCTGCGGCCCTGCGAAGTGGATTTCGAGGCTCTACGGCGCTGCTGTGCGGTCGGCCTGTCCAAAGATCGCGCCAAACTCGGCCACGGCTCGATTTACCTCCGGGTCATCGGCGGCCAGGTTCATTTTGGCCATGGCCAATGGATCGCCCGCCATGTGTGCCGGCTGAAGGTGACGGCGCACCTTGGCCAAACTCTCGGCCGCGCGCAGATACCTGGCCTGACACCGCCCCAAGGTTTTCTGAAATCGATCGAGGTTCCGAGGATCCGTCCCCTCCCGCTCGCCGGCCGTCAACGCAAACTCGGCAAACCACATACGCAGATAACACGCCACAATCTGATCGATGATCAGCCGCTCCAAAATCGGTGCCGTGTCGTCGCCCAACGCCTGGCGCATTTGCTGGAGCTCGGCACGCAATAACTCCCTGGTATAGGTCGAGGCCTGCATGCCATCGATCGTGCGCCTCACCACATCAGCAGCCAGCCGTTGATCCGGCGCAAGCGTGACCCGCTGGAGCATCGCCCGCAGGTCGCGGAGCTCGTCCATCTTCATCGGTTTGCTGTCCATCGCCAGATCCAGAATGTGGCCGATGCGCGCCGTGAGTTCATCACGCGGCATTACGACCTGGGTGTTCGTTTGATTCGCCATTGCCCCTTGTGCTGGTGGTAGCCGCCGGCCACATAAGCCGCGGCCACCAATGTTTTAATCTTGCCTTCGTTCGCCTCGATGAGTTGATCCAACTCATCGAAGGCATCATCGCGCGGCGGCCGGCGCTTAGGGCTGGCCATCTGGTGTGCATATGGACCATCCCCGATGTATTCACTCACCACCCGGCCATCGATGCGCCGCTTTCGGTAGTAATACAGCCGGCCGCGCCGTGTCTCCCATCCCATGTGTTGTGCTACACAAATGCCGAATCCCCGTTCAGGCCTCACTGTTCTGAGCGAAGAACAGTGAGGCGTCGACACTCAGTCATCAGTAGTCATCAGTAGTCAGTAGCGAGTCTGCCGCAAACCGGCCGACCATTCCCGCTGATGCTGGAGACGCCGGCGCATTTCTGGCGTGCTCAACTCCTCAGCAATCCGATGATCGATGTAGACGCGCCACTCCGCCTGCACCATTCGGTCGGCCGAACGATAGATCTGTGGCTCCACCGCCTTCACGGCCGCTCGAAGCATGCCATTGAGGGCGGCCTGCCGATTGACCTGCACCCGAGCAGCCACCACACCCGGCCGGCGTGCCACGACCAGGCCCGGCTTCTGGGCTTTAGCCGCGGCCAAGGCAATGGCGTCAGGATTAATGGCACGCTCGTAATTGGCAGCATCCATCAGGCTGATGCCGCTAATCGGCCAGCTGCTCACGCGCCCAGGCTTACCTACAATGCCATACGGCCGCACCAGATGCGCCATGCTGTCCGAACTGACCCGCGCCCGACCGGCCAGTGCGTCTGCATGGATTTTCTGTGCAATGGCCCGGCTGCTGTCCAGTACGGCCTTAAACAGGTGCCCGCGCACGCCGGCCAGCATGCCGATGCCCTGATAGACGGCGCGGCCAATCCGGTCCACCGTGCTGGCCGCGCGTTCTTCGAAACCGTGAAAATGAAAACACGGCACAGCCTCACCAACCTCCAGGCCGATGCTGGTACGCTCGTCGAAAACCTGGCCCTGCCGATCGGGTCCAAACGGCAACCCGAGAATGTCCAGAATCAAATCAGCCATCGAGTCCCACCAAATTCCCCGCCGTCTCCGGCGTCAGTCTCAGCAGCGCCTCTGTGGCACGTTCTGCAACAGCCAATTCCGCAGGCCAATTAGGTATCCTTGCCAATGCGGCCGCGTGCTTGTTTGCAAAGGCATGCAATAGAAAGACGGCCCGCCCTGCCCCACGCTGCACCTCGTCAAGGCCAGCGCCACCAGCTACCAGCGTCTGCACCTCATCCCGGGCGTCTCGCCAGGCCTTATCGTCCTGATCGAACTCGGCCGCACTCGGCTGATCTTGTTGTTGAACCAACGCGGTCAGCACTTGCCGCCGCGTTCGTCTTCCATTTGCCATGATTTATTTGCTCCTGTTTATCTGAATTTGTTCGAGCCGCCACCGCTATATTGCCGGCGGCGTTGAGCTGCAACCGGCGCGGCGCCGTGACGAACCACCGCACGCGCCACAGTCTGGCCATCCACATTGACGTTGACAGTTTGTGTAGAGTCGCGGCCAAACGCGCTGTCGGTTGCGCCAGTTCCACCCTCAACCCCAGCCGCAGCCATGTCACCGAGCGCGCTCCCAACCCCACTGTTATCCATAGCCATACCCGCTAGATCGCCCATCATGCTACCCACATCGACGACAGCGCTTTCGAGCACTCCCCGCATCGCATCCGCTACAGCTTCACGCATACTCCAGAGGCCATTGACATATCCCTGCATCGTCATCTCGCCGTAATACTCAAACACTCGCGAAGGCGAGTGGGAGTCAAGAACGTCCTCGACCAAAGTAATTCCCTTCTGGATGCCCTGCACGATATTGCCGGCGATCCCTTCCATCACCTTGGAGGGGGATGCGATTTTAAATTTGTCCTTGAAGCCCTGAATCGCAGAATCGGCCAATCCAATCAGGTAGTCCAATATCTGGCTGCCCTTGGACTTAAGTCCATCGAGTAAACCGGTGAGGATATTGCCGCCAAGGGTGAGGAACTGAGGCACGAGCTCGCCCAGAAACCGTTTGACTGCGTTGAATTTGTCAGTAAAAAAAGTCTTGATCGTATCGAGCGCGCCGCCGATGTCACCGGTAAACACCTGCATAGCCACTTTGAATGCCAACAACCCCACATCCACGAATGTCTTGAGCACTTCGCCGATGATGGCAAAGGCAAGTTTGAATGCTCCTCCCAGAATGGTGAGCAACGGTGAAATCGCCGTCAAGACGGCGGCACATCTCGATTGCCACACCTCGGCCGTTTTCGCCATCAGCGGGAAGTTCTCAATGACAAAACTGACCACTTTATCGAAGGCGTATTTGAGCGCATCGACCAATGGCGTAAAGATGCTGAGAATCTGACCAATCGCACTTAGCACCGTGCCAATCGTGCCGCTGATCTTTGGCCAATTTTCAATCACCCACGTCACAGCCTTACCAATTGCACCGATCAGCGTGGTGACAAATGGCGCGATGTAGGTCGCGACGAATCCGCTGACCGTGCTCAGCCCCGAGCCGATCTTTGCGCTGATCTCTGGCCAGTTCGTGACCACCCAATTCACGACCTTCCCGATCTCGGCCAGCAGTGTTGTCACGAACGGGGCGATATAGGTTGCGACGAATCCCTCTACGGCCGTGAGCCCTGCATTAATCCATTCCTCGACCTTGGGCCATTCAGTTTGCACCCACGTCACGACCTTGCCGATCTCGGCCAGCAGCGTTGTCACGAACGGGGCGATATAGGTTGCAACGAATCCCTCTACGGCCGTGAGTCCTGCATTGATCCATTCCTGGACCTTGGGCCACTCGGTTTGCACCCACGTCACGGCTTGGCCTAGAAACGCAATGACGTCATTGATAAACGGAAGGACGTACGTCACAGCTAGAAAAGAGATCGTGGCCAGGACCGCATCAATCTTGTTGCTGATCTCCGGCCAGTTGGTCACCACCCACGCAATCGCATTCGCGAGAATTCCAGTGAGCGTCGTGACAAATGGAATGCCAAAGCGTTCAGCCATGCCCACCAGAAAGTTGAGCACTTCACCTATCTTTTCACTGATCTTGGGCCAATTGGTCTGCACCCACGCGATGGCCTTGCCCAGGCCGATCACGACCGAGCGCACAAACATGGAGACTTTCGTCGCCATGTCTTTTGGCATAAACGTTTGCAGCGCGAAGCCGAGCGCGTGGGTATTGGAGATGTTGCCCGGATCGCTGATGACACCAAACAAGTTCTTAAACGTGCTGCCGATGTTCAGCACCACGCTTTTGATCTTGTCCATCGTGCCGCCGGCGATGCTAAAGTTGCCAGCCAGACCCAGGATGCTATTGGCCAGCGGAATGATGGCCGTCTCCATCAACATCGTGATCAACCCGATCAGCGGCGTGCCGATCACGATTTTTAACGTTTCAATCGTGCCGTTGAATTGATCCATCGCATACGCAAAGCCCTCTTGACGTTTCTTAGCTTGTTCCTGCGCGCTGCCGAGCTTATCCATGTTCGCGGCCATATCTGCCACGCCCTCGGAACCTTTCTTCATCAGCTGCATCGCCGCGTTCATGCCGTAGGTGCCGAAGATGGTTTCGGCGTAGACCGCCTTCTGCTCCTCGCTCAATCCGGCGAATGCCTTTTGAAGTTCACCCGCCGTATCTGCCAACCCTTCGTAGTTGCCTTTGGCATCGAAGAACACCGAAGCCCCATCTTTCGTAATGAGGCCGAGTTCCTTCATTGCCTTTGTCGCGCCCTTACTGGATGGGGTGAGTCCCGCGATCATCGACTTGAAGCCGGTGCCTGCCTCAGCGCCGCCAGAGAATCCAGACACGACCAGCGCAATGCCACGATTGACATCCTCGAAGTTCATGCCCATGTTTTGAGCCGCTGTGCCGACGTTATACAGACCCAGTGCAAGATCATCGGCATTCACCGATGAGGCTTGCGCCGTCTGGCTCATCACATCAGCGATCCGCGTGGCGGTCACGCCTTCGGCGCTCCAGGCTGCAAACATCTTTGCGATGTATTCAGCCGCCGGCCCCAGCTCTACATCAGCCGCCGCCGCAAGATCAAGCGTGGCTTGTGTGGCTTCGCCAAAGGCCGTCTTAATTGGCACGCCGCCTTTGACCAGGTTTAGAAATGCCTCCTGGGCTTGGCCGGCACTGAACGCCGTTTTTTGCCCAAGCTCTAGGGCTTTCTTTTTCACGTCGTCCATCGTCAGCCCGGCCTCGGCTAACGAGCCGCCCGCGGCTGATTCGATCTTCTTCATGCCCGTCTCAAAATCAGCGGCGAGCTTGATGGAGTCAGTCGCAAACTGCACGACTTCGCGGCCCGCCTTGAGCATCACATCGACCATGATGTGACCGAGCCTTTCGTAGATGCCGCGAACGACCGAAGCCCATCCGTTGGTGGCTTGCGCGTGCCGATCCTGATCAGCCTTGGCCTGCTTCACAAACCGGCCGGACGCATCTGCCATCTTGCCCTGGGCATCGCTATAGACACCCTTGGCGGCCTGAGCGGCCTTGCCGACTTTTGTTTGTGACTCTGCTATGCCCTTGCCGGCGGCTGAAATCTTGGAGAGGGACGGGCCGGGGTCAAGAGTCTGTAGCGCCTTACTCGTCGTTTCAGCAGCACGAGCCGCAAACCCCATATTGCTGACGAAATCTTTGAACGTTTTGGAAAAGTGGTCGACTGCCTCGAACACCACCTTTGCATCTTGAGTTTCTCCTGCCATCGTTGGGTCTCCTGTTGCATCGGTCGGGGTGAAAAACAAAAAAGCGGCGAAAAGGCCTTTTACCTTTTTCGCCGCAACTGCTGGCCGTATAAAGTTGGCGCGCGGCGAAGGCACAAGTGCCTTTCGCCGCATACGCCAGCGATCTATTTTGTTATTTCTGCGAGGCCCTGGCTGGCCATGGAAACACGACCAGCCAGGCCCTCAGACCCCTTGATGCCTCTGCATTATCGGGCTATACCGTGACCGCGTCCACACATTTCAGCGCGGCCAGCTCAGCTTTATCTCGCGCCAGTGATCGCTGTTCACTGCCGAGACCCGCACGCAACGACTCCACGCGATGCTCAGCCTCTTGCAGGCCACGGTTCAGGCTGCGAATGGCGCCCTCGCTGGTGGCCACGCGCGTGGCTACCTCTCCAATCCGCTCACGAACACGGCGCTCATCAGCCACGGCCAGGTCATGCGCCGCGCGAGCACCTTGCACCTCACGGTTGCACGCGGCCAGCAGCGCACGTGCGGCCGTCAGTGAGCTGGTGAGGCCTGACACAACGGCCATGTCGGTCTCCGGCGTCACCTCGGCTATTTGTCGCTCGTAATCGCGAACCGCACGCAACTGTGCATCATGTTTTTTGTTCGCCTCGACCATGCGCTGTTGCGCAGTCTTAATGGCGGTTTGCGCCTCTACCAGATTCATTGTGAAATTTTCCCCTTTTTGGTTGTGAGTGAGCCGACCGCGGCAAGCAGGCCGCGCTCGGCACGGATGAGTAGAGTCAATAATTCATTGAGCCGAACCGGGTTCGGCCAGCGGCCCTGTATGGCCAAACCATAGGCCCGATGCGCCGTTGCCCAGACCATCGCGGCCGCGAGAAGCCGGATCACTCCCCCACCCCCAACGCGGTCGTGAGTTTTTGCAATGCGGCTAGACCCGGTTCTGCGAGTTGGGTGGCCAGTTCGTCGAGCCGGACGAGCGGCCAGTCCTCGGCTTTTGTGTTTTGCCGTCCGTAGCGCGTCAGCTTCAGCGCGGCCATGTCGAGTTGAGAATGTGCGGCCGCGACGGCTAAATACCGGATCTGGCATGAGAGGGTGTGCAAGGCCTTTTCGGTTTTGTGATCCATAGGTTGCCTCACTGCGCCAGGCTCAGCCACGGCGTGCCGTCACTGGCCAGTACGTCCCCTGCACACACGGCCGCACGTGCCCAAGCCTGCGCACGGATCTCATCTGGCTGCGTCTCGTCGTCGTAGAGGGCCATCCAGCGCCGCCACTCAATTACGCGCTCAACCGTGCCGGCCGGGGGCTGCCATTGATAAACACCGGTTATCGAGGTGATCCACGCACCCACATCCCCACCCTGCACGGCAAACTCCGTGAGATCCTTACCCATGGGAACACGTGCCCGGCGCGCGCGTGGCAACGTCGCCCACTTGAACGCACCATCATCACCAGCAGGGTCGTTGTCCATACACACAAAAACGTCACGAGCTTTGTTCAGCATGTTGCGCCA
>Ga0163144_10011983_pt1 | contig 18282 bp, 8 predicted proteins | sample OliLak19BULKMAT1_FD_123175 | JGI IMG/M metagenome (GOLD analysis project Ga0163144, IMG submission 123175) | Freshwater microbial mat bacterial communities from Lake Vanda, McMurdo Dry Valleys, Antarctica - Oligotrophic Lake LV.19.BULKMAT1 | ecosystem: Environmental > Aquatic > Freshwater > Lake... | reverse complement strand
TGAGCTTGCGGGAGCGTGCGTCCGATGCGGGCTAAAAGCAAAACCGCTTGGGGTTTTGCACTTAGCCCGGATAGCCAAAACGGTTGAATCGGTAGACTTGATCCGAGCACACCGTGGAGGGTCCCTCGCGAGTAGAGCATGAAATATCCGGGTTAGGAAACGATGGCCCTCTGGCAGCGATTCCTTACGGGAAAAAATTCATCCGAAGTGAAATATCCATCTATAGACGCCTTCAGTCGCGTAAGTCCGACAGGCTGCTGGAGGCCTTGGGTAACCAAAGTTTGACTACAAGAATCAACGTCTGTCTGGGCTCGAACCAACCACTGGGAACAGGAAGGCCGGGAAGTTCGAAAAGAAGATGCTCCCCGGTCTTCCCGACCCCCCTGTTCAAGCCTCGTGGGGCTGGGACGAAGCCCCGTTGATTCTGCTTGGTCACACCTGGTTTCCTGGCACGCGGACGTCAGGGGTAATTTCACGTAATACGTGAAATGGGATCGAGTGAGGATTTTGGGAGGTCGGCTGACAACGTGGAGCCAGGACAGATTTCGTAACGGAGCCGCTTCGACTCCGTCACGGAAAGGAAAGCCGTTCCGCTACCTGGAGCACCGCGGTAGGAAATGTTCGGGTTACTGGCTGAGGTGTCCCCGCCGCAGCCGCTTCGCCCCGACCCGGCTTGAAATTCTTCCTCACTGCCGCCACGGGCGATCCGCCCGATAGGCATCGAGCCGCTTTTGCAGCAGGGTCTCCGCCCCGCGATCGCCGGCGGCGCGCGCGAGCTCGACCGCGCGCTGGGCGGCGTCGACGGCTTCGGCAAAACGGCCGACCTCCGCCGAGGCGGCGGCCAGCGCGCTCAGGAACGTCGGGTCCGCCGGCGGCCGGGCGCGTTGCGGTGCCAGCAGGGCGAGCGCGGCCTGGCCGTCGCGGAGCGCGGGCTGCCCGGTGCTCGCGAGGATCCACGCGGCCGTCGTCGCAATCGCCGGATGGTAGCCGAAGGTGAGCGCGCGGCGAAACAGCCGCACGGCCGCCGCGTCCGCGCCGTAGTCGTAGAAAGCCGACCCAGCGGCTGCACAGAGATCGGCGTGCTGCGCCGCGGGCGTGACGGTGAGTGCGCGTTCGATCGTCCGCTCAGCGGCGGCGACATCGTCGCGCGCCATTTCGGCCACAGCCGTGTGGAAGAGCTGCTCGGCCTCGCTCTGGTCGGGGACGACCTGGAAAAGCCGCACGTCCTTCGCGACGAACTCGAGGTCTCCGCGCCAGCGATACGGCACGGGCTGCAGCCAGCGCGGAGCGTTTCCGGCCGACGTGGCCAGCCGGTGGCCAAAGGTCTCGCGCACGCCGGCCGCCGGCACGCGCGGATGCAGCAACTGGAAATACTGGTCATGAAACAACGTGCCCGGAACGAAGGCGAGGTGCGTGACCCCGTGGGCGCGGATCAACCTGGCCGCCTCATCATCGTGGCGGGCGCACAGGATGCTCGCGGCCGCTTTCAGGCCGGCGGCGTTCTCCCAAAAGAGCGTGCCGAGCGTCTTGAACCGACCGTAGCTGCCGATGCCCATCGAGGCGTTGGGGCTCGCGAGCAGGACGATCTCGCCCGTCGGCTGCGTGTCGCGCAGGGCGGCGGCGACATCGCGATACACGAGCTGCCGGACATCGTCGTCGGCCAGCCAGCGCCGCGCGATCTTGCCGCGCTCCGTCGCCACGCGCGCAATTCCCACCGCCGCCACGGCGAGGGCCACGGTGCCGACGAGGGCGATCCGCCGGTTGCGCGATGCGCTGCGCAGGGCGACCAAGAGCAGGGTGACGAACAGGGCCAGTTGCGCCACGCTGAGCGCCATCATCCAGCGGATCTCCGCGAATGTGAGCCCGGCCCACGCCGCGGTCGTCGCGAGGAGAAATGCGAGCATCAGCCGCGTCGTGCCTCGGGCCCGGAAGAGCGGCACCGCCGCCCCGACGACGCCGCCGATCAGCGCCAGATCGGGCAGCAGCGGACGGAGGCCGATCCGGCCCAGGACTGTCGGCAGGTTTTGGCCCTCGATCACGAAGTGCCGCAGGTCGCCGATAAACGGATCGCGCAAGGCGAAGACCGCCGTGCCGCCTGCCACGATGATTGCGAGCGGCGCGAGCACCGCCGCGATTGCCACGGTCAGGCGTCGCCACGGTGCGGAGGAAGCGGGCGGTGACGCAGGCGCCGTCCGCCACGCGGCCAGGGTGGCGACGAACTCGGCGCCACCCCACCAGGCGAGCGCGTAGAGCGGATGATTCACCTCCAGCCGCCAGCCGAGGTGGGCGGGGGCGTATTCGCAAAGGTAGAACACCGCGCTGAGCGCGCCGCCGACCCGGCCCCAGCAGCGCCACACGGCCGGGTCGAACCGCGCTCCGGCCGCGACCGTTTCGGGTCCGGCCCACCACGCCGCCACCAGGCCCGCGACGCCGACGATCGCGATCGCGGGGATGGTCGACGCGGCGCTGATCGCCATGCCCAGCGCGCCGCAGAACGCGGAGAAGATCGCCGCGGCGCGCGCCTGCTCACGGCTGACGGGCAGGCAGGGCGCGCGGACGCCGCCGGCGGGCTGCCACCAGCCTGCGCCCATGCCGGCGGTGCCCAGCAGCAGACCGAGGAGCGCGGCCGCGATCAGGCCGTGGTGGTCGGCGTTCATGGGGGTGAAATTATCGTAGAAGCGCGGCAGCCCCACCATGCCGGCGGCCACGAGAATCCCCGCCGCCGCGCCCGCCCGGCGCGCCACCCAGCCGGAGAGCACGATGATCAGCGCGAGCAGGAGCGGCGCATTCAGCCAGAGCAGCGCGCCCTCCAGCGCGGCGACCGGCGGCTCGCCGGTCCATGCCGCGCGCACGGTCCCCGCACCGGCCACCAGCCAGCGAAAGCCGGAGTTCCAGTGCACCGCGCGGCCCTGCGGCGCGTTGTCGGTATCGGTAAACCGGACACGCGCCACGCCGGTCTCGCGCGCCGTGAGCGTGTGGCGCACCCACATCTGGGCGTCGGAGAAGCGGGCGGGCACAAACTCCCGCAGCGGGGTCGCGGCGGCTTCCTCGCCACGACGACCAACGCCATCGACAAACGAAAGATAGTCGCGCACCGCGAGCGTGTGCAGCCCGATGAGGAGCGCGCAACCGGCCCAGGCCGCGATCAGCAGGGACCAGCGCGGACGGGGCTTTTCAGGCGGGAACGGCATCGATCGGAGGGAAATCATACCGATGGCTCATGATCTTTGGACTTTGGCGCGCAGCGCCGGCAGGGCCCGCACTCCGAGAGGGTCGCGGACCGCCACGGAGGTCGGTCCCTACCCCCAATCGTCTCATTCATTCGAGTCATTGGTATCAGCCGGAGGATGCAGTGAAGGTGGCGCGGCGCGACCTCAAGCCGCGGAATCGAAGCGCGGGGCGGAAAGACGCAACTCAACGTCTGCGGGTTTTGCGCCCGATTCGTTGTCGTTCGTCAGGGATGTTTTGAGGAGATAACGTGCAGATGCGCCCGGCGTTCGGCGCCACCCAAGGCGGGTGAACTTCCCGCCCTGTCGGAGCCGGAAGCGGCTCCGCTACGCAAGCGGCTTGGGGTCAAGCCGCGCCAGCCTCGAGCCACGGATCAGAGCTTCACGGCGATCGCGGGCGAGGCTGCCGTCGTGGGCTCGAGGCCGCTCAGCGCGGCCGATTTGCCTGTATCAGGATCGGAGATGCGCACGCCATACTTGCCTGCGGCGAAGACGTGCGGGCGGAAACGGGGCTCCGCGACGCGCAGCGCGTAGACGAGCTCGCCGGTGGCTTCGGCGGTGACTTCAATGAGCGGTTGTTTCGCGCCGGTGATATTCAGTTCCGGCAGATGGCCCGCAGCCTTGCGGCCGTCGTTCTGCCGCACGTCGATCTCCAGCGGCCAGCCGGGCATCTGAGTCGATGCCTGCGCGACGTCGGCGAGGAGCGGCCAGCACTCGATCCGGATTTTCCGGCGCGTCTTGTCGAAGCGCACCAGGCCGATGCCTGACGACTTGTCCTCGAGGAACTGGAGGACATCGCCCTGCCGCGGCTGGACGGCGCCGTTCTTCACGGCAAGGACGGTCATCGGATGACCGAAGCTGTCGGTGAACTCGCCGGTGACGCCGGCTTGTTTCGGCTGCGTCCACGGCGCGGTGTCCGGCTCGAACCAGCGCGGGTAGCCGGTGTTCACCGCGGGGCCGGCGAAGGCCACGCTGCCGTCGCGGTGTGCGTCGATGCCATAGTGGAGGATGCCCGGGATGTGCTGATCGCCGGCGATGTGAAACGCATGGGCGCGGCGCAGCTCGCGCACGACGCGGTTGCGCGGCGTCTGCGGCCAGCCGTTGGAATCGTAGTCGGCGCGGAGCACCATGCGCTCGCCGCCGTGCGTGGTGGGAAACGAAGTGAAGATCGTCTGCGAGATGACCGCTTTCATTTCGGCGCCGCGCCAGTCGCGGACCCAGTCGCGCAGGAACGCTTCCTGTTTTTCGCCGAGCAGCACGAGCCCGGCGACGTCGGCGGTTTTCGGATCGAATTTCGGATCGGCGACATGGTCGCCGCGCGCGGTGCCGCTGGGCGGGACTTTTCCCTCCGGCCCGGATTTATACTGGCGGTCGGCGAGGATCGCGAAGCTCACGCGGCCGTAGGTGAGCGGACCGTAGTATTGGAGGATGTCGCGTTCGCCGCGCGTCGGGTCATGCGCGTCGGGGTGATGTGCGGTCTGGGTGTGGTAGACGACGTTCACCCAGTCGGCCGGCATGGTGAAGCCGCCGCTTTCCTGCGTGGCGCCCTGCGCCCGGCCGCCCTCGCCCCAGATGTTGCCCTGGTAGACGTCGTGATCGTCCGGCAACGACACGCTCGGCCGGTCGCGCGTGAGCTCGCGCCAGGTCCAGCCGTGCAGATACCATTTCCGCAGGTAGTCGATCATCGCGAGATCGGAGGGCGCCCGGATGATGCCGTAGCCGCCGCTGCTCTCGTAGAATTGATCGCCGGTGAAGGCGAGGAGGTCGGGCTTCAGGCTGGCGACCTTCGCCACATACGGTGCGTTGGGGAACGCGGTGTGGATGTTGCACGAGATGTCGGCGACCGAGATCACGGGTTGGTTCACCGGATCGGCGCGCACCGTGCCCGTCCAGTAATGCTCTTCCTTTCGGCCGTCGGTGAACGCGAGCGCATAGGCCAGTCGATACGGGACGTCCTTGGTGGCGTCCCAGCCCGGGATGCGCCAGGCGGCGATGCGTGCCTCCGCGTGAATCGGCGCCTCACCGATCGTTTTCCACTCGGCGGCGGCGCCCGCCTTCGTCTGGAGCCGGACGGTCTGGGTGTCGCGCGCGCCGATCGGCGGGAGCTGCACGGAGAGCTTCAGCACGCCGGCGTGGAGCGTGTATTGAGAAAACAACAACGGCCCGAACGCGCGGTCCGCGTGCGCCGTCACGCGGGCGCCCGCGACGCGCCAGTCGGCAAACGCAAACACACCGAGCCCGGCGGGAGAGGTGTCGCCGCCGGCCTTGGTCGCAGCCTTCGCGGCCTTGCCCGCCTTGGCGGCGCCGCCGCCGGCGCCCGCGGCGGTGAAGTTGTTCACGAGCGCGAGTCCGCCGGCGCAGCGGTCGGCGGGGACGGTTTTCGAAAGGGAGCCGAGCTCGCGGCCCGCGGCGTCGGCGACGCTCAGCGTGAGCGCGCAGCCAGCGCTGGCGGGCGCGCCGGTGAGACGGAGCGTGACTTCGGTGGCGTCGAGCTTGACCGCACCGGCTTTCGCCTCGGTCACGACACCGATGAAGAGTCCGCCCTCGGCGGTGAGTCCGGCCTCGAGGCCGCGACCGAAGAGCAGGGCGTTGCGGTAGTCGGGGAGCTGGCCGCGGATGCCGAAGCGGAAACCAGCCGAGCCCTTGCCGCGGCCGATCGGGCTGCCGTCGGGGCGACCGAGACGCACGGTGAGCGTGAAGGTGTCATTCTTCTCGCCGAGCGCGCGCACGAGCAGGTGGACATTGCGATCGGCGGCGGCGTGGGTGCATTCGATTTTTCCGCCGGCGATGCGCCAGTCCTGAAGCGGGTTCGACCAACAGTCCTGCCCGAGCCACACGCGGTCGGGGCAGGTCTTCCAGTTGCTCGCAAAATCCGTCGGCCGCGCCGGCTCGGCAGCGACCGCCAGCGGCGGGATTTGCGTGGCGACAGCGGCGCCCGCGGCGAGTGTAGCGGAGTTCTGGAGGAAGCGGCGGCGGGAGAGTTTTCGAGCGGGGTTGGTCATGGGGAGGGAGGAAGAGGGGGAAGACGCGGAAGACAGGGAGACGGGGAGACGCGGAAAATAGGGAAACAGAGAGCCGGGGAGAGCGGGAGAGAAAAACCGTTCAATGCGTTTGTAGTCCCGCTTTCAGGCGGAAGGTTTTCAGTCTTCCGAATCGGATTCCGCCCGAAGGCGGGACTGCGAACGCAGAATCGAACCAGCCCGCATCACTCACGCTTTTCGTGAGGATCTTTTTGTCACAGAGCGCACAGAGCTCGGACAACAGCGTGCATAGCGCCAAACCCGATGTCTTGCTCTGTGGCCTCTGTGTCTGAGTGTCCTCTGTGGCTCATGCCTTGGCTGGATTCCGGGATGAATTTTCAGGCGAGAGCTACCGCGCGACGCCATTGGGCGCGCGCTTCAGATCGGTGCCGGCGATGTCATCCCACGAGTAGTAGTGGAATATTTTGCCCTCGCTCATGGCGACGAAGAGGCCGCTGGGGAATTTCGGGCTGAGCACCAGGCTCGTGATTTCACTGCCATCGCTCTCGATCGTGGAGACGGGCACGGTCTTCACGAGGGTGTGTTCGTGCGGCCGGCCCGGCTCGCCTTCGCGTTTGTAGATGCGGAACTGATTCGCCTGCTGATCGGAGACGAGCAGGTAGCCGGTGCCGTCGTTCAGCTTGTAGATCGAGATGCCCTCGTGATCGCTGGCATAGCCCGCGGTGCCAAACGTCGCCAGCTCCTGGCCGGCATCGGGCGCGTCGGGATCGGCCGCGTATTTGCGCACGCCGAAGGTTTCGTCGGAATAGTAGACGTAGCCGAGCTCCGCATCGACCGCGATGGACTCGATTTCCTTTTTGCCGGAGTAGCGGCCGAACTGGCGCACGAGTTTCATTTTCACGCGGCCGGTGCCGTCATCGGATAGCTGATACTGCCCGAGATAGCCTTCCGTCGGTCCGCCCTTGCCGCCGATGATCGCGAAGATCGCGCCGTCGCGCGGGCGCTTGTAGAGCGCGATGCCCATCGGCTCGCGCGCCTTGTCGCCGCCGAAGACCACGAGGTCGCCGTTGTCCACGGGCTTCAGCTCGGGGAGCGAGAACACCCGCAGCCGCTGCCGCTCGCGCTCGGTCGTCACGGCGATGTCCGTCGGTTTGCCGCCGAGCGGGAGGCCGTAGGCGATGTCGACGTTGTTCGGCCGCTTCAGGTCGCCGACGCGTTGCACGATCCTGCCGTCGAGATCGTAGGCGTAGAGTGCGCCGTCGGTGTTCTTGTCGGTGCCGATGACGAGGCTCTTGGCGCGATCCGTCGGATGAATCCAGAACGCCGGATCGTCGGTGTCGTGCTGCGTGGGCTCGGTGATGACGACGGGCTTGAGGGCATTGGGCGCGATCACCGTGCCCGGCTGCGAGCAGGAGGCGCCGAGCACGAGGGCGATCAAGGGTAGCAGCGGGCGAAGGTGCATCGGAGGGCCGCGGTGTTTTAGAACGTGTAGTCGACGCCGAGCGTGAAGCGGCGGCCGGAGTTGCTGTTGTCCTCCACGTAGGCCGGGAACGACTGGTAGGAGACCTGCGGACGCTTGGTGAGATTGATCACGTTCGCATTGATCCGGAACTTCCGGGTGAGGCGGTAGGTTGCCTCAAGGTCGACCTGCTCGCGCGCGGCGAACTGGTCGTTGGTGTAGCGCGTGTCACCGACGCCGGTGAGGTAGTCCGAGCGGTAGGAGTAGCGGATGTTCGTGCGGAACTTGCCGATCGCGTAGTCGAGCGACGCATTGAACATATAGTCCGAGAAGCCGATGGTGGGCAGCTTTTCGTCCGAACGGGACGGATACTTCGCGTCGCTCTCGCTGAAGGTGGCGCTGACGTTGGCGGTCAGGCCGCGCAGAACCGGCGGCAGGAAGAACATCTTTTGCTGGAGAATGAGCTCGAGGCCATAGTTGGTCGCGCCCTCGGCGTTTTCCCATTTGCGATAGCGCCGCGTGCCGGCGGGATCGATGATCGGATCGCCGGTGATGGGATCGACGACACTGAAGCGCCGATCGGTGTTGTAATAGAACCCCTTCATTTTCTTGTAGAAGAAACCCACGGAATACAGACCACCCTTTTCCGTGTATTTCTCGAGCTGCGCGTCGGCGTTGTGCGACGTGGTCGGATCGAGGAACGGATTGCCCTCGGTAATGTTGCCGTTGATGTCCTCGGAGCGGCCGAGCGTGAGCCGGCTGAGGGTCGGGCGGGCGTAGCTGCGATTGTAGCTTTCGCGCAGGATCAGGTTTTTCTGCAGGACATGCCGGAAGTGAATGCCGGGCAGGTATTGGGTGTAGTCAGTGCCGGGCCGGCGTTCTTCGACCGCGAGGGTGCGGGCGTTGAAGGTCTTGCGGAGGGATTTCCACGTGTTGTGCTCGGCGCGGACGCCAGTGACGATCGTGGTGCGTCCGATTTGCGCCGTGCCCATGACGTAGGCGGCGGCGGTGGTTTCCCGCGCATCGTAGTCCTCTTCCACCGCGCCGCGGGCCGAATCGATCGGCACGTAGGGGAAGAGTCCCGGGTTGGTCTTGAGCAGGGCGCGCACCTTCGAGGGGATGACTTCCATATACATCTCGCGGCCGTTGATGACGAAGTCGCTGCGCTTCATCACCTGGTCGTAGGGGAACGTCGCGCCGGTGTCGTATTCGAACTGGTCCTGCTCGAAGCGCTGTTTGGTTTGCTGGTATTTGGCGCCGAGCTTGAGCGCGCCGGCGAAACGTTCGCCGACGAACTTCTTCTCGTAGTCGGCCTTGACGTTGTAGGCGTTCTCCCAGCGCTCCTCGGGTTCGATGCTCAGGTCGCCCCGGTTGATCGTGCTGGTGTCGCGCGGATCGAGGCCGTTGACGATCCACGCGAGGGGTTTCAGCGCGTTGCGGGTGTCGTATTCCCATTGGAAATAGCCGCGCGCCGCCGGGACGTTGCGCACGATGAAGTCCGAATCCAGCGTGCGGACGTAGTGCGTGTGGCGGTAGAACGCGTCGTAGTTGAGCGTGGAGGTTCCGAGCTCGTGCCGGGCCCCGGTGGAAAACGCATACACGTTGGTATGCGTCTCCGACTCCTCCGCGCTGTAGCGGATTTCGCCCCGGCTGCCGTTGGTGCCGGCCGTGCCGCGGCCGCGGCCGAATTCGAGGAACTCGAAGGTCTTGCGGCCGGTGGGGGCGTCCTGGAAGCGCGTGTCGATGTAGGGCCGGCTCAGGTAGCGCGAGGAGTCGAGCGCCGTGTGGCTGTGCAGCGGCTTGAAATAAAACGTATGGTTGCGCCCGATACGAAAATCGACCGAGGCATTGATGCCGTAGGACTCACTTTCGCGCAGGTTATACTGCACGGTCATGTTCGGATTGAAGTAGAATGGAAACCCGGGGAGGTTGTAGGTGGGATTATTTTCCGGCCTGAGCAGCGTCCAGTCCGTGTCGTTGTTCTGATAGTAACGGCTCGACGCATACTTGGAGACGCTGATGCTCACGCCGAGGTTCTTCACCTCGCCGAAAATCCCATACAGGTCGCTGAAGGTCGCCTTGGCGTTGTAGCCCCACTTCTGCGGCAGTTCCAGGTAGGTGAGGCTCGCGCCGAGGCGAACCTCGCGGCCGTCGCGCTGGAAGGCGGTGCGGGAGATCACGTTGATCGTGCCGCCGAGCGCGTCGCCGTCGCGATCCGGGGTGTTCGCCTTGATCACCTCGATGTTCGCGATGCCGTCGGCCACGAGATTGCTCGTGCTGAAGCCGCGCGTGCCGATCCGGTTGCCGTCGACGGTGAAGGAGTTGAAGTCAGCGCCGAGGCCGCGGATGTTGACGCCTTCCGGCGTGCCATCCTCGCCCTCGTTGACAGTGAGGCCGGGCAGCCGCTGGAGCGCGTAGCCGATGTTGCCGTCGTTCATCGCGCCGAAGGTCTCCTCGGAGACGATGTTCACGATGCCTTTGGCGGTCTTCTGCTGATTGATCGCGAGCGCCTGGCCGCGGGCGGCCTCGGCGACTTCGAAGGCCTGCATGCGCAGGACCTCGCTCTTCATCTCGGCGTTGAGCGTGGCCGCCGCGCCGGTGCTGACGATGACCGTCTGCTTGAACAGATCGAGGCCGACGTATTCAACTTCCACTGACGCCGTGCCGGCCGGCACGCCGGTGAGCGTGTAGCGGCCGTCGGAATCGGTGAAGTCGCTGACGGTGGTGCCGGTGACCTTGACCGTGGCGCCCTGCAGGGAGCGGCCGGTGGCCCCTTCGAAGACGCGGCCGGTGATGGTGCCGGTGGCGGGGGCCTGGGCGAAAAGGACGCTGGTGGCGAACGACAGGAGGCACGCGAGCCACGCCAGGTGGCGCGGATGGGGGTGAAGGCGGGCGGGTTTGGTGAGCATAGTCTTGGGTGGGTTGGGGTTGGTCGAAAAATCAGGCGTGGTCGCCATGGATGAACCCGCGCCGCAATCCCTCGCGCACCGCTTCGGCGCGGTCGGAGACATCGAGTTTGCGGAACAGGCTTTTCAGGTGGGTCTTGATCGTGTCTTCGGAAACGCCGAGCACCTGGCCGAGCTCGCGGTTGCCGAGGCCCTTGCCGAGCAGCGCGAGGATCTCGTCCTCGCGCCGCGTAAGGTGGGCGGCGGAGGTGTGCTCGCTGAGGCGGGCGGCGACACCCTTGGGCAGGTAGCGCCGGCCGGCGTTCACCTCGCGGATCGCGTCGACCAGCTCATCCTCGACCACGCTCTTGAAGAGATAGCCCATCGCGCCGGCGGCGAGCGCCTGATGGATGTCCTCGTCGCCGTCGTAATTGGAAATCACGAGCACGCGAGCCTCCGGAAACTCCGCGCGAATCGCGCTCGTGATCCGCGCGCCGCTGTCGCCGCGCAGGCGCAGATCCATCAGGACCACGTCGGGCCGGTGCTTCCGGTAATGCTCGAGCGCGAGCGGGCCGTTGTCGGCTTCGGCAGCGATGGTCATATCCGGCTGCTGGTTGACGACCGTGGCGATGCCGACGCGCACCAGCGGGTGATCGTCCACGATCATGACCTTGATCACGGCGACGGTCGTCATGATTTGGCGCTGGTTTCCGCCGTCCGAGGCTCAGCGTGGAGCGGCTTGATCCTGAGCGGCCGCGTAGCGGAGCCGCTTTCGGCTCCGACGGAACGGGCAGCCGTTCCGCTACCACGATCCACCTCGATCGGCGCGGTCACGATCACGATGGTTCCGTTTCCGGGCCGGCTGATAAAGTTGAGTTCGCCGCGTATTTCGCGGGCGCGCTCGCGCATGCCGAGCAGGCCGAAGCAGCCGCTCGCTTGCTCGAGGTGTTGTGCCGGATCGAAGCCGGCGCCGTTGTCGCTGATGCGCAACACAACCTCGGCGGCGCGAAACTCGATCTCGACGCGGATCGTCTCGGCGCGGCCGTGTTTGACGGCGTTGGTCATTGCCTCGGTGCCGATGCCGAGCAGGTGATGCTCGATGCGCGATGACAGCGTGACGGGCGTGCCCGTGATCCTGACCTCGACGGTGAGCGCCCCCGAGTGATTCCACGAATCGGCGACGCGCTTGAGCCCGTCGATCAGGCCCTCGAACCGCGCGGGGGTCGCCTCGCTGCGCAGCTCGCGAATCGCGTTGCGCGCCAGGGCGCGGCTTTGGCGGAGCATCTGGCGGGCGAACTGCAACCGCGAGCGGGCCGGATGGGGATTGGCGGCGAGATCGGTTTCCATCGCCTTCATCTGCAGTGAAAGGCCGGTGAGCCCCTGCTCCAGCGTGTCGTGCAGCTCGCGGGCGATCCGGCTGCGTTCCTCGAGCGCCGCCGCGTGGCGCGCCTGCTGTTCGATCACGGCGCGTTTCCGCCCAATCTGGCGGCGGAGCGCCCAGACCCAGCCGGCGGTCGCAAACAGCACCACCCCGGCGATCGCCAGTGCGCTCCACAGCCGCGCGGGCGTCCACCACGGCGGCGCCTGCAGGAGCTGCAAGTCCGCCCGGTCGGCGACCAATAGCAGAAAGGAACGCGGCTGATAGAACCACACGTCCTCCAGTTCGCTGATGACGCAGATGCCGGTCACATTCACCTCGCTGTTCTTCTCGGGCAGCACGCGCGGCGCGCCCGCCGGCAGATTGTAGAGGCCTTTGAACAACTGGTCGCCCGTCTTGAAGATCAGTGTGACGTTGTTTCCGGCGATCACCCAGTCGACGAGTCGCGCGCGGACCCGCACGAGGTCCGAGTTGTGCGTGCCTTCGAGCAAGGCGGTGAGATTGGGCTGCGAGGGCGCGGGCGGCGCGGTCGTCTCCACGACGCGACAGGTCGCGAGCTGCAGCACCGCCATGCCCTCTTCCATTTCCGGAAAACCCGCCGCTTCGATCCGATCGCCCGGGCGAAAGCGCTGGGGAGTCGCTGTCTCGATTTTCAAGCCGACGTCGCCGTCGCGCAGAAACAACGCCGTGTCGGACAACTGGCGCGTCACCACGCCGCTCGTGCGCACGCGGTGGCGATGGGGCGAGCCGAGCGAGACGCGCATGAGCTGGCGCACCGGCACGCGCGGCTGGGCGAAGGCGTCCGGCTGGCCCGGTTGCAGGACGGTGAATTCGGCAAACGACGGCACGCGAAACGACGGCTCGACGACGTGTTTGTGGGCGTTGACGTTCACCGCCGCCACGCCGCGCACGCGCACGGCGGCGTCGATGAGCGGCGTGAAGTCGATCGCCGGATTGTGGGTGACGAGCACGCGCAGAGTTCCGCCGGACATCCCCAAATCCAGCATGACGAAATCCCGCGGCTCCGGCACATGCACGCCGCGGATGACGCCTTCGATCTCCACCCACTGGTTGTCCGCCGCGCCCGAGGCGAGCACGCTGTAGGAAGCGGGATGGGCGGACGGATATTCGCCCCGGCCCAGGCGGGTGAGCGCGTGCGGGGAGATCCACGGCGAGAAACCGCCCTGCCGCAACACGCCCGTGACGGCCACGCGATCGCCGGCGGTGAGTTGATGGGCGGCCGGCGATTTGGTGACGTAGAGGCCCAGGTTGCCGTCGTGCATGCGAAACGCGCCATTCGGCATCAGCCCGGTCACGACGCCCTCGAGCCGCACGGGCTGATCGTCGGTGGTGAGCTCCGGCCAGCGGGCAAACGCCGCGGCGACGGTGGTGAGCGGCGCGGACTTTGCCACCGCCATGGACGGAGGGAGGACCGTGGCGTCGGCGGCCAAGCCGGCACGGAGGAGCGCGAGCACGCCGAGCAGGGGTAGGGAAAACGAACTGGGTGACATCAGATTCTGCGGGGTGCGCTCAGAATCGAAGCTGAAATGGGGCGAGGCAATCCATGAGGTCGATCAATCGCCGGGCGGGCGCAAGGCGGAGTGGCCGCGCAAAAGGCGGGGCGGATAGGGGTAAGGGGAGGCGGTGATACTGGCGAGTTCGCGCGAGAGGGTCCATCCCCCGAACGGGTGAAGTGGAGGATGAAACGCGGAGAGCGCGGAGGTCGCGGAGGAAGCAAGTGATACAGCGTGCAGTTCGACAAGGTGGGCTGGGCACTCCCGGGCGCGGTGGGCCGACCGGCCCGCCTTCGACCGCGCGCGGAGCGCACGGACCACCTTCGATCTCAGTCTCGCGCAAAGACACGCGAAGGTCACCGCGGCGCCACCGGGATGTCACGGGGGGCGGTAGGATGGCGCGATGTCGTTTTCAAATTCGCCGGGGCCGTGGCGCGCTGGGATCGACTCACCCGTCCGGGTGATAGACGAATCCGCGCGCATCGGCAAAGCTAGCGGTGGCAATACCCCCGCCGCCCCAACCCCTGGGAGCACACTTGGCCTTCGGTCGCAATTTCGCGCGATTGGGCTCCGTGCGTGGCTCCACCGCATTTCGACTGTCCAAGCCAAACCCCTCGTCCGCATCCGACCTATGCACTCGCTTCTGTCCCTCGCAACGGCCGCTCGCCGTGTTCTTTGCGGAGGAATCCTCCTGCCGTTATTCGCCACCCTGCTGACCGCCCAAACCGCCGGCACCGGCGCCATCACCGGTCGCGTCTTCGATCAGGCGAGCGGCCGCTCCCTGCAGGGCGCCGTCGTCACGATTCCGGGCACGAACATTTCGGATTTCACTGATCCCGAGGGCCGCTTCACGCTCTCGGGCGTCCGCGCGGGATCCGCCACGGTCCAGATCGACTACGTCGGCCTCGATCCGCTTTCCCAGCAGATTGCGGTCACCGCCGGGAGCACGGCCACGCTGAATGCCGGCCTGAAGAGCGCGGTCATGCAGCTCGAGGCGTTTGAAGTGAAGGAAGCCGCGCGCGGCCAGGCCCTGGCGATCAACCAGCAGAAAACCGCGGCCGGCATCATCAATATCGTGTCCGAGGAAACCTTCGGCGCCATGCTCGGCGGTAATCCTGGCTATGCGCTGCAACGCCTGCCTGGCATCAGTGTCGACGAGGATCAAGATGGCTCACCGAGTGGGGTGAATCTCCGGGGAGTGCCCGGCGAACTCAATTCGTTCCAAATTGATGGTGAGCGACTCCCCAATTCCGGTGGCACCAGCCGCGGGGCCAACATGAAGCATCTCGTGGCCGACGGCATCACCAACATCGAGGTGATGAAGGCGGTCACGCCCGACCGCGATGGCGACGCGGTCGGTGGCATCATCAACGTCGTTTCGCGCAATGCGTTTCAGCGTGATGGGCGGGAATATCGGCTGGTGGGGACGGCGTCCTACAACGATTTGTCGCAGACGTGGGGCTGGAATGCGCGGGCGTCCTACTCCGACATTTTCGGCATCCTGGGCAAGGAGAAGAACCTCGGCATCAGCTTGACCGCGACGCGCTACAAGACCGACCGCTATTCCGAAAACGCCGACATCGACTGGGAGCGCGTGACGCCGCAATTTTTCCCCGCGTTAAACCTCCCCGCCCCGACCAAATTTCTCGAGGCGAGCCATATCGAGCGCAGCTACCGGACCACGAAATCATGGGGCTTCAACGCTTCCGTCGATTTCCGCCTCGACACGCATAATTCGTTCTTCGTGCGGCCGTATGTCAGCCACTACGACCAACACTCGGAGACGTTCGAAACCGATTGGGATATCGATACACGGTTTCAAGACACGGCAACCGGCCGCAAAACCTACGCGTCCCTTTCGCCGGACGGCTCACGTGGTCGCGGCACGCCGGGTCCCGACGGCAGTCGCAGCACGATTGGCTACATTGGCACCGATGACGATTCGCACAACGACCTTTGGTCCTGGGCATTGGGCGGCCGGCATGAGCGTGACACCACCCTCATCAACTACTCGTTCAACTACTCCACCAGCACGAACGTCACGCCGAACTTCAATGAGTATAACCTGCGGCTCGATCCCATTTCCGCGGGTTACTACGTGATGGAATACGACGCCTCGCAGCGGCTTGATCCGAAAATCAGCATCATCAACGGGCTAAGCCCGACCGATTTCGCCTACGCGCGCCAGGGCCCGACCAACATGATTCTCCGCGGCCAGACGAAGGAGGAGGAAGTCTATAGCGCAAAGGCGGACTACGAGAAGAAGTTCATCGGCGACCGCGTGTCGCACGCGCTGAAATTCGGCGCCAAGTATCGCAGCAGCAAACCCAGCTTCGAGCGTGAGCAGGTCAGCTACCAAGTCGCGGGGAATTCGGCCGCGGCGCAGACCTTCCCCTTTGCGCAGGTCACCCGGATGATTCCCGATTCAAACAAGATGAAGATGTTCCCCCAGGTCACGCGCCACATGGAGGCGCTGCCGAAAGAGGCCAGGAAGACGCTGGGAGTCGTCGCGTGGAATCCCGTGCAGCCCGGCTCCTTCAACAGCAGTAATCTGGGCGACTACAGCGCCGAGGAAACCACCACTGCCGCCTTCGTGATGGACACGCTGAAATTCGGCCGGCACACGGTCATCGGGGGGATTCGGTGGGAAGACAACGAATTCAGCCGAAACAACAAACGGGTGGTCACCACGATTACGCCCGCGGGCAATGTCTATTCGACGGTTCCCCGGAGCAGCGGAGCGAAATACGATGTCTGGCTGCCGGGTCTCCATTTTCGACACGAGTTGGCGAGAAACCTCATCCTCCGGGAAAGCTTCAACAAGAGTTACGCTCGTCCGAGCTTGAATGACATTTCGCGCGGCCGCCAGGAGAGCGTGTCGGTCGCCGGGGTCATCACCATCAACGAAGGCAACCCCGACCTGCAGCCGCTGTATTCGGACAACTTCGACATTCAGCTCGAGTGGTATAACGACAAAGGCGGGCTTTATTCAATCGCGCTGTTCATGAAGGATATCAAGAACTTCACCTACACGAAGGCCACGCGGTTCAACGCCCTCGATGCCAACGACCGTCCCATCGAAGTCGTCAGCGGCACCCATGTGCACAACCAGCCGCTGAATGGGCCCACCGCGAAGAACAAGGGGATCGAGCTCATCGCGCGGCAGCGGCTCTATTTCCTGCCGGGTCCGCTCAAAGGATTGAGCGTCGACTTGAGCGCGACGTTCACGGACAGCAAGGGGGAAGTCCCCAGCCGACCGGGCGAGGATCTTCCGTTGCGCGGGTTCTCGGATTACCTGTTCACCAGTTCGCTGTCCTACGCGTGGGGCAACTTTCGCGCGCGCGCTGACTATCGTTTTCGCTCCGCCTATATCGAAGGCTTGGATGGCCCTCCTGCCGATCTCGACGAATGGTTCACAGCCCGCGAGCAAGTCGATGCCGAAGTGAGTTACCGGTTTGGCAAAGGGCTCAGCTTTTTTGCCAGCGGCACCAACCTCACGCACCGGCCGCAGGTGTCCTACACGGGATTCAAAGAGTTTCCCGAGGACGTAAGCTATTCCGGCCGGAAATATACCTTCGGCGTCGAGTATCGGTTCTGAGCCTTCGGAGGAGAACTCCGCGCCCGGCCGCTTCGCTTTGCCGGGTGCGAGAGCCTCTTCACTGTCCCGAATCGTGCCTGCGCTGACGAGCCTGCCCTCTGGGGCCATCAAAAGAGCGGCCGTCGTCCCGACGGCCACGGTCGGGGGATGGCGGTCGGGACGACCGCCGCTACCCCGGCGTCTTCACCGTCTCGGCGCCGTGCTGTGGACGTGCGGATTCCTACTGGCCGGTGAGCCGGTCGCCCACGCGCACGGCGACGATCACCTGCTGATCGAAGCGCTGACCGAGGAACTCGCCAAATCGCCCGAGGCCGATCTCTTCATCCGCCGCGGCGAACTGTTTCGCCACCATTCGGAATGGGCGAAGGCCGAGACCGACTTCCTCGCCGCGGCGCGGCTCGATCCGAGCCTGGCGATCGTGGATTTTTTCCGCGCGCGGTCGTGGCTCGAAGCGGGCGCAGTGGAACGCGCACGACCGCTGATCGATCGCTATCTCGCAAAAATGCCCGGCGAGGCGGAGGCGTGGTTCCTGCGTGGCGAGATCGATGCAGCGACGGGAAGATTCGCCGCGGCTGCCGCCGACTACGCTGAAGGCATCCAGCACGCCGCCAGTCCGCGGCCCGAGCACTTTCTGCGCCGTGCGCGGCTGCTCGCTGCCATGCCCACGCCCCGCACGGCTCGCGTCCTCGCCGCCCTCGACGAAGGCATCGCGCGGCTCGGCCCGGTGATCGCGCTCGTGGACTTCGCGATCGCGCTCGAGCTGGAGCGCAAGGATCACGAGGGTGCGCTGCGCCGCGTCGCCGCCGCGATGGCGAAAGCGCCGCGCCGCGAAGCGTGGCTGGTCCGCCAAGGCGACATCCTCGTCCAGTGCGGCCGCGCCGGCGAAGCCGTCACCGCCTATCGCGCCGCGCTCGCCGCGATCGAGGAATTGCCGCCGCGCTACCGCGAAACCGTTCCAATCGAAAAACTCACGCGCGACGCGCGCACGTCACTCAGCCGGCTGGCCGCCCCATGACGGGCGGAACGCTCAACGCTCAACGTTTAACTCCCAACACTCGAGTAACTGCACCGGCTCTGAACTTAAACGTTGAGCGTTGAGCGTTAAACGTTGGGCGTTCGTAACTACTCAGGTGACTACTTTCACCTTGGGTCGCCGGAATTTTCGACCACTCATGCACACGGATGAAAGGGAATGGTTGGGAATCAGAAGGTTTTCGCCTGCTCGATTTCTGACAGAATG
>Ga0163144_10011982_pt1 | contig 18284 bp, 15 predicted proteins | sample OliLak19BULKMAT1_FD_123175 | JGI IMG/M metagenome (GOLD analysis project Ga0163144, IMG submission 123175) | Freshwater microbial mat bacterial communities from Lake Vanda, McMurdo Dry Valleys, Antarctica - Oligotrophic Lake LV.19.BULKMAT1 | ecosystem: Environmental > Aquatic > Freshwater >... | reverse complement strand
TTTTCGACCTACACGCTGAGCCGGGGCACGCTCAAGATGCTCGCCCATATGCCCCCCATCGGCGCCAAGGAAAGCCAAACGGTTCGCTTGCGCGTCAAGGACAATGACGCCTGGAAGGTGATCGCCGAGGAAAAGATCGAACCCAACTCACGCACCGCCCAATTCAAAGTGACGGGTTGGAACGACAAGGTCGACGTGCCCTATAGCCTCGCCTACACGATGACCGGCAAAGACGGCAAGAAGGAAGAACGCACCTACGAAGGAACCGTCCGCAAGGATCCGGCTTACGACAAACATGAGTTGGTCGTCGCAGGCTTCACGGGCAATGCCGACTATGGCTTCCCGAACCTCGAAATCAATCGCAATCTGCGCCGGCAAAATCCCGATCTGCTCTTTTTTTCCGGCGACCAAATCTACGAATACGTCGGCGGCTATCCGCTGATTCGCACGCCTCTCGACCGCGCCATTCTCAACTATCTCCGCAAATGGTATCTCGTCGGCTTGGCGTTCGGCGACCTCTGCCGCGATCGTCCCAGCATCTTCATCCCCGACGATCACGACGTTTATCAGGGCAACATCTGGGGCAACGGCGGCAACCCCATCACTCTCGCCGAGCACGAACGCGGCGGCTATGTCCAGCATCGCGACATGGTCAACGTCGTCCATCGCACCCAATGCGGCAACCTGCCCGACCCGTTCGACCCCACGCCGCTCGAGCAAGACATCAGCGTCTATTACACAGGAATGGTGTACGGCAAAGTTGGTTTCGCCGTCATTGCCGACCGCATGTTCAAGTCCGGCCCCAAGGGAACCGTCAGCGCCTGGCCCGGTCGGCCCGATCATCTGAAGGATCCCAAGTTCCCCGTCAAAAAGCTCGACAAACCGGGCCTGCATTTACTGGGCGACCGCCAGGAAAAGTTCTTGTCGGAATGGGGGCAAGACTGGAAGGGTGTCAACCTGAAGTGCGTCCTATCACAGACCATTTTCTGCAATCTCGCCAACTACCATGGCCCCAAGCAGGAGTACTTGGTCGCCGATCTCGATTCGGGCGGCTGGCCTCAATCGGGACGCAATCGCGCCCTCGATCTGATGCGCCGCTGCTTCGCGCTTCACTTGGCGGGCGATCAACATCTGGCGTCGCTAGTGCATCAGGGCATCGATCGGCCAGGCGATGCGTGCTGGTCGTTCTGCGTCCCGTCCATCGCCAATTTCTATCCGCGTTCCTGGCTGCCGGATAAGGAGGGACTACCCGTCAAGAATCGCCCCGTCGGCGGACTCGCCAACACCGGCGACTACATCGACGGTCTGGGCAACCACATTCGCGTAGAGGCCATCGGCAATCCCGAACCCGTCTATCGCAAAGGCCGAGTGCCGAATTTGCACGACAAGGCGTCCGGTTACGCCCTCGTCCGCTTCAACACGCGCGATCGCACCATCACGATGGAATGCTACAAGCTGCTCGTCGACGTCAGAAAGCCGGCTCGAGAAAATCAATTCCCCGGTTGGCCGCGTACTATCCACATGCTCGACAACTATGACCGCAAGGCCACCGGCGATTTGCCCATCCTCAACATCCGCGGCATGGCTGAGCCTGTAGTTCAAGTCATCGACGAAAAAACGAAACAGGTGGCATATACCCTGCGTCTGCAGAGTACGAATTTCAAACCCATGGTGTTCACGCCCGGCCCATTCACGATCCATGTCGGCGAACTGGGCACGGATCAAGTGCGAACGTTGAAGGGCGTCGTTCCGGTGGGAAAGAAAGGCAAGAAGGCGAGCCTACAGGTGGATTTGACCAAATAACGCTTGGCGCTCAGTCTCGGGCGAGGCGTGGTATAACAAAGCGAAGGCAACTCGCGTTTTTTTTTCGAGGCCGCCATGCCGTATATGTTTCCAGGAATGGATCCCTACCTCGAGGATCCCGCTCTTTGGCCCGATGTTCATCACCGCCTGATTTCCGAGATTCAGGAAGTGCTGAACGCGCAACTTCGGCCTCGCTATTTCGCGCGGGTGGAGTTGCGAGTCTACATATCCGACGAAGCCGATCCCGGCCGATCTGTTTTGATACCGGACGTGCGTCTTTCCGAGCACGACCATTCAAGCACTGCAACCTTGCCCGAGTTTCCTGGTTCCGGCATCCAGCCGATTGAGGTCATGACAGCGCTTGAAGAGGAAATCGAAGAAGCGTATCTGGAAATCCGTGAAACCGTCTCGGGAAACTTGGTCACGGTTATTGAAGTCCTCAGCCCCACGAATAAGGCAGGAGGCGCCAGCGGACGCGAGAGTTTCCTGTCAAAGCGCCGCGCGGTGATGCGGGCAAAGGCGAACTGGGTGGAGATCGACTTGCTTCGCGCGGGTCTGCCCACGCTAAGCCGCGAGTTTCTGCCGGCTTCGCATTATGTCGTGCATATTTCCAAGATCACGGAACGTCCCAAAGGGAAGGTTTGGCCGCTCCCTCTCCAACATCCGCTGCCCCCGATCCCCATTCCGCTGAAGTCACCGGATAGCGATACGCCGCTGAAGTTGCAATCGATCGTCGAGCGCGCGTATGAAAAAGGCGCGTATGACATGTCCATCGACTACGGCCAACCGCCGCCGCCCCCATTGAGCGCGGACGACGCACGCTGGGTGCGAGGCGTGCTGAAGGACGTGGTTTGAAGCCGCACTCCAAAAACGATGTCCCGTTCAATCAATCCCCGCCACGCGCGCGTCCACGATGGAATAAAGAAAATCCTCCGGGTTATCCTCGTTCAGCTTTAGCCGGCCGATGACGCGTAGCAGACCACGTTGATATTTCGCCGTCTGCCCTTCCTCCATCTCGATGAGCACGATGCTCGTGGGTTCCGGCGTCTCGCAAAACCAGCAGCCGACCGGATACTCGATGAACAGGAAGATCGCCATGTCGATCTCGGCCTTGAGCGGTTGCATGAACCCGACCAGGCGAACTTCCTTGCCGTCGAGTTCGCGCAGGTGCTTTGGAAAGTTCGGCCGATATTTGCGGTCGAGCACGGTCTCCTGAATCAGAGGCCAAGGCAGTTCGTTGACGCCCGTCACGCTAATGGCGGGCAAGGAAGCGAGATCAATCCGCGACAACAAAGGCCGGCGCGAGCGAAACACGAGCGTATGTTTGTCGCTGTGATCGGTCTTGCTGTCGTCGATGCCTGTGGCGGTTGGACCGGCGGCCTCGCGCATCATTTTTCGCCGTGAACGCAGTTCGGGATTAGTCATGGCGAACTGCACGACGCAGCCATCCATCATCGCCGCCGCCGTCTTGATGTCGCCGTGGGCTGAGGCGAGTTCCGCAAGCTGCCAGAGCAACGGCCCATCGGCCGGCAGCCATAGGGCCAGATATTGCGTCAAGGCGACGCTCCGCGCCGGCAGCTTCTTTTTGGTCGCGGCTGACATGACGCCCGGCTTGTACTTGCCGCCGTCGCCGACATAGGCAACGCCGAATAAATCATCGAGCCCGCCAGCCTTTCCGGGATTGGCGAGGCGATGGCGGACCAACCGCAAGTGTGCCTCCTCCGCCGCCTGATACTTGCCGGGCGCCAGCCGAACGGCTTCCTCCAATGCCGCCGCCGCCTGAGCCAGGTCGCCCTGAAGTTGCCAGGCTGTGCCGAGATTGGCGGCGATATGAAAATGATTTGGGTATTTCGCCTGCCCCGGCCGCAAGAGGCCGATGGCCTTTCCCACCTCTCCCAATCTCACATACAGTGCGCCCAGTTCGGCGATCTCGTCGGCGCTGCGATCTCGCTTCCGCTCAAGTTTCGTCGCCTCTTCCATGTATCGGCCGCGGACGGGATTCTCCGGTTCGCCCTTCTTCGGCGCTGCCGCGATGCTCCGTAACGTCTTCTGATCGAGCAGGAACCCGCGCCACTGGGCCGGCAGTTCGTTGGTGCGTTCCCCCGAATAATACAGGCCGGCGTACGCGCGCTCGGGAAGTGCGAAGACAACCAACACCAGCAAAACGACACGAGAGACCATGGGCGACCTCAATCGAAATACTCGTCGTCCGGCTCCAGCGCCGGCGTGCCAAATACGATCGTCCGTACTCCCTCGTCGCTCCACAAACGGTGCCGGGTCATCGGCTCGATGAAGACGATCATCTCCGGTTCGACATCGACGACGTCGCCGTTCAACTCCATCTTGCCCCGCCCCTCCAAAATGTAGTACACCTCCGTGCAGAGCTTGTGATAGTGCAACACGGAATCCGTGATGCGCGTCACATGCAAATTGCATGCGGCTTGGTCCGCCCTCGTAAGCGGCCTGGTGCTCTCCCCACAGGGACACGGGACCGTCGGAGCTTCCGACAAACGGCGAATTAGGTAACCCGGGCTAACGAGCGAAGACACGGCGATAACTCCAAAGTAGCTGAAAATGGCGAGCCGGGCGGCGTCAGCCCCCGGAGTGTGTTGACCTCAGGGAACTAGGCATGAACTTAACCCGCATCGCAATGGCGCTTGCCGTATTTCTGTCGGCGACCGGATGCGGCCCATCGACACCTTCCGTTGCGCCGGCCCCTTCGGTCTCGCCCGAATTGGGTCGCGATTTCGATCCGGCCCAAACGGGCACATTGCGCGGCACGGTCGTCTGGCGCGGCGTGATCCCCGAGGTGCCGCCCCTTCTGGTCAATTTACCAGGTATCCCCACGAAAGCCGAACCGAATCCGAATCAACCTCGCATCGATCCGGAATCCCGAGGCGTCGCGGGCGCTTTAGTGTACGTCCAATCCGTCGATTTGGCGCGCAGCCGCCCTTGGGACCACGGCCCCGTCCAGGTTGCCGTCAAGGATGGAAAGATCGACGTATTTCAAGACGGCAAGCCGGTCACCATTGGTCTGGTGCGTCAGGCGGAGGTCGTCGATTGGAGCAACCAGGACGACGCGTTCTTCTCCCTGCGTGCGCGCGGCGCCGCTTTCTTTTCCATTCCCTTCGTCAAATCAGGCTCAACCTCGCGCGCCCTTGCCGAACTAGGGCATGTCGAGGTCTCCGCCGGGTCGGGCCAATTCTGGTTGCGAAAGCACCTCTTCGCCAGCCCTCATCCCTACGTTTGCGTTACCGACGCAACGGGCGCCTTTGCCATGCCGCACGTTCCCGCCGGAGAATATGAAGTCCGCTGTTGGCTGCCTAACTGGCAGGTGGAATCCCTCGATGCGGATCCGGAAACACGTATCCTTGTCCGCGCGACGTTCGGCAAAGCTCTGGAATCCGCTACCAAAGCACAGGTAGCGTCCGCAGAAACCACGGTCCTGTCCCTCTCCTTTGAAGCCGCCCCACGGCCGTAAGCGCGCTCGAAAAAATCGCGCCGAATTCGCGTCTTTCAATCCATCGTCTCCGCCCTTTCGTCATTAAGATAGAAGCGGCAACACGCTTCGCCGTTTCCTTCCGCCTTCCCGGCGCCCCTGCGGCGCGCGGAGGCATGTACGGTTCCCGCGAAACTTTCGAGGTTCGTCCCATGCGACATACATTCGCAATCGTCCTGTTGATGCTCGCCGCCCGCCCCGCCTTGGCCACCGGCCTGCTCATCCCCACCGAAAAGAAGCTGCCCCCACTGGCCCTGGTGACGCATCAGGTCGATGTAACCATCGTCGATCAGGTCGCCATCACCACCGTGGAGCAGGTCTTCCGCAATCACACCGACCGCCAACTGGAAGCGACTTACATCTTCCCCGTCCCCAAGGGCGCGTCGGTCCGCAAGTTCACCATGTATGTCGACGGCAAGGAAGTCCACGGCGAACTGGTCGAAGCCGCCAAGGCGAAGTCGATTTATCAATCGATCGTGTCGCGCACCCTCGACCCGGGCCTCCTCGAGTATATGGGCAACAACCTCCTCAGGATGAGCGTCTTCCCCGTTCCCCCCAAGGGCGACCAAAAAATCCGCTTGAGCTACACGTCCGTCGCCACCATGGAAGGCGGACTCATCGAGTACGTCTACCCCATGAAGACCGACAGCAAGGCCGCCCGCACGCTCGAAAAGTTCGGCCTTACCGTTAAACTCCAGAGCCAACACCCGCTCACCAACATTTATTCGCCCACGCATGCGATCACCATGCGCCGGCCCAGCGACAAGGAAGCGATCATCGGCTTCGAGAAAGAGCAAGCCGTCCTCGATACTGACTTCTCGCTCTACTACAGCGCGGGCGGCAAGGATGTCGGTCTCACCGCCCTGGCCCATCGTCCCAACCCGAGCCAACCCGGCTACTTCCTCATGCTGATCTCGCCGCGCACGGAACTTTCCAAAGCCCAACTCGTGCCGCGCGACGTGATCTTCGTCCTCGATACATCCGGCTCCATGCGGGGCAAGCGCATCGAACAGGCGAAGAAGGCTCTCAAATACTGCCTCGATCAACTTAACGAAAAAGATCGCTTCGCCGTCCTCAACTTCGCGACCACCGTCAACAAGTTTCGCGACCGCCTCGATCCCGCTCACGGCGACAATCTCGCCGAAGCCAAAAAATGGGTCGACGGTTTGGAACCCACCGGCGGCACCGCCATCAACGACGCCCTGACCACCGCCCTTGAAATGCGTTCCAAAGACGAATCACGCACGTTCACCGTCGTCTTCTTCACCGACGGCCGACCCACCATCGGCGAGACCGACAGCGAAAAAATCCTCAAGAATATCACGAAGCTGAACTCCGCCAACACGCGCATCTTCACCTTCGGCGTCGGCGACGACGTCAACGCCACGATGCTCGATCAGCTCGCCGAACGAACCCGCGCTGTGGTCACGTATGTCCGTGAGGCCGAGACGATTGAGAATAAATCCGAAAGCCTGTTCGGAAAGATCGCCAACCCGGTTCTCGCCAACCTGAAGCTCAATGTCACCGGCGACGTGTCCTTGAGCGAAATCTATCCCCCGCGCCTGCCCGATCTTTTTCATGGCAGCCAGCTAGTCGTCCTCGGCCGTTACACAGGTAAGGGGCATTCGGCGATCAAGCTCACTGGCGCCGTCGGCAAGGAATCGCAGGAGTTCGTCTACGAACTTTCCTTCGCGGAGAAAACGCCCGACGACAAGGCGTTCGTCGAAGATCTCTGGGCGCGCCGCAAGGTCGGCTATCTTCTCGATCAAATCCGCCTCAACGGCGAGTCGAAAGAGCTCGTGGAGGAAGTCGTCGCCCTCGCCAAGCGTTATGGCATCACCACGCAATACACCAGTTATCTCGTGGTTCCGGACGGTCCCGTGCCTGTTGTCGGCCGACGTACCGGTGCGGAAGCAGGCGGCGGCGCCAAACTGCCGGACGTCCGCTTCGATCTCGGCGTCGATCCGACCGCCACGCCGGCCGGCCTCAAGGGCGACGCAAAGGGCACTGCTCCCGCGACCGTCGAAGCGTTCCTTAAGAAAAACGCGGGCAAATCGGGCGACCCCGTCCGCGCCCGCTATGAATGGGCCGCACGCGAACTCTCCAAGCTCACTGACGATGAAGCAAAGGGCGAAGGCAAGGAAAAGTTGTCCGCATATTACCAAAACCTCTACCAGGCCCGCGACCGCTTCAACGCCTACAAGGACGCGGAAAAGGAATTGCGCGGCGGCCGTCTCGATCGCGTCCAGAACGGCAAACTTGCCGTCGAGCTTTCCTGCGACGCCCAGGTGTTGCGCACCCAAAACCGCGTCACCCAGACCGCACAGCGTTGGCTTGGCAACCGCAACGCCCTCGAAGTCGGCGGCGTGTGGATCGACGAAGCCTACCAGGCCGACATGAAGACCGTCACCGTCAAGGCGATGTCCAACGCCTACTTCCGCATACTCGAACTCCAACCCGAGGCGAAGAAGGTTCTGTCGATGGGCAATCATCTCGTCTGGGTCACCCCCAGCCGAACCGCCCTCATCATCGACGCCAGCAACGGCGTCGATGAAATGAACGACGCGGCCATCCGCGAATTGTTTGTGGCCAAGAAGTAGTGTGGCGACCGGTATCCTACCGGTCGGTCTTTGAGACATCGCACGCCACCCACCCGGCTTCCCTGGCCGGTAGAATACCGGCCCCACGAAACCCCGTGGGGCCGGTATTCTACCGGCCAGTCTCATGGACCTCACGCGAACGCCCGCGCCTCATAAACTAAATCTGTCGCCACAATGCCTTCCTGGAGCGTTCGCATGCCCGCCGCTGCCTTTGCCTTCACCGCGCTCATCCTCGCACAATCCGCCGATCCCGCCTGGCACACCGACTATTCCAAAGCCCAAAGCGAGGCACGCAAGGCCGGCAAACCCATCCTCGCGGTTCTGCACTGACACCACTGACCCGATCACACCGGATTCCACGAGCAGGTCGTGCGCCTGGCTCCCGAGATTCGCGATGCCGCCGACAAATATGTTCGGCTGCGTCTGTCCAACATGCGCGGGCTCGATCTGGCCGTCTTCGATTTCGATTACGATCTAACCTGGGTCGCACTTCTTCTGTCCCCTGACGGCGAAATCCTCGGCCGTTTCGGCGGGCGCGACGCGACCTCGCCCGACACCTATCGCACGCTGCCGGCCTTGCGATACGCGCTCGAACAGGGTTTGCTTTTCCACGCCAAACGCGGCAAGGAGAAGGTTCCGCCGAGATCGCCCCTGCGCGCGGAAGACTTTCCCGCCGCCCAAAAACTGGTGCCGCGCTCCTGCATTCACTGCCATCATGTCCACGAGTTTAAGCGTGCCGACGCCCTCGCCAAGAACAGATGGCAGCCAAGCTCCGAATACCGCTACCCTGATCCCAAGACACTGGGCATCGACTTAGATCCGGTTCAAGGCAATCGCGTGAAATCCGCCGCCAAGCCGCTCGCTAAAGGCGATGTCATCCTCGAATGGAACGGCTCGCGAATTCGCTCTTACGCCGACATCGTCACGGCATTGGATCGAAGCGGCGCGCAGCCGATCTCGCTCGTCGTTCAGCGTGACGGCAATCCTCTCACCCTTGAAATGCGTCCCGCCGCGAAATGGAAAGAGAAGACCGACATCTCGTGGCGCTGGTCGCTCAAGAGCCTTTTGCCCGAACCGCCCGTCTCCGGCGAGAATCTCTCCGACGCGGATCGGAAGGCGCTGGGCATCGACCCCGGCAAACTCGCTTTGCGGCAAGGTCCGTTCCTGAGACAGGAAGCCCGCCAGGCCGGCGTCCAAATCGGCGATGTGATCGTCGCGGTCGACGGCAAAAGCCCGGCGCTGACAGCGGCGCAGTTCGACGTTTTCTATCGCCTTAATGTGCCCGAACGCAAGCAAGTGACGCTGGACATTCGCCGGGCGTCGGGTTCGGTCCGCGTCGTCATCAAGGCGCCATAATCAAATCGCGGCCACGCGCGGTTCTCCATTCGCTCAATCGCATCGCCGGGCATACAATTGCCGATAGCCCATTTCCGCGAGTTAAGGCATCCCTGATCCCGTCCAAAAGGAGTCGCGCAATGGCTCGAATCTCGTATCGCCGGTCCGCGTTCTCGATGATCGAGGTGCTTGTCGTACTTGGCCTGTTAGCATTGTTGTTTGCCTTCCTGGCGCCCGCGGTTCAGAAAGTTCGTCAGGCCGCCGCCCGTATCCAGGATCAAAACAACTTGAAGCGAATCGGCCTCGCCTGTCATGCGTATCACGACGTCTTCAAGATGTTCCCCTTTAACGGTGTCAAGAACTCCGCCGCCGATCCCAAGGACAGAGACAGCGGTTCGTGGGCCTATCAGATTTTGCCCTATGTAGAGCAGAATCCGTTATTCCAAAGCCCCAAGGACGGAGAAGGGGTCATAATCGTTATCTACATGTCGCCCGGCCGCAGTCGCACAGGCACCGTCACCGAAGGCAAGTTCAAAGGCCCGCAAACAGATTACGCGATCAACACCTGGCTCAATGACCCCGCCAAGGGCACGCTCGATGCACCCAACTCGCGGCCGCGAATTCAAAACATCACCGACGGCACGTCCAATACCATTCTCTCCGGCCAACTGGCTTTGCGCACGACCGACTACGACAAGACCGACGGCGGCGAGGGCCGTGAATCCATCTTTGTCGGCGGCACCATGGGCACCGGCCGCAACGCTCCCAAACTCGTTGGCGACGGCCCCGACATCGACTTCGCGAATCGTTTCGGAGGCCCGTTCCCTGGCATCACCAATATGTGTTTTTGCGACGGCTCCGTTCGCGCCGTCTCGAACACTGTCAATCTTCAGCCCCACTTGACGCCCAACGGCGGCGAAGCGGTCAACATCGATTAACCGACTGTACGCACGCTGTACGTTAGCACGAAGCGCGCGAGTCGCTGCACTCGCTCGCGCTTCGTGCTAACAAGACTTACTCCAACAAATCGCAATACATAAACCGCTCTTCGCGCAATACGCGCTCCCCGCGTCGCCATGCGATCGGTTTGTCGAAAATCGGCCCGTCAAAAACGAACGAGTGATATTCACCATTCTCGCCGCACGGATCGACGCTGGGCGGCAGTTCCGCGAGCAACTCTTCGTTCAATAGACGCCCGGCCGTCTCGCCCGAAAGCGCCTGTGTATCGACGCAGCATAGCACCGCTCCAAAACCCGCGGCCATGAAAGTGCGGATCAACCGACTGGTGTTTTCGCCCCAAAGTGGAAACACCCCCATCCCCGGTTCAAGTAGCCGTTCCTCGCGATAGCGGCGCACATCTTCCAGAAAAAGGTCGCCGCAGATCACCTTCTCGACGCCTTGTTTCTTAAACGCCGAAAATGCCGCCCGCATCTTTTCCTCGTAAATCGCATTGGTGCAGGGCCAGGGAATGCTCACCAAATGTAACGGCAACCCAAGCGCCGCCGCCTGCCGTTCCACGAGTACGCGGCGCACGCCGTGCATGCTGACCCGCTGAAACTCCTCCGTCAACGTCGTCGCCAAACCGACGATCTCATACTCCGCGCGTGCCTTCCAGAGCGCGAGCGCGCTGTCTTTGCCTCCGCTCCAGCAGACGATGGCCTTTTGCATGGGTATCTCTTGGACAAGGACGGATCAAGGAGGTTAGAGCTTGAACTGGGGAACCGCTCGTTCGTGCAAATCGGCCGAAAACAGCGGAAAGGAACGAAACCCGAAGACGCCGGCCGCCAGGTTGGCTGGAAACTTCGCGATGTTCGTATTGTACTCCGCCACCGAATCGTTGAAGAAACCGCGGGCATGCGCGATTTTGTCTTCCAATGCCGTAAGATTCTTGGCCAAGATGCGATACTGCGTGTTCGCCTTTAGATCCGGATAACTCTCGGCCACCAGAGCGATGCGCGTCATGTCCGCCACGACGTCCGTCTCCGCCCGCACCCGCGCGCGGCGATCGGCGATCGCCTCGGTTCGCAGCTGGGTCAGATGTTCGAAGAGGTTCTGCTCGTGTCCCGCGTATCCCTTCACGACTTCGATGAGGTTGGGGATCAGGTCATAGCGTTGCTTGAGATGCACGTCGATGCCGCTCCAGCTTTGTTCGGCGCGGGTGCGAAAGATGACCATGCTGTTGTAGGTGCGAATGAGCCAAAACAACGTCATCGTCCCGAGGCCGGTAATCAGGCCGACCACCCCTGCCCCGCCGTCCCACCAACCCACGGGAAGGCTGCCTCGCGTTTGAAAATAGCGCGCGAGTCCGAAACCGACCAGCGCGAAGCCGATGAGGAGAAAGAGATAACCGAATCGCGCCGCCCAACGCTCGGCCGACTCCGCGGAGTTCAGGTAGCTCTGCCGTTCCCGAGGCGTGACGATAAGCGGCACATGCATGAGGGGTTCGAGCGTCGCTTTCCTCTCGCCCACCACGCCGACGACGCTGACAAGATCGGTCATGGGAGTAAACGTGCAGCTATGCCGCAGATTGCCGAAGGTTTCGGTAGCGCTTTCCTCATACTGCCACTGCGCCTTGTCGACTTGAACGAGCAGCTTCCCCTCGGCTTGATAAACCGAAAACAAGGCATATTCGCTTGCCGTCTTGATCGTTTGCCATTCCGAGTAGGTTTCCGTTTTGCCGTCGCTGGTGGTCCGCGTCCTGGTGACGTATTGTTCCAATTTGTAATCGTAATGAATGACGGGTTGCCCAAAATGCGGCGAGTACACCGGATCATGACACTCCACTTCCCCGCGTATCCAAACGGGATCCCAGACGTTGACCATCCGGATGGGCATCTGCGGCGCCGCCGCCAGGATCGCGTTGGTCCGATCCCAACTGCGCACCAGCGCCCACATGCCCCACGCCACGAGGACCAGCACGAAGCCTACTCCGGCCACGATCAACATCTCGGTCATTCCTACCCCTCCCGCGCGAGTTTTTTGGTCGGCCGGTTTATCACCCGGCCTCACAATGCGAACACGAAAGTACGAAAAGTCGAAATTGATCCTGAAGTTTGTTTTCGCGTTTTCGTCCTTTCGTGAATCTCTCTTGGCATTGGCTGAGCGGCGCTCGTAGGATGGTCCCATCGCACGCAAGCGGATCGGAGAATTCTAATGGCAAAATCTCGTTCCCTCATGCTCGCTTCGTTTCTTCTGGTCGTGACCGCCGCTTCGCGTGCCGACGAACCTGTCACCCTCAAGAACCTCGTTTCTCCGAAAATCAATAATCCTGACGAACCGGTGGCGAAGTCCTTTTCGCTCAAGAACGCTCTCCATTTTTTAGATTCCGCCGCGCTCGCCTGGCAAGTCAATCAGGGCTGCTTCACTTGCCACACCAATTACGCCTATCTTTACGCCAGGCCCATGGTCGACGCCAAGGTGGAGGCGCATCGCGAAGTACGCGGCTTCGCCGAACGCATGATCGCGGAAACCTGGGCCAAGAAAGGTCCGCGTTGGGATGCCGAGGTCGTCTGCGCCGCCGCCGCTCTCGCCTTCAACGACGCCCATACCACCGGCAAACTCCATCCTCTGACGAAGTCTGCCCTGGACCGCATGCGAACTATCCAGCGAAAAGACGGCGGCTGGGAATGGCTCAAATGCAATTGGCCCCCGATGGAGTCCGACGATCATTACGGCGTCACCCTCGCCGCCATCGCCATCGGCGTCGCCCCCGAAGAATATGCCAAGACCGAAACCGCGCGTGCGATTCTCACCGGCATTCGCGTCTATCTTAAGGAAAATCCGCCGCCCACGCTGCATCACCGGGCGATGACGCTTTGGGCCGCGTCGTACCTGCCCGACCTGCAAAGCGACGTGGAAAAGAAGCAGACCATCAAAGCGCTTCTTGATCTGCAGCGACCCGACGGCGGTTGGGCCGTCGCGAGCCTGGGCGATTGGAAACGCGGCGACGCCAAGATGCAAGACACCGAAACCAGCGACGGATATGGCACCGGGTTCGTCCTCTACGTCCTTCACCGCGCCGGTTTGAATCGGGACAAGGCTCCGGTCAAGAACGGTCTCGCGTGGCTCCGCGCCAATCAACGAGAATCCGGCCGTTGGTTCGCCCGCTCTCTCTTTCGCGACAACAAGCATTACCTGTCGCACGCCGGCACCGCGTTTGCCGTCATGGCGCTCCGCGCCTGGGACGGCATGCGCGACCGTTAGCACGACGCGCGAGCGAGTGATTTGGGTGTTGACACTATGCGCGAGCGTGAACCCACTCGCTCGCGCGTCGTGCTAACGTGGCACGTTCTACATGACCAGCGCCGACAATTCCTGATACGTCAGCGGCGACTCGAACGTTCCACCGATGAGATAGGATCCGCCGACGGTCGGCGTTACATGAACCACCTTCACCTGCACGGTCTTTGAAAACGACTTCGGCTTATTCGTGATGGTGGCGACGAGCGTGTTGCCGGCGTCGACTTGCTTGCTGACGAGTAGGCCGATGCCGTCCATGGAAATGTTCTTGAGCCGAACCGCCCCCAAATCCATCAAAACGCGTCCCGCTGAACTGCAAACGGTATCGGAAGTGACGGGATAGCGCTCGTTTTGACGTCGATCAGCCGGGTCTGCCACGGAAACTTCCTCGAAACGGGATTTGTAAGACGGAAATGCACGCCCCGCTGTCACTATAAAGGCGGTGCGCGAAGAGGCAACCTCGCGGACCCGCGATTCGCCGTCCCAAGTCGCGTGAATGAAGTTTCAACCGCGAAAATGCTCCCACGGAGATTCGAACTCCGGTCTTAGCCTTGAGAGGGCTATGTCCTAGGCCTCTAGACGATGGGAGCGGGAACCTCTTTTCTATCCCGTTGGGGCGGGACCGTCAAGGAGGCGGTGGGCGGTTCAGCCAGCCATAGTTGTCGACAACGAGCGGGATTCGAAGTACCTGGTAGGCGTGAACTTGTTTTTGAATCTCGTTGTATCTGTCGACGTTCCATTTCGCGGGTTCACTTAGGGCGTGCTGGAAGGATTCGCCCAACGCGATCTGGGCGTCCAGGTAGGTCCGTACCACAGGTACAAAGCCCTTAAGGATATCCGAACGCGAGTTCAACGCATCGATACGCGCGCTCATCGACTTGAGATCGCTGACAAGGGAAGTCAATTTCGCCTGGACGGTCCCTTGGTCGTCGCCGAGGGACTTGGGGCCTTCATTGAGGATTTTTTTTCCGTATTCCTTGTAGAAATCATTGAACTCTTCGTCCAAGTCCTGATGGCGGTCTTGAAAGCGAATGAAGAATGCTAGGGTCTCGCGGCGCTCATCATACGAATAGGGAAGGGAAGCGAGTGCGGCCACGGGCACCAGAACCACGACCACCATTCCCGCCAAGCGCCGCCAACCCACGCCGAAGCGATTAAGGTGAAGGCCGATCGCGACGATGCCGCCGCCAATCGCGCCGCCAAGGTGTCCCTGCCAACTTACGCCCGGCATCAAACTGATGAAGACGATCAGGATGATGTTGGTCATGATGTTCCCTTGCCATCGTGACACGAACTCCCGTGGAAAATGCATGCGGCTCATGAAAATCCATACCGCCATCGCCATCAACAGTCCACACAGCGCTCCGGACGCGCCGACGGCCGCGCTGTTGTCGTGATAAACCACTATCCCGCCGGTGAGAGCACTGATCGCATAAAGCAGCGCGTAACGCCAGGAGCCGTACAAACTCTCCACCATCGGGCCGACGTTGTATAAGAAGTACATGTTCAGAATCAAATGTAGCGCGCCACGATGCAGGAATGCGTAAGAGAGGAGTCGCCACCACTCGCCGGCCAAGATTCCTGGAGGATAGCAGGACCCCATCTCGACAAGTAATTTTCCGTATTTTTCATCGCCGGAACTCCCCGACAGATAATCGCCGCCGATGCCAAGCTTTGACGCCAGATACCAGCCCAGAGCGAAGATCGCGAGGTTCGCGAACAGTAAGGTCCGCGTCACCACCGGCTGAACGGGATTCAACAGACTATTACGAATGGCTTCGCCCCGCTGCCAGGTGCTCTCGGCATGCGTCGGGCCGGCAACCGACTCGTGCGGCTCCGGTTTGGGCAAGGGCTGGCTGAGCAGCATGGGGTTTTGGAGAATCCGCGCGCCTTCGTCGGTCAGCGCATAGCCCTGCCCGTTTCCCGCGACCCAGTCCGTGAACTTGATCAGGCCATGCACGCGCAAGTGATCGAAGGCGTCGTCGAGGTGCTTGCGGTCGAGGTTCTCCGCGATCGCGAACGGCTTGGGATAGAGCGGTTCGGGGGACTGCGCTTTGCAGGCGTCCAATATCTTGAGAAGGAGCGGATTGATCGGGTCAGCCATGGGTCTACCGGAGTTTCGTGGTTTCCCTCCATTATAGAAAGCCCTCCCACGGCGAAGCGTCAAACCCCTGTGAATATCAATGCCGATTATTTTCGCGACAGCCTGGATCGCCATGACCGCCTGGGCGCTTGCCCTTTCGGCTCGCGCAGTTCTCGCGCCGCGGAGCAGAGTGCCGCGCGTGATCTGGACGGTCGGCTGCATCGCCAATCTCGCCCACATTGCCGCGGCGCTACACATCGCGCACAGATGGGACTTTGACCACGCGTTCGCCGAAGTGGCCCGGCGCACCTACGATCAAGTCGGTATCGCCTGGGGCGGCGGCATTTACTTTAATTACGCACTCGCGGTTCTTTGGCTCATCGATGCCGCGTTCTGGTGGATGAGTGCGCACGCCTATGCACATCGCTCCCGAGTGCTCGAAGCCGCGATACAGTTTTACTTCCTCTTCATGTTCTTCAATGCGACCGTGGTGTTCGGACTCTCCCCCCACACGCGCGTCGTCGGATTGATCGCCTGCGTCGCCGCGACTATGGGGGTGTTACGGACGCTGTCCGCGCGACGTCCAATGGAATCAAAAGAGAATCACGAAAACTCGAAAGTACGAAAAGTCGAGCAAGAACGGAGATAGACAAACCTCCCTGATTTTGTGTTTTCGTTTTTTCGTGCTTTCGTGATCAGCGAATCACGCCAGCAGCTTATTCACCACGCGCCCGTGTACGTCCGTCAGGCGGAAGTCGCGTCCCTGGAAGCGGAAGGTCAGCCGGCGATGGTCGAAGCCCAGCAAGTGCAACAGGGTCGCCTGCATGTCGTGGACGTGGACGCGGTCTTCCACGGGGGAGAAGCCGAACTCGTCGGTCTCGCCGATGCTGACGCCCGGCTTGACTCCCGCGCCGGCGAACCACATGGTGAAGGCGTCGATGTGGTGGTTGCGGCCCACGGTCGCGCGGTTCTCGCCCATCGGGGTGCGGCCAAATTCGCCGCCCCAAACTACCAACGTGTTCTCCAACAAGCCACGTTGCTTAAGATCGCGGATCAGGGCGGCGCAGGGCTGGTCCGTTTCGCCGCAGCGGCCATCGATGCCCGCGGTGATCGTGTTGCCCGAATCGCCGTGGTGGTCCCAGTCGGTGTGGTAAAGCTGGACGAAGCGCACGCCGCGTTCGATCAAGCGGCGGGCCAGGATGCAGTTGTTCGCGAAGGAGGGCCGGCCGGGCGTGGCGCCGTACATATCGAGAACGCGGCGCGGCTCGCGCGAGAGGTCGATGAGTTCCGGGGCGCTGGTCTGCATGCGAAACGCCATCTCGTAAGAGGCGATGCGAGTGTCGATCTCCGGATCGCCGGTCGCGCTGCGGCGTTCTTCGTTTAGATCGCTGACGGCATCGAGTACCTGCCGTTGACGGTGCGGCGAAATGCCGTCCGGGCTGGAAAGGTTCAGCACGGGGTCGCCCGAGGAGCGGAAAGGCACGCCCTGATAGGAGGACGGCAGGAAACCGGAACCCCAGAGCGGGGCGCCGCCGCGTGGTCCGCGCGGCCCGGATTGCAAGACGACGAACCCGGGCAGATCGCGCGACTCCGAGCCGATGCCGTAAGTGACCCAGGCGCCAATCGAAGGCCGGCCCCACTGCGGCGAGCCGGTGTTGATGAACACTTTGGCGGGAGCGTGATTGAAGACGTCCGTGGCCACCGTCCGCACGATGGCGATGTCGTCGACGACGGTCGCCAGATGCGGCAAACAATCCGCCAGCCAGGTGCCCTGCTTGCCCACGCGCTGGAAACGCCGGGGCGAACCGAGTAGGCGGGGCGGGTTACGCGTGAAGCTGTCCATGAAGGCGAAGCGCCGACCTTCCAGAAACGATTGCGGAATCGGTTGGCCATGCAGGCGCTGCAACTCCGGTTTATAGTCGAACAGGTCCAGTTGGCTCGGTCCGCCGGCCATGAAGAGGTAGATGATATTCGTTGCCTTGGGAGCGAAATGCGGCGGCCGGGGCGCCATCGGGTTGCCGGCGCCGCGTTCCTGTGCCGACAAGTCATTGCCGACGAGATCGGCCAGCGCCATCGAGCCGAGGCCGACGGCGCACTGTTTGAAGAAATGGCGACGGGTTTGAAAATGAAGTGGGTTCATGTTTGATCTTCCAAATACGGATGCGGGTGACTTGCTTTTTTTTTGCGTTCGCTAAGCCGCAAGTGGCAATGATATCCTACTCTCGCGTGATGAACTCATCCAGGTTCAGCAGGACGCGCGAGACCATAGTCCACGCCGCTCCTTCCGATATGCTCGCGACGCCGACGGGGGCGATTTTGCGGGCTTCGTTGGGGTTGGCGGCGAAGTCGGTGCGCAGATCGGTGAACAACTTTAGCACGCGCGACTGCTCGCGCGAGGAAGGGTTGCGGGCCAGCGAGACCTGGAAGGCGTACGCCACGCGCTCCTCGTCGTTGCCTTTGGTCTCGTTCAATACGCGCGTCGCCAAGCCCTGGGCGTATTCGAAGAATCCTTTGTCGTTGAGGAGCGTGAGTGCTTGCAGCGGTGTGTTGGAGCGGATGCGGCGGGTGCAGGAATTGACGCCGTCGGGAGCGTCGAACGCCATCAACGCGGGGTGCGGCGCGGAACGCCAGAAGTAAGTGTACATCCCCCGGCGAAAACGCTCCGGTCCGGTGTTCGCTTTCCAGTCGCGCCGGACTTGCGTGAACGCGAAGACGCCGTCGGGTT
>Ga0163144_10011980_pt1 | contig 18287 bp, 10 predicted proteins | sample OliLak19BULKMAT1_FD_123175 | JGI IMG/M metagenome (GOLD analysis project Ga0163144, IMG submission 123175) | Freshwater microbial mat bacterial communities from Lake Vanda, McMurdo Dry Valleys, Antarctica - Oligotrophic Lake LV.19.BULKMAT1 | ecosystem: Environmental > Aquatic > Freshwater >... | reverse complement strand
TGCGATCTCGGCGATGCAACTCGGCAAGCACGTCTATTGCCAGAAGCCGCTCACCCACACCGTTGAAGAAGCCCGCCTCGTCGCGGAGGTGGCCAGGAAAACGGGGGTGATCACCCGGATGGGCAACCAAATTCATTCGCACGCCTTCTACCGCACTGCAGTCGAATTGATTCAATCCGGTCGCATTGGCAAGGTCACCCAGGTCCACGCTTGGGTCGCTGCCACCGGTCATGGCAAAAGCGGGCACATCAGCAGGCCACCCGAGATGCCGGTTCCGAAGAGCCTCGACTGGGACAAGTGGCTCGGCGTCGCTCCGGTGCGCCCCTTCTCCACCGGTCCATTCGGCAAATGTTATCATCCCTTCGGATGGCGCGACTGGCAGGAGTTCGGCAACGGAGCGGTCGGGGACTTTGGTTGCCACATTCTCGATCCCATTTATACGGCGCTCTCATTGACAGGTCCCTCGAACAGTTTCTTCGCTGAACATACGGGCATGAACGATGAGGTTTGGCCGGCCCAGACCACCTACCGCTTTACCGTGCCGGGAACCGAGTTCACTGCGGACGACCAGATCACGATCACCTGGAACGATGGCGGGCTTCTTCCCTCGACCAAAGGCTCTCACCTGCCCGACCGCGAGGGACTGCCCCGAAGCGGTGCGATGTTCATCGGGGAAAAGGGAACCCTCGTCTTGCCTCACGTTGAAGCGCCGAGTCTTTACTTCCCTGAGACCGGATTTTCCAACGACTACGAGATGGCGTCCGAGCGGGATCACTACCATGGCTGGATCGATGCCTGCCTCGCCGGGGAGCAACCGTCCGCGAATTTTGCCTACGGAGCGATGTTGACCGAAACCATTCTCCTCGCGAACATCGCCGTCCGTTTCCCCCGTGAGACCCTTGAGTGGGACGCCGCAGGCGGGCGCTTCACCAGCCACGAGGAAGCCAATCGCTGGCTGGCGAGGGACTATCGCGAGGGCTGGGATTTGCGGGGGCTATTGTGAAGGCGATCCGCACGTCGCCTCACTCCAAGTAAAACCGTCCCAAACGGGCCACGATCACTCGCTTCAAATCCGCAGGATCGACCTCGCCGGAAAAGCGCTCCACGATCTCGCCTCCAGGCGCAATCAGGACGGTATGGGGTAGAGTGCCTTGCCATTGAGGGTCGAGCGCTTCGGCGAGTTCGTCGGTGCTGCCGGTGCAGAGGTAGTTGTTCGTCGGACGACCCTCCTCGGCCAAAGAGGCTTCGACCAGATCAGGCGCGGCGGCATGGCTGCGGCGCAAGACGGCGTGAACTTTTTCGGCGAGCTCCGGGGCATCAGTGCTGATGGTGATGAATTCAAAACCGCGGGTCTCGAACTGCCGACCGATCTTGACCAACTCGGGAAGCTCCGCCACACAGGGCCCGCACCAGGTCGCCCAAAGATTGACCAGTCGATAGCGATCCGTCGGATTGGCGCGCAGCTTCGCCACCCCAGCCGGATCGATGGCCGCGAGAGTGACTTCTTTGGCCGCGAATTTCGCTTCGTATTCTTCCACCAAATGTCGTTTCTCCGCCCACTTCGTCGAGCAACCGTGGGCACGGGTCGAAGGCGTCGCCACGTCCGTTCCTGCGAGAAGCGCTTCGATCGCAAGCCGGGCGTCGTGAGTCTTGATGGTGGAGGGGGCACCGAGCTTCGAGTCGTCAATCCGACCGACGTACCGAAGGATGCGTGCCTGATCGAACAGGAAAATTTGCGGCGTAGCGGACACGCCAAACGCCCGGGAAACGCTCTGGGTTTCCCCATCGTAGAGATACGGAAAAGTGAACCCCTGCTCGGAAGCGTGGAGTTTCATCTCCTCCAGAGTGTCGCCATAGACCGAGTAGCCGAGCTCATTGAGTCGGACCGACTCCGGATCATTGGGAGAAATGGCGACCATCTGCAGCCCATCTTTCGCGAAATCCTCGGCGAGCGCTTTGAAGCGGGACTCGGCTCCCTGAGCGCTCGGGCAATGGTTGCAGGTGAAGACCACGGCGAGCAGGCGGGCATCGGCGAAATCGGCCAGACGGTGGCTCTTGCCATCGACACCCGGTAAATTGAAATCAGGGGCCGCCGCTCCCGGTGCGAGAGTCACGACTTTTCCCGACTCATCGGCAGCCAACCAAGGGCTTCCGAGTAGCAGAGCCACCAAGGAGAAAATGGAGAGACGAAGGATAACAGACATTTTTGAACTCTGGAAAAGTTACGGATTCGGCAAGGGCATCCGGGCGGATCCGACCCCTTGAGCATCATCGATGAGCTGCAGGAACTCCGCATAAAACTCTTCGCCCAGCTCGTGGGTCAGATGATCTTCAACAAAGGCGAGCATCGCCCTGGCTCCCTCGAACTGATCGACGTGGCTGAACTGGTCCTTCAACCGACCCCATTGGAGTTTCGGCAAGGTCCGGGTGGTGAACTCCTCTTTCGAAAGCTGGCGCATCACGCCACCTCCGCGCCCCTGGTTGTCGCGAGCGCGGCGCTCTTCGTCCTTGCTCATCCCGCGCAAGTCTTCGTCCCGGAGATTCTCGACATTCGCGACGATCCGAGTCTGCTGCTCGATGCGTTTGTCCCAGGCGTTGAGCAGCGCTTCGGGCTTGTGTTCGCGAAGGTAGGGCAGGATGGTCTTTTCGTAGATCCCTGAGATGTTTATCGGGATGGGTTCCCAGTTCTCGGATTTGGAAAGGAGCTTGTCGAGATAGTAGGTCTTGGCGAAGACCGATTCAGCGACCGATTCGGTAACGCCTCCGGCAGGGGTCTCCTCCAAGTGACTCAGGCTGTCAACGAAGGACATCAGGGGGGCGAAGACCGCTTCGATCTCCTTGGATTCGGCAGCCTGACAACTGAGGGTGAGGTATTGCAATTGCATCTGGAGTGAGGCCAGAAATTTCGGGTCGCGCAAGCGATCCGTCTGACCGTCTTTCCACGCCCGGAAGTCGGACTCGGGTCGGCCTTCCCGATCAAAGTTCACCGCCTTTATGCAGTTGAGGTAAAGCTCGGCGGCAGCCCGGGGATCCACAGCGGCGGCGGCAAAGGCACTTCCGGCCGATGAGTTGCGCGAGGAACGATGTCCGTCCAGGTTGGTCTTGATCGCCTCGATCTTAGCCTTGATAGAGGCGATCTGCTCGGGAGTGAGATCAGCGCCTTGAGAAGATGCCAGAACGAGCACCGAAGTAAAAATCAGAATGTGAACGGGGGATTTCATGGGGCGAGATTAGGGTGTCGAAAAAAAAAGCACAATCACAGAATCATGGGGATCAGAGGTTTCGCGGCAACAAAACTTCATAAACGCGGTCAAAGAGTCGAAGTTCCGTGAAAGAATGAAATTTCACGGTTTTTCTAAAAAACCCTCTAAAGCCGCGAGAGTTTCTTGATTTTCTCAAAATTTCTGGCTGAGGTAGATAAATGGCAGGATTGATGAATATAGCAAACGGACAATGGACGCTGATCCTGTCCCCAAGCTTCGCTGCGGTCGCGCCGCCGTCCGCGCAGGTCGATCCCACCGATCCCGGCCTTTGGGCGATCCTGCTGATGCTCCTCCTCATCACCTTTCTGCTGGGGCGGAGGCTTGGCCTATCCGGTCGGAGAACCGGATCTGTCGGCAGCCATCCCTCCGAAAACTCCCGGGTCGATCCGCTCGTCTGGAGGCATGAGAAGCTCGTCCTTGCCGAGCGATTGGAGGCGGAAAGAGAAATCCGGGTGGAGGAGTTCGCGACCCGGATGCTCGCCGAACTCAAGAAGACCCAGAACCACGGGCCTCTCCGCGCCCAGGTTGGTTTGTTCCTGCTGACCGAACGATTTCGCGAGGAGCGGGGCCGCATCGGAGCGGAGCTCTCGCGCTGGCAGGCGGTCGCCGCGGCTTTGGCATCCGCCAACAACTCACCAGAGGAAGCCTTCCCCCGGCATCGTGATCTCGTCGCCGGACTGATTCATCGGCTCGAACTCAACCGGGATTGCCTGCGCGATGCCCAGGGAGTGGTCGGATCGTTTGAAGAGACCTGCGTCGGCAGTCCAGAGACCTTTACCATCGGGACATTGACGGATTTGCTCCATCGCCTCGGAAGTCCCGGTTCGCCACTAGCCAACCTCGATACGGTGAACCTCGCTGATCTGATCGAGCCGCTCCGCAGGCTATTTGCCGACAGTCAGGTCGCGGACTGGGAGCCCATCCGGAAATACCTGCTGCTTCATGGAGCGGAAGTTTCCCCTGCCACACCATCCCTCCGTGTGTGGGTGCGACAGCTCATCACCGACATTGGCACGACGGACGGCCCCGCGCCGCCCCCCTCCACTCCAGAGAGCGTCCTGCGCCATGGGCAGGTGACGCAGGTGAATCCACCCGCTGAACTTCCTGCGCCCCCCTCCGCTGATGCACCGACCTCCGCTGATGCACCGACCTCCGCTGATGCACCGACCTCCGCAGGATACCTTATCGTCTTTTGCTCGAATCAAGTCGATCTCTGGGGACAGGATATCTATCGTGGAGCCCGGCACCGGGCACGCCGCATCGACACCCTTCCGAGCTGGGTGCGATGGATCTCTCTCTCGCGACTCGACACCGGGGAGAGGATTTTCGCGGCTGCGGCATCCGCTGCATTCGGCTCCAATGACAGCGAAACTTCCACTGGATTCAACGGCAGCGGGGAAAGCTACTATGGGGCACGCCATCTGGGAATGTTTGCGGCCGATTGCCCGAATGACATCGAGACCCGCTTCACCTACGGCGGATGGGGCTTCGGGCATCGGTCGGGCGATCTCGCCCTTGCCAGCGAAAATCTCCAAGCCTCCGGTTGGGCGGGACGCGAGGTTGCCGATGATATCGTCTTTGCCATCGCGCTTCATGCCGACCTGCCGAAGCTTGGGGAGAGGGATACGGTGCTGGGCGGAGGCGAGTAGAGAAGGCTCCGGAAGGATTTCCTGCAAGCGCTCGAAATTGGTGCGATCATGGCGGAACATCCGGGCATGAATTTACTTGGCATCGAAGGCGGCGGGACGAACACATCCATCCTCTTGGTGGACTCCGTCGATGAGACGATCCTCGCCGCATTTCAGGTCGGACCGGGAAATCTCCATCTCCTCGGCGGGATGGCCCTCGACGAGCATCTCGCCGCGATCCGAGACCGCCTGCCGGCCTCCCCGGACCGCATCGGTATCGGCCTGGCCGGAGTTCGCTCGGAAGGGGACCGCGACCGGCTTGCCTCGACCGTCGCGCGGGTATGGCCGGGGGTTCCGGCAGCGGTGACCGACGATCTCGTCCTTGCACTCGAAGCGACCGCCTGGCGTGATGATTGCGCAGCTCAAGTGCTGCTCCTCAGCGGGACCGGCTCGTGTTGCCTCGGCCGAAGGCGCGATGGTACTATCGTAAAAGTCGGCGGACGCGGCCACGTCATCGGAGATCGGGGGAGTTCGTGCGACATCGCACTCCATGCTCTACGGTCCATCGTCACCATTTCGGACATTGAGGCCGACTGGCCGCCGCTCGGTGCAGACATCCTGAACTTTCTCCAGATGAACGATCCGGAGTCGCTGATCCACTGGTCGGCACACTGTCACAAAAGCGAACTCGCCAGTCTCGCCCGCGTCGTTTTCGAGGCTGCGGCGACCAGGCAGGACGAGATCGCGGTCGCCATCCTGCATCGGGCCGCCGAGCGTCTCGCGAAGGATGCGGTTCACTGCGCCGCCCGCACCGCACAAGCAGGAGAGAAGGTCCAATTCGTGCTGAACGGATCCGTTCTTTTGCGCAATGCCTCGTTCGCTGCTGACGTTATCGAACGCATTCGCCAAGCCCGACCCGAGAGCGATATCCGAATCTTGGAACGGGCCAGCGTCTGGGGAGCGGTTGCGTTGGCTCGCGCCTCAGTCGGAGAACCTCCCCAATCCAGCCCTAATCCCGCAGCAGTTCCGAGCGATCCAGCAATCGATCCCGCAGCCGCTTGGAGACCCGTCGCCGCCTCTCCGACCGAGCTTAGGCATCCGAAATCGACGCACTTATCTTCGCTCCCGCTCGATCAGGCTATCCGGCTGATGCTCGAAGACGATGCGACCATTCCAGAAAAAATCCTCGCAGAGAGTGAGTCCATCGCTTGGACCGTGCGTCGTGTCGTGGAGGCCTTTTCCGAAGGCGGGCGTCTCATCTATTGCGGAGCCGGCACCAGCGGTCGCCTCGGTGTCCTTGATGCCAGCGAATGTCCGCCCACCTTTCGCACTCCGGCAAATCTCGTCCAGGGAATCATCGCCGGCGGTCGCACCGCTCTTTGGAGTGCCGTCGAGGGTGCCGAAGACGACGGGGCCTCCGGCAAACAAGCCATCGCCTGTCGCGACGTGACGGACCGTGATGTCGTCGTCGGCATCTCGGCAAGCGGTCATGCTCCTTTCATCTGGGGCTGTCTGCAAGAGGCCAAACATCGCGGAGCGACCACCGTGCTGGTCTGCTGCAACCCCGGCTACCGCGGCCATCCGCTGGTTGATCGCGCGATCCTCCCCGATACCGGTCCCGAAATTCTTACAGGGTCGACCCGCCTCAAGTCAGGCACCGCCACGAAGCTCATTCTCAATCTCATCTCCACCCTCGCGATGACTCACTCGGGCAAGGTCATCGGCAATCTAATGATCGATTTGAATCCATCGAATACCAAACTCCGCGACCGGGCTGTGCGCATCGTTCGCGAGCTAACCGGAGTCGATCAGGCGACGGCGCTGCGGACTTTGGAACAGCACGCCTGGGTCGTCCGCGACGCGTCTACGGCGCTGGGGGACGGGTCAGCAGATTGAAGTCCAGGGACCGTGCGAAGGGATGTGGCATTCGTGTTTAGCACCCTCTGGAGATGAGATCTCCCCGCCGGGGTTTATGCCCCCATCGGCGTAATCCTCAGCTTCTGGTTGCCCGAGCCGAAGGAAGAGGAGTTGGAGCATTGAGGAGGCCCGACTCCAACAGGGTTAGGTGCTTGACTCAACAGGGTTAGGCCCCGCCAGCTTACGGTGCCATCGTCCGGAAGGCCCCGTAGTGAAAAAAAGCCATGCCGGCGTAGCCAGGGTGGGATTGGTACGCCTCCTCCACGCGCTGGAGATCAGTCCACATATCCGCCTCGCGTCGCCCGAAGTATGACTCCTTCGCAGATCCGATTGGGGCCATTTTCACTCCGACATAGACCTTCGCCTTCGTCGTATCCGCCTGACGGATCGTTTCCGCCACTAGAGCGACGATCCCATTCCGCCCCTCCGTGGTATCGCGGTAGCTCATGATCGCGACTTGATCCACCAAGTCGAGGAGGAAGGCTGTGGGGTCCTTCGTCAGGCCACTCACCTCGACCGGATAGGCGGGCGACCCATCGGGACCGGATTTATTGAGCCAAAAAACCAAGTCCGTTCCAAGCAGGATCGAATCCTTCTCCCGCCGCAAACGTTCCGCGACGAGGCGGTGGAGCTCGACGAACTGGCCGAGCAGTTCGCACCGGAGCGCGGTGTCCGCCTTCTTCCATTCCGGCAATCCATGAGGTTCGATATCGAGGTGGAGACCGTCGAAGCGGCCTTCGGCATCGGAGCTTACATTAAACGCAAGCAAGGCCTCCACGAGCGAAATCACCCGCCCATGCTTCGCCGTTCGAGTGTGGGAGGGATCCCCCGTCAGTGCGTGGATCCGCAGCGAGTGCGCGTGCGCTTCGCGGAGAAACGAACGATGCGCCTCGCCATTCTCAAGGTGGCAAACATCGCTCTCCGCTTTCGAAAAATGCACCTGCCAGAACAGGTCCGTGATGCCGCGCTTCTGGCAGAACGAAAAGAGTCGCTCCTGCTCCTCGGGAGAAGCTGCGATCTCTGCCGTCTCATAGACCCACATCCCGTGGCCTTGAGCAAGCTCTGCGGCGGCAACTTCCTGATAAAAGGGGAGGAAGCAAAGCAGGGCTCTGACAAAACGAAAGGAGGTCAGTTCGAGATTCACCCTGACTTATCCTCCTTTCCCGATGCGCTGTCGTGCCAAAAAATGACCAGAGCGCCTCATGCGATCCTCTTGGTTCGCGGTTCACTCGAATCGGTGCGAAGCTTACCGTATGCAACGCTACTCCCTCGCTCCCGCCTCCGGTGGCCCTCGCCCCCTTTTGCTCGTCGAGTCAACTTTGCCTGATCCTAAAGCGGGAGAGGTCGTCGTGCGCATCGAAGCGGCCTCGCTGAACTACCGCGATCTCCTGATGCGCTCCGGCCAGTCGGCTTCCGGTGGCTCGAATCCGGTGGTGCCTCTCTCGGACGGAGCCGGAGTGATCACGGCTCTTGGCGACGATGTCACCGGGTGGACCATCGGTGACCAGGTGGCGCTCACCTTTTTCCGCGATTGGGAGGACGGACCGTTCCAGATGAGTTACCACCAAGCCGCCCGTGGCGGGTCCTGTGACGGGGTGCTCTCCGAATCGGTCATGGCTCCGGCCCATAGTCTCGTTCGACTGCCGTCAGGATACACTGCGGCGGAAGGCGCCACTCTGCCCTGTGCGGCCGTGACCGCCTGGCACGCCTTAATGGAGCGCGGCCGACCAGTCGGTCCCGGCGATACGGTCCTCTGTCTCGGCACCGGCGGGGTGTCCATCTTCGCCCTCCAGATCGCCCTCGCCGCAGGGGCTTCCGTCATTGTCACGAGCAGCTCGGAAGAAAAGTTGGACCGGGTGCGAAGCATGGGGGCCGCTCACACCATCAATTACCGGGCGCAGCCAGACTGGGGCAAGGAGGTCGCCCATCTCACTGACGGACGCGGGGTCGATCATGTCATCGAAGTCGGCGGCACAGGCACGATCGGGCAATCCATGATCGCCGTCGGCGCGGGGGGCACAATCTCACTGATCGGAGTCCTCACGGGATTTGCTCCTCCCGAGGTCAGCCTCTTCCCCCTTGTCAGCAAAAGCGTCGATCTTCACGGTATCTACGTGGGCAGCAGGGCGATGTCCGGGAGGCTCAACGCATTCCTCGAACGTCACCAGATCCGCCCGCTGATCGACGCGACTTTCTCCTTCTTCGAAGCCCCTGCCGCCTACGAGCACCTCGCCAGCGGATCGCACTTCGGCAAGATCGTAATCTCGCTGCCCTGAACGCCGGATCACTCCAGATTCAACTCGATCCGGCTGACGAATTCGGTATCGCCCGCTTCGGTGGCATTCACCTTCGCCACCGCCTTCTGGAGCGGCTCGGGGGTGGAGGCTTTGATCCGATCAGGAGCGAGCGCACTGTTTGCCTTGAGCCATTCGATCAAACCGAGCGAACGTGCCCAAGCCAATTCCTTCGCTCCCTCGACTTCGGGAATGTAGAGGGCCTTTACGGTGATGTTCTTTTTCTCGCTGCGCTCCATGAACTCGACCACTTTGCCGAGGGAGGTGACGGCCAAAGGATCGATGGTTGCTTCGGTATTTTCTGCGAAGACATCGTCCGTCGGCAGGGTGATGCGCGCCATCGTGGCCGACTCGGAGATCCGCAACTCCCGGCGCAATTCAGAGAGCCGCTTAATCGTCGCGACATCGGGCGAGGTCGGGGGCAGTTCCGTCATGGGGACCTTCGCAATGGTTGGATCAGCCACCCGCTGGGACACAGAACTGACATTCCCGGTTCCGGGAGTGGAAGCCGGCACAGTTACTCGCGACGTGATCGAATTTCCCGAGAAAGGTGAGTTGCGCGGAGGGACTGGAACCGATGGAGTGCTTTTCTTCGTCGATTCTTCGGGAGTATCCAGCGTGCTGGAAGATTGGGCCGGGATCGTGACGGATTGTTGGGCGACCCCCGAGCTGGCGAGCAGGGCAACGGACAGACCTACGAAGATGCAAGCAATCGGATGGATTGAGAGGGGCGTTTTCATATCAGGTAGGACGGAGTGATGGGAGAGACCATGAAACTTTGCCACGAACGATGCCCCTGTGACAAGCCTTTCCCGAAAGGCGATTGAACCTCGGCCGCGCCGTGGCAGGGTGTCGGACTTCATGGACGCCCTCAGCCTCGATCACCTCGCCAGCGAATTCGCGCAGGATTCGTGGCGGGACGCCTTCGCCGCGAGCGCTCTCGCGGCCGGACAACGTGCGGTCGCAGCCAAGCTCGTCACCGAGGTCAAAGTCGAAATCCTTGACCAGGGCGACGCCGAGATCTCCGGCCTGGCCGGGGAAAAAGACGGCACTTTGTTCGAGCCAACGTTGGTCATTTGGCGGGAGAACCAGCGTCTTCGTCTCGAGGGCTCTTGCACTTGCGGAGAAGGCACCTCCTGCCGCCACGCCGCAGCTCTCCTGCTTTACCTTGCCAAAGATCCCGGTGCCCGGCTCGCCCGCGCCGCCGGGGGCGTGCCCCACGCGGAACGCATCGTTCGCCAAGCGGGAGGATCAAAAAGCTGGGAGGATCAAGCCCCCGAGTCTGATTCAAAATCGACCGCCAGCTCCGGTCAGCCAACCTTCCTTCTCCGCGTGTCACGCCGACGGGAAGGGACGGCCTCGGCCTGGCTGCCTGCCGTCTCAGCCACCGCCGTGGCCGTCTATGGCGAGCATCGCACGCCCCTCCTGCCCGGCGGAACGCCCGCCTTCCTCGTGACGCCGGAGGAAAAAATACGCCGCTCCTCCAGCGCGGAAACCGCGGCACTCCAAACGCTCTACGCGCTCGATCTGCAACCCGGAGCCGAAAAACCTCCCGCCAGTTTGAAGAAGCTCGCCCGCCCCGAAACCACCGAGGGCACGCTTTGGGCGCCGGATCGCCAAGCCTGGCCGCATCCTGAGTTTTATTGGCAGCGCTTCTGGCTTGAGGGCACCCCCGCCCTCCAAAAACGGGGTTGGGAGGTCCGCTTCGCGCCCGATTTTCCTCATCGCCCCCTTGTTTTCAAAACGGAAACCTGGCGAGCTGAGATCGTCGAGGAGGGCAAAGGTTGGTTTCATCTTTCCGCCGGATTCTCGATCGATGGAGAGGAATTTGAGATCCAACCCATCCTCGCGGCCTTGGTCAAAAACCGCTTCCTTGAGTCCACCTCGGCGATGCCTGACGGGCAGGAGTTCCTCGTCTATTTGCCCGACGGACGGGGACTCGCCCTTCCAGTGGGACGCTTCCGCCGCCTCCTTGAAACCCTCGGCGAGCTGGTCCGGTTTTCCTTTGGCAACGGCCCGTTCCGAGTCAGCGCGTTCGATGCCGCCCTCCTCGCCGCAAGTCCGATCCTCCTCCCCGAGCTCGCCGCTCCCGCCGAAGTCACGACCCTCGCGGAGCGTCTCGCCAATTTCCAGTCCATCGAACGCGGTCCCCTTCCCTCTGGTCTGCGAGCCACCCTGCGGGACTACCAGGCCGATGGATTTCACTGGATGCAATTCCTCGCCCGCCACCAGCTCCACGGAATCCTCGCCGATGACATGGGCCTCGGAAAGACACTCCAGACGCTCACTCATCTGCTCGCCGAACTTGAATCCGGCCGCTCCGAGGGTCGCCCCTCGCTGGTGATCGCCCCGACCAGCGTGGTGCGCAATTGGGAACGCGAAGCTGCCAAATTCGCCCCCGGCCTTCAGATCCTCATCCTCCAGGGCTCCGACCGTCATGCCGGTTTTCGACGCATCCCGCGCGTCGATCTGGTCCTCACGTCCTTTGCCCTGCTCTACCGCGACCTCGCCGAGTTGCGACGCCACGACTACCATCTGCTCATCCTCGACGAAGCCCAGCACATCAAAAATCCCGAGGCCCAAACCAGTCGGGCGGCCCGCGCGATTTCGGCGAGACATCGCCTTTGCCTCTCCGGAACTCCGGTCGAGAATCATCTCGGCGAACTCTGGAGTCAGTTCCATTTCCTATTCCCCGGCCTGCTCGGTAGCCTGGAGCAATTCCGAGTCACCTATCAGACACCCATCGAAAAAGATGGCAGCGCGGACCGCCGCGCCGCTCTCGCCCGACGAATCGGTCCGCTCATCCTCCGCCGGACGAAAACCGAAGTCGCCAAGGAACTCCCGCCCAAGACGGAGATCCTCCACCCCATCACCATGGACGAGGCCCAGGCGGATCTCTACGAGACGGTCCGCTCGACCATGGACAAGCAGGTCCGCCAGGCGCTCGCCATCCGCGGACAGGAGGCCCAGGTGGTTTTCCTCGACGCCCTCCTCAAGTTGCGCCAGATCTGTTGTCATCCCGCCCTCTTGCACGAGCGCCATGCCGGAGTCGAATCCGCCAAGTTCGCCTACCTCATCGATCTGCTCGCCACCTTGAGGGAGGAAGGACACCGGGTGCTCTTGTTTTCTCAATTCACCTCCATGCTCGCCCTGATCGAGGCTCATTTGCAGGTGACCGGGACCAGTTACCTCATCCTCACCGGGGCCACGAAAGACCGCCAATCTCTCGTCGAACGTTTTCAGGGGGGCGAGGGTGAAGTCTTCCTCATCTCGCTCAAAGCCGGTGGCACCGGACTCACCCTGACCGGTGCCGACACCGTGATCCACTACGATCCTTGGTGGAACCCCGCCGCCGAGAATCAAGCCACTGACCGCGCCTACCGCATCGGACAAGACAAACCGGTGTTTGTCCACAAACTCATTTGCGAGCAAACCGTCGAGGAACGCATTCAGCAAATGCAGGAACGCAAGGATGGTATCGCCACTGATTTGCTTTCAGGAGCCAGCAACCGGCTTGACCTCACGCCTGAATTGCTTGCCGGGTTATTGGGTTGAGAGGGCTGCGCGTTCCCTGAGAGAGGACCCATTCCCCGGCCGGGCAAGAACCCATCGTTGTCGCCGTTCCGATTCTCCCGGCAAAAGCACCTCTGTTTTCTATCTGATGCCGGTCTGGCAACGGTCAAGCCCCGCCTCCGAGACGGACTTGCGGGCTGGACCGGCGTCCGACTTTTGTGCTAAAGAAACGCCATGCATCGCAAACTCTCGCTTCTTTTCGCGACCCTCGCCCTCATCGCTTCCGTCTCGGCACAGGAGGAAGTCCTCTTCAACGGCAAAGACCTCACCGGCTGGAAGGGATTACCGCAATTTTGGTCCGTGGCCGAAGGGGTCATTGTTGGAGAGACCACGGCGGAGAATCCGACCAAGGGAAACACCTTTCTCGTCTGGCAGGGCGGCGAGCTGAGCGACTTCGAAATTTCCCTTCAGGTTCGCTATCGGGGGAACAACTCGGGCCTGCAGTATCGTAGCTCGATCGTTGATGCGGAAAACTTTGTCCTCGCCGGATATCAGGCCGACCTGCACCCCAAGGCGGAATATTTCGGCATGCTTTACGGGGAGAAGCTCGGCAAACGCGGCATCATCGCCCAGCGCGGCCAGCGTGTTGAGATCGCGGCGGATGCCGCAGTGAAAGTCGTCGGCCAGGTCGGCGACGGGGCCGTTCTCACCGACTGGGAGTGGAACACGCTGCGCATCGTCAGCGTGGGTAATCGCCTCATTCACCAGATCAACGGAGTCACCACCGTGGACGTTACCGACAATCATCCCGAGGCTCTTGCGAAGGGCGTCATCGGTCTGCAGTTGCACGCCGGGCCGCCGATGCGAGTCGAGTGTAAGGACATCAAGTTGCGCAAGCTCTCCGGTGACGACGCTGCCGTGACCCTGCAGAAAGCGATCACAACCACTCCCCAAACCCCTCAGGCCGCCGCCCCGGCGAAACCGTCCCCTGGCAGCTACTCCTGGGTCAGTGCCGAACCTCTCTCGAACTGGATCTGGCGCGAAGGCAAGCTGGACGACAACTGGATCTATTTGCGCAAGAGTTTCGATATCGCAGGTGAAGTGAAAGCCGCAAAGCTCTACGCCACGTGCGACAACGAACTCGAACTCTGGATCAACGGTGAGAGCGCCGGGCACGCCCCGGATTGGGGCGATCCTATCCTCAATGCCGATGCGACAAAACTCCTCAAGCAGGGCAAAAACGCAATCGCTGCCAAAGCCCGCAACCGGGGCGGGGCGGCGGCGATGACCTTGAAACTCGAAATCGAAGGCGCGGATGGCAAAAAACAAACCATCCTGAGCGAGCCTGACTGGAAACTCTCTCCGGCTGAAGCGGAAGGCTGGAAGACGACCTCCTTTGACGACGCCTCGTGGAACGGCTCGCTGAAAGCACTCGGCAAATTCGGCATCGGACCCTGGGGCATCGCCGGCATCAACAATCCTGGTGGCAGGGCTCAGGCGACGAACTCTCCACTGGAGCCGACCGACATCACGGTGCCCGAGGGCTTCAAGATCGAGCTGCTCTACACCGTGCCGAAGGAAGAGCAGGGCTCGTGGGTTTCCCTGACAAAAGACGACAAGGGCCGCTTCCTCGCCTCGGATCAGGGTGACAAGGGCCTCTACCGCATCGCCGTCTCCGAGAATGCCGACGGTGCGGAGGTCGCTGTCGAAAAAGTGCCCGTCGCCCTCTCCAGTGCCCATGGCATGGTCTGGGCCTTCGACGCCCTTTGGTTCAACAAGAGCGGAGGCAAGCTCCACCGCGTCACCGACAGCGACGGTGATGGCAAGCTCGATAAAGCCGAAGAGATGCCCAGCGCCACGGGCGGCGGCGAGCACGGCAACCACGCCGTCATCCTCACCGAGGACGGCTCGGAGCTCTACGTCGATTCGGGCAATCACACGGACCTGCCCCCGGGCGAGTCCCTCTCGGGATCGCGTGTCCCGACCTGGGCGGAGGACCTTGTGCTCCCCCGCATGTGGGATGCCCGCGGCCATGCCCGTGGCCGCCTCGCCCCCGGGGGATGGGTCACCCGCTTCGACCCGAAGACGCAGAAACACGAGGTCTATTGCATCGGCTTCCGCAACCAGTATGACATCGCTCTCAACAAACACGGCGACCTCTTCACCTACGACGCCGACATGGAGTGGGACATGGGTTCTCCCTGGTATCGCCCCACCCGCATCTGCCAGGTTGTCAGCGGCGGTGACTACGGTTGGAGGAGCGGTTCGGGCAAATGGCCCGCCTACTATGAAGACAGTCTGCCTCCAGTGGTTGATATCGGCCCCGGGTCCCCGACCGGCGTTGTTTCTGGGATCGGAGCCAAATTCCCTCGCAAATATCAGGATGCGATCTACGGGCTCGACTGGACATTCGGCACGATCTACGCCATCCACCTTGAGGCGGAGGGCGCGGGCTACACCGGCAAAGCCGAACCATTTGTCTTCGGTGCCCCGCTCCCGGTGACGGATGCGATCGTCGGCGACGACGGTGCGCTTTACTTCACGATCGGAGGGCGGAACACCCAGTCGGCGCTCTATCGGGTGACCTATACAAAAATCATTGCCGCGGAAGAAGCCGTCGCCGAGCCGAAAGAGATCACCGAGGCCCGCGCCCTTCGCCGCGAACTTGAAGCCTTTCACGGAAAAGAAAATGCCACCGCCCTCGACAAAGCCTGGCCCTCGCTCGCGAGCCCCGATCGATTTCTCCGCAGCGCCGCCCGGGTCGCGATCGAATCACAACCCGTCGCGCAATGGGCCGGCAAGGTCCTCACCGCGACCGATCCCCAGACCCGCATCACCGGGGCCGTCGCCCTCGCCCGAATGGGCGATGCGAAAACGCACGGCGCGAGGCTGACCGCCGCCCTTCTCGAAATGGAACCCGCAACCCTGACCGATCCACAACTGCTGGGCTGGCTGCGGGCCTGGCAGTTGAATTTCATCCGCCTCGGCAAACCGGCGGGCGCGGATCGCGAGAAGGTCGTCGCAAAACTCGACCCGCTCCTGCCCGCGAAGTCCGCCAATGCGAATGTCGAGCTGGTGAATTTGTTAGTGGCACTTGAAGTTCCCTCAGTCATCGAGAAGGCCCTCACCTTGATCGAGAACCCCAGTGCGCCCGAGATCCCGGACTGGACCGAACTGGTCACCCGCAACGCACGCTACGGCGGCACGATCAAGGCCATGCTGGACAACTTTCCGCCCATCCGCGGCATCTCATATGCCTTTGCCCTGCGGAATCAAAAGACGGGATGGACCCTTGAGCAGCGCCGCCGCTACTTCGCCTTTCTCAACACCGCCTCGAAGCATCCCGGAGGCGCGAGCTACGGCGGTTTCCTGACAAACATCCGTGACGAGGCTCTCGCCTACGCCCCAAATGATCAGATCGCCGCGCTTAAGGACGTCACCGGAGTGAGCTACCAGGCCGTGCCCGACTTTGCGATCACTCCACCGAAGGGCCCAGGCCAAATCTGGACGATCGAGACCGCCTCGCAGTTCGCCAATGGTGGCAAATTCCGGGAGGCCAGCTATGAAAGTGGCCGCAGCCTCTTCCACGCGATCGGCTGCGCAGCTTGCCACCGCTTCGCCGGCTTTGGTGGTGACATCGGACCCGACGTCACGAGCATCCGCAACAAGTATGACGTCGCCTACGTGCTCGAGTCCATCATCGATCCGAGCAAGGTCATCAGCGACCAGTATGGCTCCTCCATGGTCACTACCAAAAGCGGCGCGGTTCACACCGGACTCGTCGTCGAGCGAGGCGAGAGTCTCGAAATTTACCCGCCCGACGCCAAAGCCGAACCCGTGAAGCTGACGCGAAGCGACGTGGTCAAAATCGGGCCCACCCCGGTTTCGCAGATGCCTCCCGGACTCATCAACCTCCTCAACGGCGAAGAAGTGCGCGATCTCATGGCCTACCTCATGTCCGCAGGCGACCCGAAGGACAAGGTATATGGGAAGTAGCGAATGGATGGAGAAGACCTTTCATCGGACCCGTTTCACGCGACGTTTCGCGACATCAGATAAACACACTGAGAGTCAGGAAGCGCCCGGTGGGCGAACAAACCAGGAGACAGGGCGGCGCAGAGAAACCGGCAAGGGGTAGTGGGCGAGATAACCTGTGCGCAGGATAAACTGGATATGTTCACCGAGCCCGATTGCGGCAGGCAGCGCTCGCTTCGTCGATGGCTCCTCCAGAATTTGAGTCATCGGATGGATCGCGATATTCCGCCCCCGGACTTTCAGAAACAGCCGTTGCATGCGTCGGCCACAATCGAGTAATGACGCTACGGATGCGTCCTGGCTGGTAATGATCAACCAACCGGCGGAGGATGATACTTCGCGACGCACCTGATCGAGGCCACGCTCACGGAAATCCTTTTCCAGCACGCTGTCCTTCCCGTAGAAATTTCGCAACACCCAACCGGCCATTCCCTGGATCTCCATGCTGCCGGTCGTCAGCCCGTCCCGATATTTCCGGGCGTCCGCGCTGGAGAATCTGATCCAGTCAGCCAACTCCTGTTGGGCCGGGTCACGGTAGGTTTGGAGACGGTTCGCCTCCATCGTTTGCTCGTTGATAAATCGGGCCTCTCGGCCTCCGGCGGGCAGGTAATGGACCCGCTCCGGCTCAGTATCGACCAAGTGGGCGACATCTTCTTTGCGCAGCGGATCACTCAAAAAGCCGCGCCGAACCGTGCGTCGCTGTTTCATGCTTTCAAGATTCCCTGAATCTCGCGACCCGGCTTTGACCAATCGCACGTCCATCACCCGGTCGTCCTGGTTGGTCGTAGCAAGCAAACTCCACTGGCAGGTATAACCAAACGAACGGGCGGCGTATTCGAGGTTCTGGAGAAAGGCACCAATCGATAACATCGTCTCGCGTTGCAATGGATCGACGCCGGGAAGCCATTTGCGGTGATCGCTGCCCACGATCCAGTGATAAGGCGCGACCAGCTCGACAAACCACGGTTGGGTGTTGTGTCCGCTCGGGGCCAGCGAGGCTAAAAAGAGGATCTCCCTTTCATCCGGCTGGAGCGTTTCCATCCCTTGATCGCCCGGCTCGAGGTTCGCGCGAACTACGCTTGTTTTGTCACTGAACCAATAGGCGATGCCCCCGGTAGCAGCGACCGCACCGCCGAGCATCAAACCGACAGATATTCTTCTTCGCATCTTCCTATGTTTCACATTCATTTGTCGGCGCTGGATGCGGCGGTGGGTTCGTCCGGGAGCAAGTGGGCCGCCTGCAGCGCCCGGAGCTTGGGGCGTTTCTTGGTTTGGTGCGCCTGCATCCGCCGCAGGATGTCGTCCGAAACTCTCAAGGCGCTGAGCAGGTAGGGACCTTTGTTGAGCATGACGCACTCCGCCTGATTCCCCATCGCCGCGTCGGTGATTTCGGCGCGGGAAGGCATCCCTTCCTTGGCGAGCGTCTCCAGGACTTGCGTCGCCCAGATCACGGGGACGTGAGCCGCTTCGCAAATCCAGAGGATTTCCGCCTGGACTTCCGCGAGGCGCTCGAAGCCGCATTCGACGGCCAGGTCGCCTCGGGCGATCATCACCCCGCAACACGGCGATCGCATGGCGGTGAGCAGCATGTCCGTGAGGTTCTCGAAGCTGCGCCGCGTCTCGATTTTTAGGACTAG
>Ga0163144_10011979_pt1 | contig 18288 bp, 13 predicted proteins | sample OliLak19BULKMAT1_FD_123175 | JGI IMG/M metagenome (GOLD analysis project Ga0163144, IMG submission 123175) | Freshwater microbial mat bacterial communities from Lake Vanda, McMurdo Dry Valleys, Antarctica - Oligotrophic Lake LV.19.BULKMAT1 | ecosystem: Environmental > Aquatic > Freshwater >... | reverse complement strand
GCGGCGGTGTAGCCGAGCATCCGCTCGGCCCCGACGTTGAAGATCTGGATGACGCCCTTGGCGTCGGTGGCGATGCTGGAGAAGTTGGCGCTGTTGAAAATCGCGTTCTGCAGAGCGCCCGTTTTGAGCAAGGCGTCTTCGGCGTCCTTGGTCACGGTTTCGATAGGACTATTGACTTGGCGCCTCTGATTCCACACCTGGCGGGGTGTCGTTGCTGCGTGTCTCTCAGCGATTTGTCCAAGGGATAACGTCAGCGGTGATCAAATGGCTCCATTTGAACCTGGCGTCCGGTGGTCTTCGCTCCGAGTCGGGCGCACCGGTCCTCACGAGGTGAGGAGGCGACGATGATCCAGAGGGCATGGTAGCACAACCCTACCTCTTTCCGAAGAAGATTCTTGGAAATCACGCATTTCGCGAACATGAGGCGGATGGCGTGGATCGGGTGCCACGAGGGTCTGCCTCCTTGCTGCGGGCGTGGCGGCCCTTGTTCTCTCGGGTCGGTTGTCGGGCATCGTGCATCGATGATCGCGCTCGGTGCATCGGTAAACGACCATCGATCATCGTGCCGCGCGGCTAGTGCATCGGTAAACGGAGCACGCGGACAGCCGCACCCGCCTTGTTCACAGAGGCTTGTGGGGGGTTCGCCCCGGCACCCCCAATCAAGACAAAGACGGCCCTCGCGCCCGCACGGTTCCAGGGCTTCCCAAGCGGGCCCGAGGGTTTGCAACGCGACCGACGAGAACGCGGAGAATGACAGCGTTGTGGTGGCGGTGGGCCGGGTGTGACGGGCGTCGTCATGCCGGCAAAAACGAGAAACCCCCGCCGGAGCGGGGGAAAATGACCCCGACGGGATTCGAACCCGTGTCCACACCGTGAAAGGGTGTTGTCCTAGACCAGGCTAGACGACAGGGCCACGTTGTAGGACGGACTATAGGGGCTTGGAGGCGATTCTCAACGCGGGGTGGTCCGGTCGAGGCTGGATCGCTCGGAAGTTACGCAGATCATTGGGCTTTCGCCGAATGGGACGGTGAACAATTTCACGCGCTCGAATGTGCTCGTTGTCGAGTGCGGCGACTGGAGCGGCACGGCGACATCGATCTACAGAGGCCGGATGACGTACGCCTTGGCGGGGTGGTGGGCCTGTGCGTGGGGTTTGGCGTGGGGTTTGGCGTGGGGCAACTGGTGGCGTGGTGAAGCGGGCGTGTTGGTCACGCCGGGCTGGGCACGGTTTCCAGAACGGCTTCCAAGGCTTCGGCAACCGTTTCGGCGTTGGTGTGACGCGACTTGGTCACGACGCGGTGTCCGCACACCGGGGCGATAAGATCGACGATGTCGTCGGGGGTGACATAACTTCTTCCGCTGACGAGCGCGGCGGCCCGCGCGGCCTGGGCGAGTGCGAGGGAGCCGCGGGGCGAGAGGCCGAGCGAAAGGGCTTCGCTGCGTCGGGTGGCGGTGGCGAAGCGGACGATGTAGTCGATCAGCGATGAATCCAGCCGGACACCGTCAACGGCCTCTTGCAGGCGGATGACGTCGTCCTTGTGCAGCACGGGCCGGAGTGAGCGGAGGGTTTCCGCGGCGGGGCGACGGTCGATGACACGGGCCTCGTCTTCGTTCGACGGGTAGCCGATGGCCGTGCGCATCAGGAACCGATCGAGTTGATTTTCGGGCAGGGGATAGGTGCCCTCAAAGTCGTGCGGGTTCTGCGTGGCGACGACCATGAAGGGCTGGTCGAGGGGCGTGACGCGGCCGTCGACCGAGACCGTGGCCTCGCTCATGGCTTCCAGGAGAGCGGATTGGGTTCGCGGCGGGGTGCGGTTGACCTCGTCGGCGAGAACGACGTTGGCGAAAATGGGCCCGGGTCGGAAGACGAACTCGCTGGTGTTGCGGTCAAGAACGGTGGTTCCGAGAATGTCGCTGGGGAGGAGGTCCGGGGTGAGTTGGATGCGGCTGAAGGAGCAGTCGATGCTTTTGGCAAGGGCGGTGGCGAGGACGGTTTTGCCGACCCCGGGGACGTCTTCGATGAGAAGGTGGCCGCGGGCCAGGACACAAATGATGACGCGCTCGATGACGGCGGGAGAACCGAAATAGACCGAGGCGATGTTGGCGCGGAGGCGTCGGATCGACTCGGCGGTGGACGGATCGGCGTGTGACGAGGGGCGGGCGGTTGAATCCGGCATTTCAGAAAAGTCCCTTTCAATCGGAGCGTAAGCACGGGGAAACGCCGCGTCCCCCGGCGGCGGGGGGCGGGCGCCGGGCGGGGATCGGCAGAGGTTGCGCTCCGCCGGTAACGATTGCACCCGACGCGGGGGTTTATTACATCCAGGAGGCGCGCGGCGGACGGAAAGGCAGAACAGCGCGTGCGAGGCCGCGTATCGACTGACGATACCTGCACGGAGATTCTAACGCGGGCATTCGCCCGTTCCGTGTTGATGAAAGCGGTGACCGACAACCCGCGTGGATGCACGCCGGTGCGGCAACCGGTTTCCTTTGAGATTGGATGGGTTGAGACATGTCCACCATGCCCCGAGAGCCGGAAGCGTTTGCGGAAACCGTCGCCACCATGCTGCGGCGGGAGCACCCGGATTACAGCATCGACCTGGTGGGGCCGCGCGAGTTGCTGGTGAACGGGCGGCGGCTGGACCTCGAGAACCTGTACCGCATGGTGAACCATGAGCCGGGTCGGGGCACGGAGATCGTCGAGCACTATCTCGATCAGTTGTTCGCCAGCGACACCATGCAGTTATCGGGGATGTCGATCGACTTTGCGCGCTCGCGGATCATGCCGCGGATCCAGCCGATGAGCATTTTCGGGCACCTTTCGCGGGAGCAGGTGGCGCACGTGCCGTGGGTCAACGACACGGCGATCGTCTTCGTGACGGATCTGCCGCACATGACGGTGAGCATCACGACGGAGCAGGTGCTGCGCTGGAGGCTGTGCATCGACGATATCGAGTCGATCGCGAGGGAGAATTTGGACGAGTACGCGCCGGACCTTGAGGTGCAGTTGGTCGAGAGCAAGGAAGGCGGGAAGGCGGCGATCATTTCGCAGCATGACGGGTACGACGCCGCGCGGCTGCTGCTTTCGGGGTTGCACGAGCGATTGGCGTACCGCCTGGGCGGAAACTTTTATGTGGCGACGCCGGCCCGCGACATGTTCGTTGGTTTCTCGCCGGGCCCGGACCCGTTCGTGAACCGGCTTCAGGACCGGGTGATGCACGACTACAAGCGGCTGCCCTACCCGATCACGTCGGACTTCTTCTATGTGACCCGGGACGGGGTGTGCGGGACGAAGCCGGAGGCGCAGAGCGAGGCGGCGTGACGCAGATGGCCGATCGCAGGTGGGATTGGTGGGCCATCGGCTCAGCCTTGGTTTGTCGGGCGATCTCTAATCTGCCGGGGAGCGGCATCGATTTACCTAACGGATACTTGACGCGCCTCAACCCGTCCGTTACCCTAACGGATGGTTTTGACGGGTGCGAACATCCCCAAAGGTGTAGCTCTGGCCGATCTGGCGCAGCTGGCTCAGTTTGCATCCAAGCCTGCCGGAGCTGACCGCCCAGCCATTTCCACCAGAATCGACGCGATCGATAAATGCCTTCCGCACAAAGGCTTGGCCCTTGGTGTGATTCATGAATGGATTGGCCTTTGCGGCGATGACGGACTTTCCTCGAAGGCGGAGACGTACTGGACGCCGCCGCTCAGTTTGCTGCTGCAGGTCGCGGGGGCCGCGACCAGCCTGGGTGATTCGGCAGGGTCAATCTGGATCGGACACAGAGTCTGGCCTTATGTCCCATCGCTATTTCAAACACACGGCGTGCCCGGTTTGGACCGCTCGGTTTTTGTGCGTGCCGGAAGCGTGGTGGACAGGCTTTGGGCGTGCGACCTGGCGCTGCGAAGCGGAGTGGCGGCTGTGGTGGTGGACGGTTCAGGATTCAACCTGATCGCGACGCGGCGGTTGCAGCTGGCGGCGGAGGCAGGAGCGGCCCTGTGCCTGCTTGCCAGACCGCCTTGGGAGCGTTTTGAACTTTCCGCCGCCGCGACCCGCTGGTTGGTATCGAACCGTGCTTCCTCTTCCATGATGCGACGATGGACCGTCGAGCTATTGCGCTGCAAAGGAATGCAGCCCGCGGCCCATGCGACTCGCGTCTGGGTGCTGGAGCGTGACCGTGCGACGCGTCGTTTGCGTGTGGCTATCGACATTCTCGACCGACCTCGTGAAGAGACGGCTGGCGAAGACATCCGGCAGGTCGGTTGATGTTCGATCGGCTTTCGTGCTGTGCCGGTCGGTAGCGGCGCGCGAGTTGGTGGCGCGGCGATGCGCCTTAGCGGCCGCCGCCGGAATCGCCGAAGGCATGGACCTGGCCCAGGCGCGCACGCTTCTTCCGTCGCGGCTGTCGCCCCATGTCGAGGCACATCGTCCGGATCGGGACAGGGCCGCGCTCCATTCACTTGCCTGCTGGGCGTTGCGATTTACCCCGCAAGTGGCGGCCGATGCGCCGGACAGCCTGTGGCTCGATACGACCGGTACCGAGCGGCTGCATCGCGGCGAGCCCGGGCTGCTGCGGATGATCGCCGCCGCGGTGGGACGTTTGGGATTGCGGGCCCGCGTGGCGGCGGCTTCGAACTTTGGTTGTGCCTGGGGCGTGGCCCACTATGGGAAGCATGATCTCGCCTGCGTGCCCGCGGGGCGCGAGCGGGATGCACTTCAGGACTTGCCCCTGGCGGCGTTGCGCATCGATGCGAGTCTTGCCGAGGGTTTGGGCGAGATCGGGATTGTTCGCGTCGGCGACTTGCTCAGGATCCCGCGGGCCTCGCTGACGGCCCGCTTTGACGCGGTGCTGACGAGACGTCTTCAGCAAGCACTGGGTGAGCGTTTTGAAGATATAGACCCGGTGCGGCCGCTCTTGCCTCCGCGATGCGAGTTGCTGTTTGATGGACCGACCGATCGGTGGGATTCGGTCGAAGCCGCCACCCGGCAAGTGCTGGACGATCTGGCGTGCGAACTTGCCCGCCGCGAACAAGGCGTGCGATGCCTTGATCTTGAGTTCCTGCGCCCGCGAGCGGAAGCCACGCGGCTTCGGATCACGCTTAGCCGTCCGAGCCGCCTGGTCAAACATCTGTGGTCGCTCACGCGTTCACGATTGGAGCGGGTGGACCTCGGGGGTGGGATTGAAGGCGTGGTGCTCATCGCCTCTCGCACGGCCCGGCTGCGCCACGAGCAAACCACAAGCCGGGCGTTGGGGAGCGAGGACACGCGGGGGGCCGCGGCGGGGTGGGGAGAACTGCTGGACAGGCTTGTCGATCGGCTTGGAGCCGCCCATGTGGTTTGCATGGAGCCGGTCGAGTCGCATTTGCCGGAAGAGGCATTTCGGGAGCGTTCGGCATTGGAGGCGTTGTCGACGCGCTGCCGGGCGGCTGTTTCCGAAGCGGATCGACCGACGATTCTCTTTTCTCAGCCGGAGCCTGCAGCTGCGATGGCCTTGACACCGGACGGCCCGGTGCTGAGCCTGGACTGGCGGGGGCGGCGTTGGCGCGTGGTGGGCTGCTCGGCGCCCGAGCGAGTCGGCCCGGAGTGGTGGCGCTGGGGATGCCCGGGCGACGCAAGGCAGCGGATGGCCGCCCCGCCTCCTGATCGGGATTACTTCGAACTGCAGACGGAAGAGGGACGGTGGCTGTGGGCGTGCCGCCAACCCGCCACCGGCAAGTGGTTTGTGCATGGGGAGTGGGCGTAATTGCCGGAACTCCCCTTTCCCAAACTCCACCCGCACCCGTTCCGTCGTGACGATTCGGCCACGGCGACGTGGCACGCCGGTGAGACGCCTTATACCGAACTGTGTGTGACCAGCAACTACACGTTTCTGACCGGGGCCAGCCATCCTGAGGAGTTCATGGCTCGGGCGGCGGAACTGGGCTACCGGGGGATCGCCATCACCGATCGGCACACACTGGCCGGTGTTGTGCGGGCCCACGTGGCGGCAAAGGAAGCGGGTATCCCGTTTATCCTTGGCACCTGCCTGCGGCTTACCGATCTGCCCGGCTGCGCGCTCTTTGTCTACCCGACTGACTTGGCGGCTTATGGGCGTTTATGCCGCCTGCTCACGCTCGGCAAAAGGCGGGCCGCCAAGGGGCAATGCCACCTTGCCTCCCAAGATCTAAAGATGCACGCGGACGGGCTGCTGGGCATCGTGCTGACGGAGAAGCCGATGCCTGAATCGGAGTTTCGCTTTTTTCACGAGGTCTTCGACGACGACCGCCTATCGCTGGCGGTGCGGTTCCATTACGCAGGCGATGACGCGGAGCAACTGGAACGGACGGTCAAGTTGAGCAAAGCGTTCGGCACTCCTCTCGTTGCGACCAATGACGTGCACTACCACCATCACGACCGAAAGATGCTGCACGACATCGTGGGCTGCATACGCCATGGCTGCACATTGGGGGAGGCGGGCTTCCGTCTGCACGCCAACGCCGAGCGCTATCTGAAGGCTCCTGAGGAGATGCATCGGCTCTTCGCGGATGTTCCGGGCGCGCTCACGCGAACGGCCGAGATCGCGGGGCGGCTTCGCGGCTTCAGCCTCGATCAGCTTCGATACCAGTATCCCGATGAAGTTGTGCCCGAGGGCAAGACCGCGCAGCAGCATCTCGTGGAGCTCGCCTGGAGCGGTGCGGAACGGATCTATCCCGAGGGCATCTCCGACAAGGTACGCGACCACCTCGATCACGAGCTGCGCCTGATCGAGGAGTTGGACTACGCCCCCTATTTTCTGACCGTTCATGACTTGGTTCGGTTTGCCCGCACCGGGGAGGAGCGGCCGGGCGAGCGGCCGGCGACCTCGTGGCAGCCCGTCCTGTGCCAGGGCCGGGGGGCGGCCGCCAACTCGGCGGTGTGTTTCTGCCTGGGCGTGACGGCCGTCGACCCGACCAAGATCGACCTGCTGTTTGAGCGCTTCGTCAGCCGCGAACGGAACGAGCCGCCCGACATCGACATCGACTTCGAGCATGAGCGCCGCGAGGAGGTGATCCAGTACATCTACCGCAAATACGGGCGCGAGCGGGCGGCGCTGACCGCCGAAGTCATCACCTATCGCCGCCGGAGTGCCGTGCGCGATGTCGGCAAGGTCCTGGGTCTGTCGCTCGACTTGGTCGACCGGCTCGCCAAGGACGTTGAGTGGTTCGACCGTGGGCTGATGGAGCCCAAGCGTCTTCGCGAGTTGGGCCTCAACCCGGAGGATCCCACGTTGCGCTGGCTGGCGCGGCTGGTGGGCGAACTGCTCGGCTTTCCGCGGCACCTCTCGCAGCACGTGGGCGGGTTTGTCATCACGCGGGCTCCATTGTGCGATCTGGTGCCGATCGAAAACGCGGCCATGCCGGAGCGAACCGTCATTGAATGGGACAAGGACGATATCGATGCGGTGGGCATGCTCAAGGTTGATGTTCTGGGGCTTGGGATGCTGACCGCGCTGCGCAAATGCCTTGACCTGGTGAACGCGCGGCACGGTATGGCGTTGACGCTCGCGACCGTACCCACCGAAGATCCCGAAACCTACGAGATGATTCAGCGGGCCGACACTGTCGGCGTCTTTCAGATCGAGAGCCGGGCCCAGATGTCGATGCTGCCGCGGCTCAAGCCCGAGAAGTTCTACGACCTCGTCATCGAGGTGGCCATCGTGCGGCCCGGTCCGATCCAGGGTGACATGGTGCATCCGTATCTGCGTCGGCGGTCGGGCGAAGAACAGCCGGACTATGTCCACCCTGCGGTCAAGGAGGTGTTAGAAAAGACGCTGGGCGTGCCGCTCTTTCAGGAGCAATGCATGGCGCTGGCCGTCAAGGCGGCCGGGTTTACGCCCGGCGAAGCGGACCAGCTGCGGAGGGCGATGACGGCGTGGAAGCGGAAGGAGAATTTGATCTATCGCTTTGGAAGAAAGCTGATTGACGGGATGGAAGCCAAGGGCATCCCGCGGGCCTTCGCCGAGCGTTGCTTCGAGCAGATCAAAGGCTTCAGCGAGTACGGCTTCCCGGAGAGTCACGCCGCTTCGTTTGCGATTTTGGTCTACGTCTCCGCCTGGCTGAAATGTCATTATCCGGCGGAGTTTGCCGCCTCCCTGCTCAACAGCCAGCCGATGGGCTTCTACGCACCGGCCCAACTCGTGCGGGATGTCAAAGAACACGGCGTGGAGGTACTGCCGGTCGATGTCCATCACAGCGGCTGGGACTGCTCGATAGAGCCTGGCGGCGGCGTAAGGCTCGGGATGCGGCTGGTAAACGGTGTGGGGCAACCCGACGCCGACCGGCTTCGGGAGACGGTTGCCCGGCGAGGACAGTTCGCCGCCTTGCTTCCATTGTGGCGGGCCAGCGGGGTCGCCGTCCGGACTCTGCGCCGTCTCGCGGCGGGGGATGCGTTCGGGTCCATGGGTCTTAACCGGCAACAGGCGCTGTGGCAGACCCGGCTGCTGCGGGATGGGCCACTGCCGCTCTTTGACGATCTGGTAGCGCCCCCGCGCCCGGTGGATCATCGCGATTCATCCGACGGGCATGATTGCCTGCCCCTCATGAGTCCGCGGCAGCACGTCACCCTCGACTACGACGCGACCGGGCTCTCCCTCAAAGCCCATCCGGTGTCCTTCATCCGCGATCAGCTGCGGGAACTGAAAGCCGTGCCGTGCGGCGACCTGCATGATGCGATCAAGACGCCCGAAGGAGCGTTGGTAAGCGTGGCGGGTCTGGTACTCGTCAGGCAACGTCCCGGGACCGCTCATGAAGTGACGTTTATCACGCTGGAAGATGAGAGCGGCATCGCCAACCTCATCATCTGGAGCCGCGTCTATCAACGGTACCGTCGTGAGGCCGGGCGCCGGCTGATTCTTGCTGCCGGCCGCGTGCAGCGGCAGGGGATCGTCGTGCACCTGGTCGTGACGAAGCTGCGCAGCGTGCGGGCCGAGTTTGAAACCCTTTCCGCGCGATCTCGGGATTTTCACTGAATCACTATGAATCACATCCGCCGCAACGCGGTCACGGATGCCTTTCTGCCGCGGAGCCCCAGGTTGTCTTGCCGATTCCGTGCGACTCTGCGCCCCCAAGTCTGCGGCTGTCCATATTCTTTGGCTTGATCCTGCTGATCGACAACTACGACTCGTTTACTTGGAACCTTGTCCAGCGCATCGGCGAAGTTGATCGGACGCTGGTTATCGGTCGCGATCTGCGGGTGGTCCGGAATGATGAGGTGTCGGTCGGGGCGATTGAAACGATGGATGGCGGGAGGCCACCAGCGAAGATCATCATTTCACCGGGACCGTGCACGCCGAAGGAAGCGGGCATTTCTGGGGAAACGATCGCGCGTTTCGAGGGCCGGGTGCCGATCCTGGGGGTGTGCCTCGGGCACCAGTGCATGGCGGCGAACAACGGCATGACGGTGCAGCGGCACGTTGTTCCGATGCACGGGAAGACCAGCGAGATTTTTCATCACGGGCGCGGTCTGTTCGAGGGGATGTCCAATCCGTTTGTGGCGACGCGGTATCACTCGCTGGTGGTGCTCCCGGAGACCATTCCGCCGCGAAACACAGGGGAAGACGGGTGGGAAGTGTCGGCGTGGGCGATGGAGCGGAATGACGACGGGTCGGATCGAAAGGTGGTTATGGGCCTTCGCCGGGCGTGGGCGGAAGGTTCCGACGCCGGGGTTCGACGGTCTCCTCTTGAGGGAGTGCAGTTTCATCCCGAGAGTTTTCTGACGGTGGAAGGTCCTCACCTGCTGAGAAATTTTCTGAGGATGACCTGAGGACCGGGTTCTCGGCCTTTGCAGAGGCGGAAACCATCGGAATCCAGCGTCCTACCTCTGGACGGGATTGGGTCTTCTGGTACAATGAAAATTGAAATTTGCAAGGTCGATTGCCCGGCTCAGCATCTGTCTGGTATGGGGGCTTGCTTTCCGTGAGTCGGCCTCCGCCGCGTCGCTTCCGACGGTCGAGGGGCGCGTGGTTTTCAGATAGAACGTCGCTTTTGAGGTGCAGCAATGGCCAGTCCAAAGTCAGGCAAATCGGCATCGGCGGTCGCTCCGGCGGCACCGGACGCAGCGCACGACGCGGACAACGCGGATCCGGGGGAAGTCTCCAAGGCCATGGCCGAGGCGTTGACGAGGCCGAAGGCGAAATATTCTCTGACCAAGGTGAAGCCCTTCGTCCCTGCTGAATCCAGCGTCCAGGACGAACCGGGCGAAGAGCCGACGTGGATTGAGATTCTGCTTACGGATGAAAGCGGAGCGGTGGTCCCGGGCGAGCCCTACGAGATTGAAATGCCCGACGGACGCGTGCATTCGGCCACGCTCGACCACGAGGGCTTTGCGCGGGTGGAAGGGATCGATCCCGGGACGTGCCAGGTGCGGTTTCCGGAGCGGTGCAACGACAGTTGGGCCAGGGCCTGAACAGCGGGTTCGCGGGCCGGCGGCCCGCGGCCCGTAGACGAGGAAGACCAAGGAATGGCGGGACACGACAACATGCCGGCGGTACGCGAGGTTCGGTCCGGCGAGTGGGTCTCGCGGATCGCGTGTGTGTACGGCGTCGCCGATTGGAAATCGGAGATCTGGCGACTGCCCGACAATGAAGAGCTGCGGGACCGTCGTGATCCGTATGTGCTGGCGCCGGGCGATCAACTCGCGATGCCGATTGCGGACGCCCGGAAGGATGCCTCGGCGACCACGCAGCAGCACCCGTTCGAGATCAAGCTCGTGAACGACGTTCTGCGCTTGCGTATTCTGACGATGAAGCCGGGGAAGCACGGCGAGAAGGGTGCCCCGGACGCGCCGCAGGAATACGAGCCGACCAAGGCCACCACGCTCGATTACGTGATTCATCGCGCGAGCACTCATCCGGTCGTGACGGGCAGCGGGCCGATCAGCGGGGGCAAGGCGGAGATTCAACTGCCGCGGGACGCGATCAAAGTGGAGATTCGCTACGAGGATCGGGTGGACGATGCGCACGTTTTGAAGCGTCGCGTGATGTGCGTGCTGGGCTGCCTGAGGCCGATCTCGATGAAGGACGAGGGCGATGCGGGCGTTGGGCTCCGCGCGCGGGGCGTCCAGCAACGGCTTCTGGCGCTGGGGTTCGCGCCCGGGCCGCTGGACGGGGTTGTGGGCTCACGCACGCGCGGGGCCGTGAGAACGTTCCAACGACTGGCGTCGAGCGCACCTGTCAAAGGACAATTGGGCATCACGGGCGACATCAAAGAGAGCGGCGTGATCGACGAAAAGACGGTGACGGCCCTGCGCCAGGCGTACGGGGCGTGAAGACATACTGGATGCATCAGGCCGGCGCAGGGCGCCCGGAAGGACGTACCGCGAGATGAAGCAGGCCCGAACCGTTCATTGCACCGTCACCTCAAAACTGAAAGTGGAGTCGGCGTCTGACCCATCGTACAAAGCCGGGAAGGGCATCAAGATCGAGGTTGACGCGACGGGAGAGCATTACGGCTGGCCCCTCGGGAAACTGATCGAGAAGGGCTACGACGAGCGTTCCGACACCGTTCCTGATGAAATGGAGGTGTGCGCGAACCCGTCCGACGATCCGAAGCACTTCAACACGATCGCCCCGGAAGGCTATGAACTCGTCAAACTGGATGCCGGGTATTGGGGGAGTTATTACCGCAAACAAACCGGGAAAGACCGGACCCGCACCTTCGGCATGATCGTGGGGCATGACTTATACACGTGCCGGTTCCACTCGCCCGACACCGTTCATAATCCGAAGAAGGCGTACAACCTTTCCGAGTTCGAGAGCAATATCGAACTGCTGCCCCCCGACCCGGAGGGCTTTCCGTCGCCGGCCCGCAAGTTCATGCAGTTGCTGCTGGACAACGGGTTCGCGTGCGAACTCATCAGCCACACCGCGGTTCGGTCGTCCCGATTCACACAGGGGATGAGCGACAAGGTGCTCAGGATCTTCATACCCGACCTGCACCTGCCGGAACGGTGGCCCGACGAACCCCAGACGTCAGGCTCCGACTCGGCGCTGTGCACAGACCCATATGCACGCCAGTTGCTCCAGACGTTCATCATCGGCTCTCAGCACTCGACGGGTGCGCTCTCGGGCAACTCGATCAACAGGGCCGCGCAGGAGCGGCTGCAGTTGTTTCTTGAGTCGGTTCTGGTGGACGGTGCTAAAGACCGGCGGTTCTCCATTGACGATCCCAAGACCAAGAGCGCACGCAACTACTCGGCGGACGAGGTTCTGGCGGAGCTCGCCTTTGTGGAGCGCCGGGTGCGTTGCGCAAGCACCTGGTTCTATCAGCCCGTGCCCGAGTTTGTCAGCATCAAGAGCACACGATGGCCCCGACTGCCGGATTCCGCCGACGATGTGATCGCCTCCGGGTTCGTCGCCGGTGCGGGTGCGCTCTCCAAGATTGCCTCGGGGAGCAACGTGACCGAGACCTTGGGCGACCTGGCCTCCTCGGTGGTGGACGGTCTCAAATCGGCGGTCAAGCCCTTCCCGTACGCGGAGCAGACGACCACTGCGCCATCCAACGCCGACCCCGGCGCGGCCATCGACCTGATCAACTTCCTCCGCATGATCCGGGACGTCCGGAAGGAAGCGGCGGTTGAGGTGTATCAAGTGGGGGACCTTCTGGAACTCTGGATGAACCGAGAGTTCCTTTATTCCGACTTTCCGACGATCGACCGCAACCTTGGGTTCAAGACCAGCAAGTTCCCGCCCGCGGATCTCGCTTCGATCGCGGGCGCGGGGCTGGCCGGATCGGCAACGCTGATGGGCGACGGGTTTCAGCAGCGGCGGGGGCCAGGGTGGCGCAACACCACCCGACCGACCTCGCGGGGGCTCCGCAAGTATGTGTACGACGAGTTTCCGTCGCTCACCGAGATGCTGGCCCGGCACAGAACCGGCTGGAACTTTCTGCGGGACGAGGCGAAATTAGCGGGCAAGGCGCGGTTCGACAACACCGAGAAAATGTACGCGGCCATCGGCGAATCCTGGATCGCGCGTCGAACGGCGGGGGTCGATGATCTGGTGCTGGGCGCGGCGGGCCTGTCGCCCGAATCGTCGATCTTTGAGAAGGCGGAAGCGGCGATCGAACTCGCGAAAAAAGCGTTGGAACTGGGGCCGGAGGGCGCCGCTCGGGCGGCGGCCGCGGCGTTGCAGGAGGAGATCGCCAAGGCCGAGGCGAACAAACCACTCGGAACGCCGCGCGAAGTGGGCGAGGCGGTGGTGAATCGCGTGGTGGGAGAACTGCACCAGCGGGTGGTGAACGTCGAGAACTTCTCGTTGCCGCTCACCGACGCGGCGAAGCAATCACACGGCTGGGAAACGCTCGTCGAAAAGGACCCGAGGTTGATCGCCAACATGTTTCGAGACCCGAACGCGATCGCGCGGCCGAAGGACGAGTTCCTCTGGTCGGTGCCTTTCCGGGTTCGCCGACCCGAGTATTACTTCAACCAGGCGGTGCTCTCGCTGCTGAAGGAAGTGGGGTGCAAGTTCATTCACGGTAATCACGACGGCTACCGGTCGGACCCGCTCCTCAAGGGGGCGACGTCTCCGTACGAGGCTCAGGAATATCTCCATCTTCCCGGCATCTGGGTCGAACACAGTCATCGGTTCGAGGAATTCAACCGGGACGGCCGGATCTTCGGCGCCGGGATGACCAACTTGGTCCACTACTTCAACGACGAGATGCTCCAACTCGACAAGGCCAAGGGCGCGTTTGTCACGAACACCGAGCGGAAGTCGTACATGCCCGGCGCCACACAGTGGTTCGTCCATGTCAATCTGTCTGATCCGGCGAAACGCGGCAGCGACTTCCAGCCGCTCCGCAAGGATCAGCAGTTCTGCGTCTACGTCGGCGGGCACACCCACGACGTGGACCTTGTCCGGATTCACCTGCTTACCAAGAAGCCTGTCTGAATTCCTCCCGTCGGTCGCAGCGTCCGACACCCCGCGAGACACTCCATGCCAGATTTCGGCCCGCCCGTCCGCTTCCTCGCAGAATTGCAGGGAGAACTCACCGAACGCGAAACCACGACGTCGGCGGCGACCTCGCAGGACCTCCGCCGGGCCCTGCTTCTGACCGTTCGGGCCCGGATTGAGAACGGTTTATGGGAGCGTGCCTGTGACGAGCAATGGCTCACTCCGCGGGTGCTCGCGGAGTTCAACGCCGGCAAGCCCGTGACCCACAGCGGCCTCGAGGCTTCGATGGCCGCCATGGAACGAGCGGAAATCGTCAAATATGGGTCGCCGCTGGGCGTGGCGATGGAATCGGACGCGGATGGCACGGACGTTCGCGGCGTTTCAGGAATCCCGGACCTCCGAGTGCCGGTCCCGATCCGCGCGCTGTACACCCCGTCGCTGGTCCCCGGGTGGAGCGGGACCGCGCCGAGTCCGGGAAAGTTCCTGATCGGCGAGGGAATCTCGTTCTTTACGTGCCCGTTTATGGCGGTGCCGGGTGAGGCCCCCGACTCGGCGGTCGTCACGCTGGCGTCGCCCGCGGGGCCGTGCATCTCCGCGGGGTTCACCTACCGCCTGAAACTGACCGGCGAGTTCAAGATCGCCTTTGAGACGGGCACCCGCATGCCGCGAACGTGCGAGGGCAAGTACAACGTGGTGGTGGACGGCGGGCCGACGGGCCAGACCGCGGCACGGCTGATGGACCACAAAACGACGTTCAAGTTCCACCGAGTCGAGATCGTCGAGTCGGAGGAAGATATCCGGCTGGAGTGACGCTCGGGTTGAAGTTTTGACACGAATCCCGTTCAGTTTGTGCTCGGCCCCGAGATAGTCCGATTCAGGGTTTCGCGTGTTCGCTTTGGGCGGCGCCCTTCTCAACCCTTCTTCCACGGCCCGGTGATCGCGAAGGTCTTGCCCTCGCCCTGCACGTTCACAAACAGAGTGCTGCCGTCGGGCGAGAACGTGGCCCCCGCGAACTCTGACGAGGATACCGCGTTCTTTGCGAGTTTGTAGACGCGGCGGTCGGGCGTGACGCCGAGCAGGAAATTGTCGTTATCGTCGTCATGCGCGGCGTCCTCGCACACCAAAAGATCGCCCCACGGGCTGGCCGTGATGTTGTCGGCGTTGGCGACGACCGAGCCGTCGTTGGGCTCTATGAACAGTTCGAGCGTGGCCGGCTTCGACGATTCACCCGGCGTTCCTTCGTGCGGGCTCGGGATGTACCGCCATATCTGTCCCATCTGTGCTTTGCCACCGGAGGTGCAGGCGAAGTAGATTCCGTCGGCGGCTTTCCACATTCCTTCGCCGCGACCGAAGACGGCGGCCCCGCGTTCCGCACCTTGGAGGCGCAGATCGTTGTTGGGGGATTCGATATCCTCAACGTCGATCCATTCGACCTCGAGCGGCTTGCCCACGGCGACGGTCTGCGCCTCCCAGTTGCGGGTGTCAACGGTGCGCCGGCCGCGGATCATCAAGGCCTGAAGGCGACCGCCGGCGTGCATGTCGCCGGGAACCGTCGGGATGAAGCGGTACACCAGGCCGTCGGCGAGATCTTCGGTAAGGAAAACACATCCGCTCACGGGGTCGATCGCGACGGCCTCGTGCTGGAAGCGACCCATTGCGACGATGGGCTTGGGGTCGACCAGCCCGGGCGTCATGGAAGGGCGGACCTCAAAGACGTATCCGTGGGCCTTGGAATAGCGACGATCCGGCAAAGCCATCGTTTCTTCGCAGGACAGCCATGTTCCCCACGGCGTGGCACCGCCGGCGCAGTTCTGCATGGTCCCGGCGAGGCTCAGGTGGTGACCCTTCAAGGCCTGCGTTCGTGTATCAAAGATCAACGTCGTGCAGCCACCCAAGGCCGGCGTGTCACCCATGCCGGGGTCAAAGATTCGCGCCCGGTCGACCGTCGACAGCCGCTCGTTGTTGGGTCCGAAGGGTCCCCGCTTGCCGATGTCGCTGTCGATCTCGTGATTCCGAACGATGTAGGTGAGACCGTCGGGGGCCGGGAAGGTCGCCATGCCGTCATGCTTCTCGGGGACGATCAGCCCGTCGTCCATCGTTTCGCCCGCCGCAGAAATCACGCGGTACTTGAAGCCGGCGGGCAGGTCGAGGACGCCCAACGGGTCGGCGACCAAGGGTCCGTATCCCGCGCCGTCCGCAGCCCGGAGCACGGCTGCCATCGACGGGCTGGCCGACAGCAGGCCGCGGAGCCCTGCGAACCCCATGGAAAGGGCGACGCCACGCTGAACAAAATGCCGACGGGATAAGGCCATGGGCGGGTCTCCGGAGAATCGAATCCATCAATGGTTGCCGATCGGATCCGGGTTTTCGCGGTCTTCACAAAACTTTCACAATCGACATCCTAAACTTGTTCCATGATCAGTCCCTTGCCGACCACCCGGATCGACGCCGGCATCGCCCGCGGCACGCTCCTTGCGATTGTGCCCGCTTCTGCCAAGTCGGCGTCGTACGTCACGTTCGCCGTGCCGAACACCAGTTACGAACTTCACTTGTTGCCGGTGGGGGAGGTCAAGGCGACCCCCGGGAAGCGTTTGACCGGGGTGATTTCCGCCCAAGCACGACGGATTGACGTGGTGGGCACGGGTGGTCAGTATGTGGAACCGTTGATCGGGCGGCCACGCCGGGTGCAGGGAACGGTGATCCGCACCGAAGGTGCGGCGGTGGTTGTGGATGCGGGGATCCCGATTCATTGCCGCCCCACGGACCCGCGCCAGACGGCCGACCAATTTGCGCAGGGGCAGCTCGTCAGTTTCGACGTGATGGATGGGGCAACGATCCGGGAGGCATAGACCCCGCGATGTACCATCATGCGTCCCGAGGCCACTCTTCAACCCCAGATTTGCCGTGCGCCCCTGATGATCGGGGCTGTCCCGCTCGCTACGCCGCTGTTGCTCGCGCCGATCGCGGGCTACTGCGACCTGGCATTCCGGACCATCTGCCGCGAATGGGGGGGTGTTGGACTGGCGTGCACGGATCTTCTGAGCCCACAAGGACTCCTCCGCGGCACCGCGACCAGCCTCGATCTCGCCAAGACGAACGCCTACGACAAGCCCGTGGGCATGCAGTTATACGGGAGCGATCCGGAGATCATGGCAGAGGGGGCCCGATGGGCCGTGGAGCACGGCGCGACGGTCGTCGACATCAACATGGGTTGCCCGGTCGATAAGGTGACGAAGAAGGATGGCGGCAGCGCGCTGCTGACGGACCTTTCACGAGCGGTTGCGATCGCGGCCCGCGTCCGGAAGGAACTTGACAACTGCCCACTCTCGGCGGACGAATGGGTCCGCCGCCTGGGCCCGCGGGCCGCGACGCACCCACCGGAGCGCGGTGGCTCGTCATTGACGGTGCCGCTCACGTGCAAGATGCGCCTGTGCTGGACAACGGCCGACTTTGAGGGGGGACAGGCGTGCTCGCCGCGGCTGGCGCGGATGCTCGCGGATGTGGGCGTCGCCGCGGTGACGGTGCACGGCCGCACGACCGAGATGAAGTTTTCCGGGACGGTTCGTCGGGAGGGGATCGCCCGCGTTGTGGAGGAAGTGGGGGGAAGAATTCCGGTGATCGGCAACGGGGACGTGCGGGAAGCCGAAGACGCGGTGAGCATGATGGCCGAGACGGGCTGCGACGGGGTGATGATCGGTCGCGGAGCGCTCTCGACGCCTTGGCTGTTCCGAGACGCCGCGGAACTGATCGCCGGACGGCCCAAGCCTGAATCGCCGACGGAAGTGGAGATGATCGCGTCGATGTTGCGGTACTTCACGCTGATGCGCGAGACCCGCGACGATCGCTACGCGATGTTCCAGATCAAGCGTCGGGTGAGTTGGTTCGCCAAGCGACTGGGTGTGCGCGAGGACGGAACACGCGAGGGCGTCAAGCCCTTCAAGGAGGCGATGCGGACGGCCCAGACGCCCGTGGAAGTTCACGGTTTGTGCGAGCGGTTTCTGGCGGGCGGACTGCGGGGCGGATGGTTCGAGGCGGAAGAATCGGTGGCGTGAGCGGTGGGGGACGACCGAGAACATCTTCCGTCCGTCCGACCCCCGAGAAGTCCCGCCCCCGCCCGCGTTCTTCCAGACTCCGTCTTTTTGCTTCCCATGCCCTGAGCTTTCTGGTATGCTGCCCCACCAGCCTCGAACTCTCAAGGCCGAGCCCATTGTCAACCCAAGGCGATTCATGAAGCACCACACCAGTCGTTACTCTCTTGCGTGCCTCGGGCGGGCCCTCGCCAAAGCGTTCGGCGCGAGCGGTCTGGTCCTCCTCGCCGCCGCGGCAGCACTCCCCACGCAAGCCCATGCCCAGTGCTCTGGCTTCACCGTCACCTCCAGTGCCGGCGCAT
>Ga0163144_10011978_pt1 | contig 18289 bp, 12 predicted proteins | sample OliLak19BULKMAT1_FD_123175 | JGI IMG/M metagenome (GOLD analysis project Ga0163144, IMG submission 123175) | Freshwater microbial mat bacterial communities from Lake Vanda, McMurdo Dry Valleys, Antarctica - Oligotrophic Lake LV.19.BULKMAT1 | ecosystem: Environmental > Aquatic > Freshwater >... | reverse complement strand
TGCGAGTCAATGGCCTTCGGAAAGCCGGATGCGGGAAAACCGCCCGTCCGGTTTGATGAGGGGTGGAGCGAGACGGTCATTGGCCTTGCGCCTCTTCAACCCGTCCGCTCCGCCTACTCTACTCAATCGAGTTTCGAAGCCGGTAAGCAAAACGCCCCGGCAATTTGCCAGGGCGTTGTAAAAATTGGTTGCGGAGGTGGGATTTGAACCCACGGCCTTCAGGTTATGAGCCTGACGAGCTACCAGGCTGCTCCACCCCGCGATCAAGGGCTGGCACTATAGGGCGTTTTCTTTCCGTCGCAAGACCTTATTCGCAACAGAAATTATTCGTTCGACTGGAGTATTACCCGGCGTTTTCAAATCGCCCGGTTGCGCGTCTGCTACGGATCGGAACTCGCCGCGCGCCGTTTCACGCCGGCCTCATGGATGAACCACGCCGGTTTCAGGTGGGCGAGCGAACCCTTCAGTTTTTCCAATTCAGCGGCGGGACCGTGGACTTCCAATCGCGTCAGATCCGCCAGTTTCAACAACTCTTCCAACAAAGCGCCAACGTTGGTCAGATGGGTCAGCAGTCCGTCGGCGTTGCTGTAAGCTTCCCGGCAGAATATCTCATCCGCGCTGATCGTGAAATCGTAGTAAAGATTATCCACCTCTGCCGCGGTCGCGGCGACGAACACGGGAAGCGCGGCTTTGATCTCGGCGAGTTTGCCGGGCTTGGCCTTGAAATAGGGATGCAGGCTGATTGCAGCGGAAAGGTCTCTCATAGTTGACCGGAGTATGGGCCCGGCTCCCGGGAGATCAAGTTTGCGTTGAGCGAAGGATTCTCTTTTGACGCCGTCGCTAAGAGTTGACGCGCCAATGGGCTTTGGGTTTCCTGACGGCTTGCATTTGCCATCTGCCAACGAGACGCGTTTTTCTTCCGACCAACGCACCGTGCTCTGGGTTCTCTGGCTGACCTACGGGTCGTTTTACTTTTGCCGGAACAATCTCGGCGTGGCCATTCCCGGTTTGCGCGACGATCTCGGGTATTCCAAAACAGAAATGGGCACGGTGCTGATGGTGCTCAAACTCGCCTATGGCGTCGGCCAGTTCGTCAACGGCCAGCTCGCCGAGCATGTTCGCCCGCGCACTTTGCTGGCGATTGGGCTGCTCGCCTCGGCCGCGTTGAACGTCGTCTTCGGCTGGGCGACCTCGCTCTATTTCCTGACTTTTATCTGGGCCTGCAACGGTTATGTCCAGGCACTGGGCTGGCCGCCCACCATGCGCACGGCAGCAAACTGGTTTCCGCCCGCGCAACGTGGCCGCGCCATCGGCATCATCGGAACCGGCTACCAGCTTTGCGGAGCATTGACATTCGTAGTCGCCGGCTGGGCTGCGGAAAAATTCGGCTGGCGCGGCGCCCTGTATGTTCCAGCCATAATCGTCGCGGCCAGCGCGGTTCACATGCTGGTTTTTCTCAAAGACTCACCGCGACGAGAACCCACAGGCGCTGTCGCCCCGCAATTGCCGCCGCTCCACGCGCACTCCCTCCGCGAGAATCTTCGGCTTACGTTGACTAATCCGTCTCTGTGGCTCGTCGCCCTGGCGCTTTGCCTGCTCGATGCGTGTCGCTACGGGTTCACCGACTGGGGCGTGACCCACTTGAAGGAGGTGCAAAACGACAGCGTCAGCACCGCCGCCTTCAAATATGCGGTGTTGCCGTTCGGCGGGATTTGCGGCGCGCTGGCCTCAGGCTGGGCCACGGACCGATTTTTTTCGGGCCGGCGCGCGCCGGTCATTTGCCTTTTGCTTCTGATGCTGGGATGCCTGACGCTGGCCTACGATTTTGTGATTCACTGGGGCATGGGAGCCTCGGTGTTGATTCTGTTTCTCATCGGCTTTTGTATCTTTGGCCCGCAGGTGCTGTTGGTGGGCACGTTGCCGGTGGACCTCGCTCGAAAAGGCACGGCGGCGGCCGCGGCGGGGTTCGTGAATTTCATGGGCTACATGGGCGCGGCAGCGGGCGATCAGATGACCGGCCACCTAGCGGAGAGTCTTGGTTGGACATCGGCGGTGCGGTTCTGGGCGGCCTGCGCGTTCGCTGCGGCGGTTGTGATTGCGTTTCTGTGGAACGCCGGGAAACCGCGAACCGATCAATAGGCAGGTTGGTCCGGCCGCTTCGGAAAAACTCGAGAAGGGATCATGAAGATGATTCGACCTTGCACGCCAAGTTGTCGGCCCATGTGCTGATGCGGTTTACCCGACCACCATCAGCACTTAACCGTCTTGCGCTTTTTCCCGATGGTTCCGCGCTGCTGCACTTTGCGGATGTAATCCGGGGCCGATGGAACTTTGCACCCGGTTTTTCCGTGTTCCCCCGCCACCGGGCCGATTTTCTCGCCGAGCGAAATGGCAAAATCAGTGAGCGATTTCACGTAGCTCCCTGCCGCAATGACGAAATCGTTCATGCCATAACGCACCGCGTCAGGCGACTGGTGTATGGTCTTTTGCACTCGCTGCAACAGCCGCTTGAGTTCCGGAAGGTCGAGATCGTCGTCGTCCTTGAGGGCCACTAAACAGCTCAGTGTCACCCAGCCGGCAGTTGCCACCAGCGGCTTGGCGGATTCAATCCATTCCACCGCCAGATCGTGCCCGTGGGGACTCCCTGCGGCAACCCACGGGACGGTCGTGCCGGGCAGCGAGCCTGCGTATGCCTGGTTGACCCAGCGCCGCAAATCCTTTTTCGTCATGCGGGCGTCGTCGGCGATCAGGCCCGCCAGGTACATCGCGTCGTAGTTGCCCGTCTCGTAGAGATCGAGCGCGAGCTGATGATCTTTTTTGAATCGTTTCTCGAACTTCTTCAACTCGCTGATGGCCACGCCGAAATACGGTTCCTTGACGCCATAGGTGCTGAGGACTTTTTTGTACCCCTCACGGCCGAGCGGCTTCATTTCTTCGAGAATTTGTTTGGCTGTCATAAATATTCTGCGGGCAACGCGAAACTCATTCACTTTCGCCTCGAATCACGGCTGTGTTCGTCGCGCCTCGAACCGCGGGCCGCGTTGAAGCGGAATAAATTCCGCGCTCCTTGGCAGCCGTTGGCGAGCTTCAATTGCGTCGTCCAACCCGATCAACCTCTCGGCTTCACGTTCCACAAAAAGGCCAGCAAGATCATTCCAATCATTGTGCAACCTAAAATACACCACAAGGCGGCGTCCCAGCCATGGTTGTCCACGAGCCAGCCGATCCCCTTGCTTTCGATCGTTCGTCCGACGTAGCCGAAGAATCCGACAAATCCCGCCGCGGTGCCAACCGCCTTTTTCGAAGTCAAATCGAGCGACATCACACCGGAAAACATAACCGGCACATAAACACAGAAACCGATAATACCGAACAAAACCATGTCGATCCAGAGTTTGTCTGCCGGAACGATGATGATTCCATAAAAGGCCAGCATCAGCGGAATCATCGCGATCACACTCACGCGGGCGCGGCGTCCGCCCAGTTTGTCTGAGAGCCAGCCCATCGTCAGCATCCCGGCCGCACCCGAGAACTCAATGATGGTTGTGCTGAATCCGCCTGCGCCGATGGTCGCGCCTTTCACTTCCTTCAAATAGGTTGGGCCCCAGTCCACCATCGCGTAGCGTGCGATGTAAACGAAGATGTTGGCCAGCGCGAGGATCCAGAGCATTTTATTTGGGAGAATATATTTCCACAGCAGTTCGCGGGCGGTTAGTTCCTGCTCGTGCCCCTCCTTTTCGTCCGGAGGCCAATCATTTTTATATTCTTCGACCGCGGGCAATCCGACCGATTGCGGCGTGTCCCGCATTCGCCAGAGCAGATAAACCGCCCCCAGGGTCGCGATGACTCCGGGAACGTAAAAAGCCGATTGCCAGCCCCAATGTTCCGCGCATTTCGCCGCGAGGTATCCGGCGATGCCGCCGCCGATGTTGTGGGAAATATTCCAGACGCCGAAAACCGTTCCGCGTTCCTTCGCGCTGTACCAATGGGAGAGTCCACGCGAGCAGGGACCGTAGCCCATCCCCTGAACAAAACCATTGAGTGTCCACAGGATCAGGTGGCCCCAGTAATTGGAGGTGGCGCCAAAGCAGAAATTGACCACCGCGCTGAGCAGCAATCCGGTGGCGATGTATTTGCGCGCGTCACTGCGGTCGGCGAAATAGCCCATGACAAATTTGCCGATGCCATAGGCGATGGCGGTCCCGGCAAGGATGTCGCCGATCATCGATTTGGTGTAGAGCAGGGCCTCGCCAATTTCCTTCTGCACCGGCGAAAAATTATTTCGCACGAGGTAGAACATGGCGTAGGCGAGAAAGGCGGCCTCAAAAACCTGCCAGCGATAACGCGGGTATAGGCGCTTGATTTCCGCCTCGGAAAGGCGGGGCTTGTGGGGCGCTGGACGGAACCAGTTCAAAAGGGCGATCATGATGGCGACAACGCAATCTTGTCGGCTGACGCGGACTTCTGCAATGTGTTGATAAGTGTCCGGCAACGCCGAATCTGCGCCGCCTTCACGTCATCGCTCCAATCCAAAATTTCCGCCATCCAGTCGGCGACCTGCTCCGCCTTCTTCACCGCATCGACAAAATAGTACTGCCATCCCGTCCGCCGGACCATCACGTCATCCAGGTTCTGCGCCCACTCTTGTGAGCAGAAGTGTTCAACTGCGGAACGCCGGAATGGAGGCGGGACGATGCCGCTAACGCCGCTGGTTTCGCTCGCGGGAAGAAGCGGTTCAGTCGCGGTGCGGCAACGGGAGAAATTGCCCCCCAGTTTCTTCGTGACCTGATCGACGGTTTGTTCGGCCATCAGGCGATAGGTCGTCAGTTTTCCGCCCGCCACGTCCCACCAAAAGGGCTGCGGAGTTTTTATCTGGTGCGACCGCGAAATATCCGAGGGCTTTCCGTTGGCCTGCGCGATGAGCGGACGCAAACCGGCCCAGGTGCTGACGACATTTTCCCTGGTCAGTTTTGCGCTTGGGAAAAACTGGTTCGTGATTTGGAGGACGTACGTGATGTCGCCGGGATCGGCCCGGACGGCGTCGAGCGGGCCGTCGTAATCGGTATCCGTCGTGCCCACGATCGTGCGTTCGCCCCACGGGAGGACGAACAGAATGCGTTTACCCTCGGTCATCACAACGGCATCGGGCACGGGCAATCGCCTGCGTTCGACGACGAGATGAATCCCCTTCGTCAGGCGAAGTTTGACGTCGCTGTGTGGCAGGCCGTCAGCCCACGGACCTGTGGCGTTGATCACGGCGCGGGCGCGGAGGGTATATTGCTTGTCGTCTAACTGATCTCTGAGGTCCACTTCCCATTGACCGGCCACGAAGCGGGCGTTCTCGAATCGGACATAGTTGGCCAGAGCCGCGCCATTTTTTGCAGCGGAACGAAGTGTGTCGAGCACCAGCCGCGCGTCGTTGGTGAATCCGTCGTAATAACGGACGGCGCCTTTGAGATTTTTTGACGCCAAACCGGGAACATGTTGCAGCGTCTGGTTTTTATTTAGCCAAGTGGAATTCCCAAGATTCCTTCCGCCGCAAAGCAGATCGTAGATTTTGACGCCGATTTTCAATTGCCACAGCTTCCAATCCCGATTGTCGGAATAAGTTGGAAAAACGAACGCGAGTGGATCGGCCAGATGGGGAGCAATCTGGTGGATAATCTTTTTCTCGATGCTGGCCTCCCGGACCAATCCGATCCGCCCTTGCGCCAGGTAACGCAATCCGCCGTGGAGCAGGCGACTGGAGCGGCTGCTGGTGCCGAAGGCAAAATCGTATTGCTCGACCAAACCGGCACGCAGTCCGCGCATGGCCGCGTCGCGGGCAATCCCCGAACCGACAATTCCGCCGCCCACGATGAGCAGGTCGAGCGGCTGCGAGGTCAACGACGCGACGGCGCGTTCCCGCGAATTGGAATCAGGCTGGCTCACGCGATGGTCACTTCCCTTCTGGCGATCCGCAAATCGTCACCAAACTCCTTCAAGCTCGGCCAGACCCAATCCGGCGTGGGCCCGGTTGCGGACAGATCTGTCGCCGTGGCCTCACCGGTCAGGACAAGGACGCCGAAGACGCCGGCTTTTTTCGCCATGGCGATGTCGGTATAAATTCGATCCCCCACCATCGCGAGCTCGCCTGGCTTCAGGGAATGGCGGTTGAGAATCCCCCGCAACATGCGCGGGTCGGGCTTTCCAAGCACCGTGGTTGGGGTGCGGCCGGTCGCTTCGTTCAAGCTGGCGCAAATCGATCCACAATCCACCAGCACGGTTGGCTCGTCGGTCGGGCAGACGCGATCCGGATTTGTCGCAATGTAGGGTTTGCCCTTGGAAATCCAGTATGCGGCCCGGCAAAGGCGCGCGTAGGTCAGGGTCATGTCAAAGGCGACCACGACGATATCCGGCTCATCGTGCGGGCTGTCTTCGGTGAGCACAAACCCGGCGGCAACCACTTCGCGGGCCATGCTGGGGGTGCCGAGCAGGAACAGACGCCTGGCGGCGGGATAATTCTCGCGCAAGAATTCCAGGGTGCATTGCGTTGAAGTGTAGAGCTGCGTGGGCTTGGCGTGAATGCCCATTTTCTTGAGATGAATGAGATAATCACTCGTGCTTTTCGACGGGTTGTTGGTCAGGAAGGTGTGACCAATCCCGAGTTCCCCGAGCAGCGACAGGAACGGCCTGGTGAAGCCAAAAAGCGTCCCGCCTTTGTAAATCGTGCCATCCATGTCAAGGGCGAGGTGGCGAATATTTCTGAGTAAATTTTTCATTCCAAATATCAAGTCGCCGGACGTTGTCGTTCCAACCGTCCCGCCGCTCATGATTAAACTCCAACGAAAGTCATATCTGTGATGTGCTGATTTCAAGACCCAGGGCTCTCAAAATTCCCGCCCGTAAGTTTCACCCGGCTTCCCGGGAACAGTTCGGGGGACAAAAGGCTCATCGAAATAGCAACGTGTTGACGCACTAAGTAACATCTACAGGGCAGACCGGTCAAACCTAAATCGAGATTCTGCACGGACCGCCTCCTTGCCCGGATCAATTTGACTGTCTTGAAAATAATCCATCTTCGCCCTTGGAATTGTCCGAGTCTCCGATTCGTGCTTGCAGGACGGGAGGAAGTCTTCGGCAAGATGTGCCAAAGCGCATTGGATTTGAGCCGCCAGATCCTGCATCGGAGGGGATTGCTGGATGCGCCACGGCAGCACGCTAATCGCGGTCAGGACTGAGTTGTAGGCCGATCGGGCTTCACCGATCCTGCCGGCTTTCGCCAGAATCTCTCCGCGCCGCGCCAACCATCTTTCCTTCCGAGCCGACTGGCCAATGATCGAATCCAATCGCAACAGCGCGGACTCGATGTTGGTTCGCGTCAGTTCAAGTTCGATGGCTTGTGATTGAAGCGGAATGTTGGAGCCCAATCGCGCCATTCCCTGATCCAAAGTTTTAAGCGCATCCTGAGGCTGTCCCTGTTCTTCAAACGCGCGCTCCAATTCCAAAAAATACTCGACTTTGGGGTCAGCGTGGAGATCAAGGCCGCGTTGATAATCCGAAATCGCCTGCTCCAGCCTGCCCAGTTTCATGCGGGCTCTGGCGCGACCGATGAACGCCTCGGCATGCGCCGGATCGCGGGCAATCACGTGGCCGAACAGCGCCTCGGCTGCCGCCCCTTGTCCGGAATCGTCGAGCATTTTTGCGCGGCAAAAATCGACCTCAGCGAGAGTGGAATCCAGCCTGGCCGCGCGCGCGTAATCAGATTCTGCGGCGTCCCACTCCCGGTGCTGCCGGTGCAATTCCCCGCGCTCAACGTAAAGAGCGGCCGGATTGTTGGTCGCGGCTTTGATTCGCTGGGTAACGTTCACGATCTGGATGAGCAATTCTCCGTGGCCCCGGGCCGCCGCCGGCGCGAAGGCGAGGATGGCAAACATCAACAGGCCAGCGCCCGCGATTCCGATCGACGGTCGTAAATTCCGGGTTTGCATTTTTCCAAGGCGTTTCATTGGACAATCTTTATCCTGTAATACCGCGCCAGACCTCCGGGACCACCTGTCAGCGTGAAGTCATCCACGAATGTTTGCGTCGCTGGCGTGCCGTAGGAAACGGGATTCATTTCCTGCTCCAACAGGCGGAAGATATCCGTGAAGGTCCCGGAGAATGTTCCATTGGCGTCCGCGTTGCTGAATTGGATTCGATACCGCGTTCCGCCGACGGTTGGCCAGGACAGGGTGACGTGGCCATTGGCCGCGCGGCTGGCCTGGTTAATCCGCAACACCGATGCGGCATTGGTCGGGTTGGTGTTGGCAAAATATTCGTCGCGGTTGCTTTGCCGGTCCCCGTCGTCGTCCCCATCGGGATCGCTGATTCCGAAGGCTGCCTCCCAGGCGTCGGGCAGGCCATTTCCATCGGAGTCGGGCGGCGCAACCACGTTCAAATTCATCGTCACAGGTGACGTGGCGGAAACGCCGTCTGACGCGTAAAAGACAAACCGATCCAGGCTGCGGAAACCGCGGGTCGGCAGGTAGGTCAACGTTCCATCCGTGGAATTGAAATTCTGAATGAGTCCGTGCATCGGAACGCTGTTGGTAAAAAAGAGGAGCGGATCACCATCGGGATCAAAGGCATGTAATACGAGATTGGTCGGTGCGTCGCCGATCACGGTGAAAAGCTGGTTGCTTGCGACCGGCGGAGAGTTCTGCAATGGCGCGGTAGAAAAGCGCCAGGTCGGGCTGGTGGTGAGGTTGTTCGCCGTGTCCGTCAGGACGACATACCATTCATAGGGCGTGTTCGCCTGCCGGTTGGACCAGACCAGACTGACGACGTTTCCCGGCGGAACGTTGCTGCTCGTGCCGATCACTTCAAACGGGGATTCGTTCGTGCCGAGCGGCTGTTGCATGTTGTAGGGAAAGAAGAATTCGCTGTTCGCGTCGGTTTCATATTCACCAGTCCACGGGGAAAAAGTTTGAGCCACGACCTGGTTGTTGGCGGGGGAAAAATTGTAGATGCGCAGGAACCCGTTTCCGCCGTTGGTCCGCCCCTGGTAATCCTGCACGAAGGTGCGGATCGTGTTTCCGTTAAAAGTATCCACGCGCGAGCCTTCTCCGGTGATGTGGCCCGCCAGCATCAGGAACACATTCGAATTCGTCCGGAGCGCGGTGTAGATGGCGGTGCCCTGTGCGCTGAACGAGAGAGGCGTTTGGGTATTGCCAAAATTATGCGTGACGACGATGGCGCGCCGGTGGGCATTGGTACGCAAAACTTCATTTCCCCAGGCCAGCACGGCTGCATTGGCGCCCGTGTCGTACTCGAAATACAACACGACGAAATCCATTCCGCCTGCGCTGAAAAAATCAAAATGATTGTTGTTGTTCGACCCGTAATGCCCGGCGTAGTAGGGACGCCCGGAAAAGTGCGAGACCCCGAAAAATTGATTGAAGTATGTCGTGGTGCCGTTGGGATTCCCAATCGGTTCCTGGTCATGATTGCCCACCGCCATGCCGTAGGGAACGCCGTGCGAAAGGAACGTGCGGGCGGGATCCTCAATCCGATACATGGCGTTGGTCGCGTTCCTCCATTCCGTGAGATTGGCACTGCCACTCTTGATGTCGCCACTGTCGGAAATATCGCCAAGGTGCGCGACGTAGGCGATGTTCCGCGAGACCCGATTGGTGATGATCCATTCCGTCTGCGCGATGAACATCTCCTTGGTTCCGCCGAAGCGTTCGGCCGTGTAATATTGCGTGTCGGGCAGGGCGACGATGGCGAAATCGGTGGGCGGATTGGAAACGGCCACGCGGCCAAAAAACTGCACCGTGAGAGCGTTGCTGGTCGCGTTGGTCACGCTTACCTGCAAGGTGGGAGTTTTCGACAGGTTCTGAGCGTGGTCCGCCGGGGAAATAATATTTGCGTTCAACGCCGTCGGAATGAAAACAAACGACGCGACGGGCTCCAGCCCGCCGCCCGGGGTCTGGAGATTGGGCGGGTTGCCCGGCAAATCGCGCGATTGAATGATCCACCCGTCGCCTTCCGGCTGGTAGCTCACGATGTTGTCCTGGTTCTGGCTCAAACCTCCCTCGGCCGAAACAATGAGGACTCCAGTCGCGGGAGATTGACCCGAAATGGTCAACCGCCAGGTTCCCGCACCGATATTCGTGATGTTGAATGAAGGTGTCGCACCACTGAACATCAACCGCGTTCCATCGCCGCGGAATCGTCCGGAAACGACGCTGGTGTTGGTTCGCGGAATAAACACGAAAGCGACGGGATCCTGTTCATACGATCCCGCGTCGGTCCCGTTGTCCTTCACGTAGAGGGTCCAGGTTCCATCGCTGTTGACCTGTGACAATGCGTAATTGTCTTCGTTTTCCCCGTGCGTCACCAGCATCACGCCGTCCGTCCGCGAATCAATCCCCAGGCCCGTGAGATTCACCGTCGATCTGCCGCCGCCGCTGTCGATAAAATGCGTCCCAAGAATCAATCCAGAGGAGCCGGTAAACAAATCGTTGGCCCCGCCGTTGGTGTCGCCGGAATTGCGCGCATACCCGCCGATCCAGTTGGTGTAGGGAAAAAACGCGGCGGACACGTTGATATTAAATTCGTCGCCATCGGGCGTGTTGAACACCGGAATATAATACGAGCCCGCATTGACGCCGGCGCGGGAATAGTCCACGGCGCTGGTGCAAAATGTAAGACCCGGCGAATTGGTTTCGCCGTTGTCGCGACCGTTCTCGGCGATGGAGGTCATCAGGACGCCGGTATCGACGTCGTCGTTCGCGCTGGCTCCGATTCGCACATTGTAGTCGCCGCGATTGGAGCCGGGGCGGATGGCAAAGCCATTGATGGAAATGGGCGTCGTGACGGAGACGGAGTTGGTCGAGTTGGAGGAGTCGTTTTGGACGACGGCAATGTTGGCCGCAGCGATGTTGTGATCCGGATTCTGCGCCTGGAGCGACGCGACACTCAATAAGCCAATCACGGCAGGGAAAACGAAATTGGCCACCGTGAATCGCTTTCGCATCAGTTTTTGCAATTGTTCAGAACGGACATCTTGGAACCGAATCCCGTTTGTATCGGATTTAAAAAGCGCAGGGCGGCTATTAAATAACCGCCCTGCTTTTGAACAGAGTTCAACGTCACACCTCGCACCTCAAGGCGCGCACGCGCTCAGCATCAAGGAAACGAGATGCGATAGAACGCCGCATCCGCCAGCGGTGAATTATCCATGAAGGTTGCAACGCCGCTTCCGTTCGCCACGGCGCTGCCCACGCTGGTATATCCTCCGGCCACGTTCCCCGAGCGCAGCACGTTATAAGTTTCGCCCGCCGCTCCGGCGAAGGTGATCGTCACCGAGGTCGATGTCCGTGTGATCGTTTGAATCGTGATCACCGGCGCACCCGGTGTGAAATACACCCGGAGACGCGGACGCGCGCGTTCTTCGGCGTTCTCGGACATTGCGACACCCCAACCATCGCCGCCGCCGTCCCAAGGCAGCACGGCCCAGCCATAATTGGGGCGCGAACCGCTCACCCAGGCCTGGACATCGGTCGTGACCTCGAACGACATGTAGCCACCACAAACGTTCGGATCGAGGCCCGCGGTCCCGGCCACGGCGGTTGGTGTGGCCGCGGCCTGCACGCCGTTGGGCTGGATTCGGCCGCCCAGCGAATTAAACGTGTCGGTGAGCTCCCACGGCGTCAACATGGCGAAGAACTGTCCGCCATCCCCGTAGCCGTTGCCGCCCAACGTGGCGAGATCCAGGATGGCAGCGTTAACCTGAGATCCTGGCGGCACCTGGCCCGGATTCGTGCCGATTATGTCGTCGAAACGAATGAGCACCTCGTCGTGGGAACCGGTGAAATCGACGAATGCAATTGTAAGCGTGGAAGCCGCGACGTCAGGCGCCTCCTCCCGAATGCGAGTATCCTTAACACCTGTGTAGCCGTCCACGTCCTGGCGGAAACTGGCCACCGGCGTGCCTGCCGGCACCCAGATCACCCGCAAGCGCGGACGCTCGTCAATGATCGGCGCTTCGGAAGGACGGAACGCCATCCCATCGGTCCCCCGGCTCCAGCTTGGATTGATATCCTGATCCCAGCTTACCATTCCCCATCCGTAATTTGTCTCTCCATCCGCCCAGGCCTGGAGGTCTGCGGTAACACCGACGGTGATTTGACCGGCTCCGGTCGCGCCGGAAACTTCCTGCACGCCGATCTGCGAGTCAAAGCTGCTGCGCGCCTCGACGTCGTCAATCTGGATCCCGTCGCCGAACGAGAGCCACGTATCCGATTCTTCGCTCCACGGAATACGCATCCTAAAGAGCGGACTTCCATCACCTTGATCGACCACGGTCAGAAGCAACTCGGCGGAAACAATGGTGGCTCCCGGCGGAATCTGGCCGGGTGCGGTGCCGATGATGTTGTCGAAGCGCATCAATACTTGAGCCTCCTGGGTGGTGAACTCGGCGCGCGCATCCACCCACATGCGAGGGTCGTTGGTGGAACCGGAATGGCCCGCAGGGAACACAACGTCGGCTTGGGTTTCGAACAGCTCAATGTCCGCCTGTCCAGTGTAGAGGCCGTAGCCGTGGTCCGCCCCCTCTTGGAAGTCGGCAACGCGGAATGGGCCCACGCGGATCGTCGTCGTCGTGCTGGCTTTACCCGTATCAACATGAGTCAGGGTCACCGTCACGGTGCGAGTCGCCAGAGACGGCGTGCTCTCGGTGTTGCTGAATGTGACGCTACGCAGGAGCGTTTGAGCCGCGGCTGGTGTTGCGGCGTTGTTGAACGTCACGACAAGCGCGGTGGTGCCAACACCGCCCGTGAAGGTGCCGATGGTCGTGCCACCGAAACTGACGTTGGCGCCGGAAACACCGATTTGACCCGGTCCGGTCCCAGTGTTGCGAATCTGAATTCGGTCATTTGCCGTCCCGGCAACGGTGGATTCAACCTTCAAAGTGACACCGCTGTAATTGCCTGCGTTCGCGTCCGATATCACCGCCCGGCCATCAATGCCGACGGGTTGCGTTCCTGCACCGTAGAAAACTTCGCCGGAGGGCAGCGTCAGCCCGGGTTCGTTGTCCAGGGTAATTAGCGACACCACGACCGGGCTCAGAGCGGCGTAGGACGCATCGCTCGAACTCACTGAATTGGTGATCGTCCACGAAGTGTTTCCGTCGCCAACCAGATCGTCCGCGCCGGTCACCGTCACGGTCTGCGGCTGATTCCAGTTGCCCGGGGTGAAGGTCAGGCTTGCCGCCGAAACCGATCCACCCTGGAGTGTATCGCTGGAAACAACACCCACGGTTACATCGGCGGCCGGTTGGCTGGTGAGCGCAACGGTGTAGGTGGTCATAAGGCCTTCGATGACGTTCAGGATGACTCCCGCACCGGCAGCGCTGACGTTGAGGCCGACGGTGTCGTTGTCGAGATTCACCACCCCCACGTCCGGCGGGTTTTTTCCGCTAAAGTTCGAGTCGGCGCTGGCTGCCGGAGCGGTGATGATCGAATAGGCAATGTCGCCGTCGTCCGCAGAATCGTCCACGCCGGTAACCGTCACGGTTTGCACCTGGTTCCAGTTGAGTGTCGTGAACGTCAGACTCGGCGAAGAAACAGTTCCTTCGGTGGTGTCGCTCGATGACAAGCCGATAACAACATCTGCCGTCGGCGCCGAGTTGAGCACGACGTCAAATGTCGCGGTCCCCCCGGCTTCGGTCGTGATCAAGCCACTGATCGGAACGACGGTGAGGGGGGATTCGTTGTCGAGATTGATCACCGTAGGGTCCGTTGGATTCAAACCATTGAAGGCCGAGTCCGCGCTGGTCGCGGCCGCCAAAACGACATGATAAATAACCGGACCATCTTCAAGCGCGTCATCCTGGCCTGTGACTGTCACGGTTTGCGGCACGTCCCAATTTGCCGGAGTGAACACCAGCGAGGACACGGACACGATGCCTTCCGCCGCGTTGTCCGAGGAAACGTTGACGGTGACATCCGCCGTCGGCGCGGTGTCGAGAACCACGGAGAATTGGGCCGTGCCGCCGCCTTCAGTTGTGAAAAGGTTGTTGATTGGCGTCACGGTAAACCCGGGAGTCGCGCCCGGAATGAAGACAAAATCAGCCACCGGTTCAGTCCCGTCCCCGGGGGTTTCGAGCGGCGGCGCGAGGAAAGGAGGAAAACCGCCGCCGGTATCCGGCGAGGGCAGATCCCAAGATTGGATGATCCATCCGTCACCCGCGGTATTGACCTGGTAGGTCACGATGTTGTCCTGGTTGCCGGACAGACCGCCTTGAGGTGAAAGAAGCAGAACGCCGAAGCGGGGCGATTTGCCGGGGATTTTAAGTTCCCAGGTGCCGATGCCAAGGGGCGTGATGGTAAATTGCGCGGCGGCGCCGCTATGCATGGCGATTGTTCCATTTCCCAGGAACCGGCCAGAAACGACATTGGTATTGGATTTGGGAATAAAAACGAATGCGAACGGATCCTGTTCGGTGCTGGCAGCGTCGGTGCCGTTGTCTTTCGAGAACAGATTCCAGGTGCCGTTAGCGGCGTTAACTTGCGAGAGAGCATAGTTGTCCTCGTTTTTGGCCCCCATGACCAACAGCACGCCGTCGGTTCGGGAATCAATGCCCAACCCCGTGAGATCCACCTTGGCCTTGCCGCCCCCCATGTCCACGTAATGAGTTCCCAAAACCAAGCCCGGCGAGCCAGTGAACAAGTCATGAATAGCACCGTTGGCCCCAGCCGCATTGCGAGCAAAGCCGCCGATCCACTTGTCGTAGGGAAACCACGCCGCCGCGACGTTGGCATCCCATTCGCCAACCGCGGTTCCGAGCGAGTTTGGCCGGGTCAGCGATACGGGAATCCAATAGGAGTTTTCGATCGACTCTCCCGCGGCGTTGGTCGAGCCCGGGCGGTGATAATCAATGTGGCTGGTGCAGAGATTGGTCCCTGGGAACAGGGGATGGCCGTTGTCGCGGCCATTTTCTCTCACACTGGAGATCAAGATGCCGCCAGGCACATCATCTGTTCGATCGGGACCGATCCCGATGTCGTAATCGCCGTTGTTCCCGTAGGCGATCCTGAAATCGCCAATTCTGTAGGGAATCGTGAGCGTGACCGCGTTCGTGTCGTTGTCAAAGCTGTTGACGGTTACGTCAATATTTGCAGCGACGATGCCCAAATCTGGCGCGGGCGCTGCGGACGCGGTTGGCAAAACCAGGACGGTAAAGGACGCCAACACGGCGAACCAAGCCGCCGCAATGCAGCGAGCCGAGCATCTGGAGTGAGTTTTATTCACGAAGTTTTTATTCATATTTATTGTCTCTTGTGGGTTGCGGGTTGTTTCCGGATTTCGATTGCATCGGGGAATTGTTAAAAAATGGTCGATTGTTTTACCTTTCAAAATAGTGTTCTCAATAAAGGGCGCTGTGGTCCGCTGTGCCATTCCCCGAAGCGTTAAGGACCTGATCATATTTCCGCCGTGTGACCCATTCCGCGTGCCCGTCGCAGAATGTAAAATTTGCGCCCGCCCTTCCATGGTTGTCGGTTACATCGGGAAAATTCTCGATATGGTCGGCATCGTTTCGCCCGTCGTTATCGTCCGCGTCGTGCAGAAGAAAAACCCGCGTCGGACCCGGTTTTGTTCCAGGCGTCAGGCCGGTGTATTTCGAATCCACAGTCACGTAGAAGGCGTTTACCGTTTTTTCCGTTTTCTTTCCGAAAACGCTCGACCCGACAATTTTGTTGAAAGATCCAAAAACCTCATAACTGGATCCGTAGAGGATCTTGCTCGCGGCGTTATTTTCCAAATCCTTGATGTAAGTTTTGCCTTGATAGGTGTCGATCTTGTCAGGCCGAATATAATTTTGGGTGCCCGGACACACATACGACCCGAATCCTTTCACGTAGATTGGATACAGCCAATTCAGGTCGTCGTCCGTTCCGTCGCGATCCGAGTAAGGCTTAAAGCCCGATCCGTTCAGGCGGGTGACCAAAGCGGGAAGCCATGTCGCCCCCGAATAATCTCCTCGGTTATCGTCTGCGTACATCGTGCTGCCCAGCCCGAGTTGCTTGAGATTGTTCAGACAAGCAATCCTGTGCGCCTTTTCCTTGGCCTTCGACAGCGCCGGCAAAAGCAGCGCCGCCAGAATGGCAATGATGGCGATGACGACCAATAATTCAATCAAAGTGAACCCCGGCGGCTTTCCATCGGATCGATGGACGCTGGTTTGTGAAGTCTGTAATTTTCTTTTCATAAGTCTCCATTCGTTCCGTGCAACCTTGCCACTCGGTCAAGGTTGCCTTCCGTCTTGGCTGGTATGATCTCAGCCGGACGTTACGCTTTCATGACGGAAAGGTAACGACTTGGCAGTTTCGACGGGCGTTAACGCACTAAGCCAGAGGAAATGAAAAGTGTCAAACTAAAATAGAAAAAATTTCAATACTTCAGGTCAGGCCGTCGCTTTCGCGGAAAACCGATACATGTCGCCGCGATAATAGGCATCTTCGAGCTCCAAAATGAGGCCCTTGCCGCAAAAAGTCACCCCCTCAACGCGGAAAGCTGGAACCGGCTTGTCCAGCTTGAAAACCTTGAGCCAGTCGCCCTCCAGCAACACCGTGCTGAGCATCTGATCGAATTCAATCATCCGAATGCTGTAGCTCTTTTCGTAGATTTCAAAAAGGGAATGCTCGAGATTCTTGCGGTGGATGTCCGGACAGAACTGGAGCGAAATATAACGCGTCTCCTTCATCATCGGCACACCGTCGGCGTAGCGGATTCGCTCAATTTCACAATACGGCCCTTTGAGCGTGCATTCCCTGTGATTAATCGTCCGCGAATGGTCCTCGTCGCGGAGGTGAAAACCGATCAACCTGGTGCTTGGCTTGCGTCCGGCCTCCACCATGTTCTTGGTGAAACCAAAAATTCGGTTGACCGACCGTTCCACGGTATTGTTGCGAACGAACGTTCCCTTGCCCTTGATGCGCGTGACCCATCCGGCGCGCTCCAGATCATGAAGTGCCTTGCGGGCGGTCGTATTGCTTACTTCATATTTATCGATGATCTCGTTCTCCGAGGGGACGGCCGTGCCCGGCAGCATTTCGCCGCGCTGGATCATCGCGATAATCTCGCGGCTGATGTTGAAATATTTCGGAAGTTTGTTCGATGCGGTGGTCACGGGATTATGTTCAGGCCTTTCAGATAACCGTCATTTGCGGGAAACTGTCAAACTCTGCTTTTGAGAGCGGTGGTGGTTCGTTCAATTCAATTCTTTCCTGCACACCAAGATTCGGAGTTGGCCGACGCTCTTCACGAACCCGGGGCGCCCGTCACCGCCCGGCGGAATTACGGTTTCACCGAAATCGAGGACCACGATTTCTTGTGCTTCGCCGCATACTGCGACAGGACCTTTTCGTGCTCGATCAACACCGCGCGCACCACGGCTGAATCATCGGCGTGGCCAAATTCAGGGACCGTGTCTGGAATCAGGTCCAACTGGCGATGCGCATAAACCAGCGCAAAGGCCGCGCTCGCCGCGGTGACATACGGCAAATCTTCCGCGAGCGATACCGCGAAATCCTCCACGACGTTGGCCAGAAATTCCAACTGTTCTGGGAGATGCGGATGCACGCTGTCCTGGATGTTGGCAAACTCCAGCTTCAGCATCGGAAGCTTTCTGTGAATCCCTTTTAGAATGTTCGGCGTAATCTTGCCGGCACCGTTGTGAACGAATTTGACGATTTCACCCATGCGGGGATTCTCTGGCAATGCGCCAAAATAAACAAGACGCATTCACCCGATTTCTTGCTGGGGCCCGGAACCGCGGAAATGGGACGCGTGCGTTTTGCAGGCCCGCCGCGCGTCACAGAATTTCAACCGGGCATTTCGGCAGCGCATCGATGAAGGCCTGTCCGTACTTTTTGGCGAGGACACGGTTATCCAGCACCACAACAATTCCATTGTCGCTTTTTGTCCGTATCAAACGCCCCACTCCCTGCCGGAATTTCAAAATCGCCTCCGGCAGCGAAAACTCCATAAACGAATTTCCTCCATGCGCCTCGATGTTTTCTATTTTTGCCTCGATCAGCGGATGATCCGGCACCGCAAACGGCAATCGCGTGATGATCACGTTCGACAGTGCTTCCCCGGGCACATCGACCCCCTGCCAGAAACTGTCGGTCCCGAAGAGAACGGAATTAATATCTGCTTTGAATTTTTCCAGCATGAGCGAACGCGGCGTGCCGGTGCCCTGCACGAAGCAGTCGAGCCCCAATTCCTTGAACAGCGGCTGCATCCGCTCGGCCACCTG
>Ga0163144_10011977_pt1 | contig 18289 bp, 18 predicted proteins | sample OliLak19BULKMAT1_FD_123175 | JGI IMG/M metagenome (GOLD analysis project Ga0163144, IMG submission 123175) | Freshwater microbial mat bacterial communities from Lake Vanda, McMurdo Dry Valleys, Antarctica - Oligotrophic Lake LV.19.BULKMAT1 | ecosystem: Environmental > Aquatic > Freshwater >... | reverse complement strand
GCCGGATCGGATCAGCTTTTTATGGGGGCGCGCTGCATCATCACTCCGACAAAGACGACAGATCCGCAGGCGCTTGAGCAGGTCCGAACGATGTGGCAGGAAACCGGCTCGGTGGTGCTCACGATGGATGTCCATCTCCATGACAAGATTCTTGGGGCGGTAAGTCACTTGCCTCACGTGGCGGCGTTTGCCTTGATCAATGCGCTGGCTGAGATTCGCGATCGACAGATTCCCTCCCTCGATCTGGCAAGCCACTCAGGCGGCGGGTTGCGTGATACGACCAGGATTGCAGCCAGTTCACCTGAAATGTGGCGTGATATTTTCCTCTGGAATCGCGACAATGTGATCACGTTCATTGAGGCGTATGAGCGCTCGCTGAGCCAATTGAAGCAGCTCATTCGAGTAGGCGATGCCGCAGGTATCGAGAAGGAACTCGAACGAGCAAGGCAGGAACGGGAGAAACTTTCCACGCGACCGACCGTCGCCGTGTAGGACACCCCTATGGCGTCGTTGACCATCACACCAGGCCGTCCGTTACAAGGAACGATTTCCGTCCCAGGCGATAAGTCGATCACCCATCGCGCCATCATCCTCACAGCCTTGGCGAATGGGATGAGCACGGTTGTGCGCTATTGTCGAGGCGAAGATTGTCTCAATACGATGCGGGCGCTCCAAGGTCTCGGTGTGCGCATCGATGAATCAGTCGAGGAGCTACGTGTCTATGGCAAGGGACTGTGGGGGCTGACTGAGGCGAGCGGGCCGATTGATTGTGGGAATTCCGGGACAGGCATGCGTCTCCTAACCGGCCTGCTGGCGGGGCAGGACTTTTTTACGGTCTTGACCGGCGACGAATCGATTCGGCGCCGCCCCATGGGGCGGATCGTTATGCCGCTGCGAGACATGGGAGCCACCATCGCCGGACGCAAGGGGGGTGAACTTGCGCCCTTAGCCGTGACGGGACGTCGCCTCCGTGCGATCACCTATGCCTCACCGGTAGCGAGCGCGCAAATCAAGTCGGCATTGTTGCTTGCGGCCTTGTTTGCGGAAGGGACAACCAGGATCACCGAGCCGCGCCTCTCGCGAGACCATACGGAACGGATGTTCCAGTTTTTCGGTATTGCGCTTCGACGGGAAGGGACCACGCTGCTGGTTGATGGACGGCCCTCGGTCGGATGGAACGCGGCGCCTCAATTAGCCGTGCCTGGCGACTTTTCTGCCGCTGCGTTCTTCATCGTCGGCGCGACCATTGTCCCTGGTTCGGATGTGACGATTCAACAGGTGGGGATCAACCCGACCAGGACGGGCTTGTTGGACGTAATGATGAGAATGGGTGCGGATATTCAACTGCTCAATCGCCATGAAGGGGCAGGAGAACCGGTTGCGGATATACGGGTGAAGTCAGCCAGGCTGCGCGGGGTGGCGATCGGACCTGACTTGATTCCGCAGACGATCGATGAATTTCCCATCCTCTGTGTCGCGGCCGCAGTGGCAGAGGGTGAGACGATCATCTCCGGGGCCGAAGAATTGCGGGTCAAAGAGAGCGATCGGATTGCGACAGTCTCGACAGAGTTGCGTGCGATGGGGGCGGAGATCACGGAAAAACCGGACGGGATGGTGGTGCAGGGACTTGGAACCGCAGAAAAAAATGGTCGATTACAGGCTGCGCGTGGCCACAGTCATGGAGATCACCGGGTGGCGATGTCACTCGCCATTGCGGGCTTGACCGCTTCGGCTCCCACGCTGATTGACGAGACGGCGTGTATTGAGACTTCATTCCCGGACTTCCACCGCACACTCTTGGGATTATTGAGCGAACGCCGGTGACGGCTATGATGCAGGATCATGACATGGGATCTGTTCTTCAAGAAAAACAAGCGACCAGGCTGATTGTCGCGATCGATGGTCCAGCCGGTGTCGGCAAGAGTACGGTGGCAAAGTTGTTGGCCTCTCGATTGGGCTATCTGTACCTTGACACGGGGGCCCTCTATCGGGCGACGGCCTGGGCCATCATTGAGTCTGGCCGGGACCAGGCGGATGCCGCGGCGGTCGCCGCGCTGCTACCCACGTTGTCGCTTAACATGCAGTATCATCAGGGAGTCGCGACAGTATTTGTCAATGGCAGGGACGTGAGCAGCGAACTTCGAACACCGAGGGTGTCGGCAGCGGCATCGGTGGTCTCAGCCATTCCAGCGGTGCGGGCTTGGCTGTTGCCTCTTCAACGACAAATCGGACAAGGCGGAGCGGTGGTGGCCGAGGGGCGGGATATGGGAACGAAGGTGTTCCCCTCAGCAGACGTAAAGTTTTTTCTCGAAGCGGATCCGACCGTCAGAGCCCAACGCCGACATCGGGAACTCGTGGCGGCGGGACATTCCGGGGCACTTGAAGAGACGAGCGCCGAGTTAACAAGCCGTGACACGAGGGACCGTTCCCGTTCGATCGCGCCACTGGCCCCTGCTGAGGATGCCAGGTTTATCGACACGTCGAATCTGTCCGCTACCGATGTCGTGGATCAGATGATGGCTGTGATTGCGGCCACATTGTGAGTTCGGTTGTGTACGGGATCTTATGGATCCTCGCCCGGACCATCGGCTGGCTGTGTTTTCGCTATCGAGTCGTTGGGGCAGTTCCCCAGACCGGTGGGTTCATTGTGGCGGCGAATCATGCCAGTTATTTGGACATCCCACTCTTGGGTTGTGGGATGCGGCGGCGGGCCTGGTTTTTAGGACGTAGCGATCTCTTTCCGATCCCAGGCCTGAAGGCGATCTGCCAATGGCTGGGGTGGATTCCCCTGCGGATTGGCCGGTTGGACCGTGACGCGTTTGGTAAGGCAGTCACGTTGATCAAGGGAGGGAAGGTCGTGGTGATCTTTCCTGAAGGCAGCCGCAGCTTGGACGGTCGGCTACAATCTCCCAAACCAGGGATCGGTATGATTGTGGCGCAAACCGGATGTGCTGTGGTTCCGGCCTATCTTAAGGGCACGTACGATGTGCTACCATCGGGAACCATGTGGCCGCGCTTCCGTCCCGTGACTGTCTTCTTGGGAGAGGCCCTCACCTTTCCCCGGAATGGGGCGGGCGGAGATGCCAAGCAGTTTTATCAGGAGGTGAGCCGCACCGTGATGGATCGCATCGCCTCACTTGGTGCCGTGGAGTCTCCAACCCAGTCGTCCCGTGCCGGCATTCGCAAGGCTGAGTGAATGTCGGTGTATAACCATCAGCACCCGACGTCTGTCGGAAGAGTAGGATCTATACCATGAGTACGGTTTCGCCATCGAGTGACCAGCAATTAGACCGAGCGGCCTTAGCGGCTCTGTACGAGGAGACCTTCAAAAACCTCGAAGAGGGCACCATTACTGAGGGCCGGATCGTGGCCGTGACCAAAGACAAGGTGGTCGTGGACATCGGCTACAAGTCCGAAGGGATGATCCCGAACGATCAGTTCTCCACCGAGGAACTTCAGACCATCAAGGTCGGCGATCGGCTTCAAGTCTATATCGAGGAGTGCGAAGACGAAGACGGCAATCTGGTTCTCTCCAAGGAAAAAGCCGACAAGATGAAGATTTGGGAGGAGCTGGAACAGCTCTTCAATGACGGTAAAAGCATCGACGGCAAGATCGTGGCGCGAATTAAGGGCGGCATGATGGTCGATATCGGTGTGAAGGCGTTTTTGCCTGGCTCGCAGATCGATCTTCATCCCGTGCGAGATCTTGACGGGTTGGTCGGGCGGACATTCCCGCTCAAGATCATCAAGATCAATCATCGGCGCGGCAACGTCGTGGTGTCCAGGCGCGTGCTCTTGGAAGAGACAAGGGATTCGAAACGGAAGACCACCCTCTCCACGTTGAAGGAAGGGCAATTGATTCAAGGCATCGTGAAGAACATCACGGATTACGGGGCCTTCATCGATCTCGGCGGCATCGACGGGCTGCTCCATATCACGGACATGTCCTGGGGCCGTGTCGGTCATCCGTCGGAAATGTTCAACATCGGCGACAAGGCGGAAGTGAGCGTCCTCAAGTACGATCGAGAGACCGGACGCATTTCGCTCGGCTTGAAACAGAAGAGCGCCGATCCCTGGACCGGCGTAGCCAGTAAATACGCAGTCGGTACTCGCGTCAAAGGTCGTGTCGTGAGCCTGACCGACTATGGGGCCTTTATCGAGCTCGAGCCAGGGGTCGAAGGACTCGTGCATGTCTCAGTGATGTCATGGACGCACGAGGTGCGCCATCCGTCACGCGTCGTATCCATCGGGGATCAGGTTGAAGCGGCAGTGTTGAACGTGGATCAGGCCAGCAGGAAGATTTCGCTCGGCATGAAGCAGACCGCGCCGAACCCCTGGGACATGGTCGAAGGGAAGTACGCCATCGGCACGCACATCGAGGGGAAAGTGAAAAGTCTCACTGACTTTGGTGCGTTCGTCGGACTCGAAGAGGGCATCGATGGATTGATCCACATTTCCGACATGTCGTGGACGAAACATATCAAGCATCCCTCTGAACTTTTCAAGAAAGGGCAGAAGGTCGAGGTCGTGGTGTTGCGGATCGACAAGGAAAAGGAGCGACTGTCGCTCGGGTATAAGCAGCTCAAGAGCGATCCCTGGAACGACGAGATTCCGAGTCGATACGCGGTCGGAGATGTGGCGGTCGGGAAGGTCAGCAAAGTCGCCGACTTCGGTATCTTCGTTGAATTGGACGGGGGAGTTGAAGGGTTGATTCACATCAGCGAGACTGGACTCGACCCGCAGGCCAAGCTTGAAGAGAAATTCAAGGTGCAGGATGAAGTGACGGCCAAGATTATCAAGGTTGATCGCGAAGAACGGAAGATCGCGCTCAGTCTACGCGATCATCAAATGGATTCCGATCGCCGAACGGTCGATGAATACCATTCCGCGCAAGGCGCGCTGGACCAAAGCCTGGGCCGTGCGGTGAAGCAGAGCCGGAAGCGAGAGCAGGGCGAGGACGATAAGTAGGCCCGATACGTTCGATTTCACTGTGAGCCGGGGGGGCCTCGTGTCCCCCGGCGTTGTGAGTGCATCGCGCCATGAGTGACGACACAGCAGGAAAACCAGCCAAACGAGGGATCGTGCGTCGCGCGCTCTGGGCGATCGGCATCGGGCTGGGTCTGCTCTTTTTGGTAAACCTGTTTTTCCCTGACCTCGACTTTTCGATGGAGGACCGGGTTGGATTGATTCGTATTGAAGGGGTCATTGTGGATGCGCAGTCCACGATCGGCGAGCTGAAGCGTTTTGCCGAGAACCCCTACGTGAAAGCGATCGTCCTGCGAATCGATAGCCCCGGAGGCGGGGTTGTCCCGTCACAAGAAATCCATGATGCGGTCCAGCGGGTTCGGAGCAAGAGCAACAAGACCGTGATCGCTTCGATGGGGACGGTGGCGGCGTCAGGAGGGTACTATATTGCGGTGGCGACCGATCGGATCATGGCCAATTCAGGAACATTGACGGGGTCCATCGGGGTCATTATGGAGATGGCAAACGTCGAAGGACTACTCAAGAAGATCGGGGTCGAAGGTGTCGTGATTAAAAGTGGAAAATTCAAAGATGTGGGATCGCCGCTGCGGAAGATGAGCGATGAAGAACAGGCGTTGCTCCAATCCGTCATGGACGATGTTCACAATCAGTTTATCGAAGCGGTGGCGGAAGGGCGCGGCCTCGACCTGGCGGCGGTGCGGGCCTTGGCGGACGGTCGAATTTTCACGGGCCGTCAGGCCAAAGCATCAAAGCTGGTGGATGATCTCGGCGATCTCGACGCTGCTATTCAGCTTGCGGCGGATGCAGCAGGGATCGAGGGCGAGCCAAAAGTGCTTGAACCACGCCGACGGTTTTCATTTAGAGAATTGATCGAATCGCGAATATCTGGGCTCTTCCCCAAGTTAGATTTTAATTCCGGGGTTGGACTCAAGTATCTCATGGCGTTCTAGCAGGGTCGGATTAGTGTGGAGGCCGATTCATCATCACGAAAGAGGAGGTCGATATGACGAAGGCTCAAATTATCGAGCGCGTATCCGAACAGATTGCGACCTTGACGAAGCGGCAGGCGGAAGTGGTTGTCAACACGATTTTCGATTGTGTACGCGATTCATTGAAGAACGGCGATAAGACGGAGATTCGAGGGTTCGGCAGTTTTCGCCTGCGGGCTCGTCGAATGAAAGAAGGGCGGAACCCCAAGACCGGCGCGACCGTGGCGGTCCCTGCCAAGAGGGTCCCATTTTTCAAGGCCGGCAAGGAACTGAAGGAACTTCTGAACCAGTCATAGTAGGATGCTCATCATGAACACACCAGATTCTCATGATGCGGTCGGGATCGATGTCCGTTGGACGGACGAGGCCTCCAACCGTCTAGAACGGGCGCCGCTATTTTTGCGCGGCATGGTTCGCCGTCTGGCTGAGAAAAAGGCTCGGGAACTTGGCTGCGCGGAGATTACCGGGGACCTTCTGGATCAATTCAAGAATCAAATGATGGGCGGCGAATCCGACATGGCTGACGCGTCGAAGCACATGGCGCAAGACCGTCTCCCGTGGACTGCCGCCGCCACGGACCGGCTCGATACGGTTCCTGAATTCATGCGCCACATGATCAAGCAAATCACCGAAGAGATCGCCAGGGAACGAGGCCATCTCGAGGTGAATGTCGAACTCTTCGAAAAGGTGGAAGCGCTGGGCGATCTCCGTGAAGCCTCACGTCCTCCGTTGGAGTGGAGCGAAGGGGCCTTGGCCCAACTGAATGAAAAGTTGAAACAGTCACCGCCGATCGCCGTCGAATTTGTCACCGACATGCTCAAGCGGGACACCGAAGATTTGGCAAGAGATCAAGGCATGACACGGATCGACGAGTCGACGCTGCTTCAATTGTGGGACGCACCCCAGCAGCACGTGACCTGGACCGATGACGCATGGAAGCGGCTGCAAACGTCTCCTGATTTTGTACGTAGCGGAATCCGTAAGGCCGCTGAGCGCAGGGCGCGGAAGCTCGGGCTCACGGAGGTCGATTCGGAACATCTGACGACTTTCCGGAATCAGGCCATGATGAAAGCCGTCAAACGGATTCGCTCATTTGGCTACAACGAGCTGACGTTTGAAGCGTTCGATACGGCGATGGAGAGGACCAAGCGGTTGCAGGGAAATGAGCAGGCAGAAAAGCGCCTCCAGGAAATTCGCGAGCATTTTGCCGATCCGGGCCTCAAGAAACCTGACGGTGGGACCTTGGGTGCCGATTTAATGGACCGCTTTCGCCGCTATCTCAAGGGAGAGGGTACGCTCTAGCTGCAGAATGCCGACCACGTCCGCCGGCTTCCTTCCCTGCCTTTGCCGAAGCGGCTTCGCGCAGACAGATCCCGTCGTTCAGGCCCTCACGTACTCAAACGGATACGCCTCGCCTCTTCCCTCGCTGCGGCCTTGCTGAATGGAATTTTTGACATCCTGCGAGGGAATGTTTTTCTTCCAGCCAGGTAGTTCTTCCCGCTAGCTCGCGTCAACATGCAACACGTTCTTCACGCAGCTCTCGGCCTATCTTGGATGAGTAGGCTGTACGAATCGCTATGAGGTAGAGGCAGGGGCCCTGTGAGGATGGCCCCTGCTGTTCAGTGGCTAGCCGCTTCTTGGGGCCAAAATTTATGCCGGATTTGCGGAAGGGGCTCGCTATCCAAATTGGGGATATCGTAGAGACAGCGATCGATCGTTGCCACTTCACCTTCGGTCAGATCCAAGGTGACCCGCTTCTTCCAAAACTGATCGAGGATAAAATAATCTCCTGACTGGGGCTTCTCAGCCAAGAACGCCTTCATCGTATCGAAGCCTGCCGTATCGACCCCGGGGACACGGCCCTTATTGCGATCGTGACACCAGTGCAGTACTTCAGCGATTCCGTACATCGACAACTCAATCTTCATCGTGTTGCTCATGGAGTCCTCCTTACAAGTACGGCATTGTACCTCAACCTCTGTCCCGTTTTCAAAGCCGTCGCTGAGCGCGCGAGGATTGAGGAAGCGGCCTGTTCATGGAGATCGTCGGGTCGCTGGATTGATTGCCATGAGAAAGCGGCAGTCTGTATACTGGCCACGCGTATTCGACGGGAAGGTCTGGTTGGGGGGCGCGTGCGCATACAGATGAATCACGACGTCGCCGGCTCCTCGCGCGAGGAGGAGCGCAGGACCAGACGCGCTCACGGCCACAGCAGGTATGTGGTCAGGAGCCTCATGGTTGTGGCGACCAGTGTCTTCCTATTTATGGGGAGCGCCTGCACCAAGCAAGATCCCTACGCCCCACCGGATCTCTTCTACTACTTCGCCAGCTACAAAGTTGGGAAGAATCCGACGACCGTCACCCCCGCTGACGTGAATCAAGATGGTTTTACCGACCTGGTCACGACCAATATCGGCAGCAATACGCTCTCAATTCTCCTCGGCAACGGTGACGGCACCTTTCGAGATCAAATCCAACTCAATGTCTGCAAAGAGCCCCGTTCGATCGCCCTCGGGATGTTCAACCGCGATCCATATCCCGATGTCGTCTTGGCCTGTTCCGGGGACGACGAAGTAGCTGTGCTCTTCGGCCGTGTCGACGGAAAATTTAAAGAAGGGCCACGCTATCCCGTGCATCGGACCCCCATTGCCATTGCCAGCGACGATCTGAACGGCGATCAGGTGCCGGACCTTGTGGTGGCATTGCGGAACGACAAGATTAAAGTCTTCCTGGGAACCGGCACCGGTGAATTCACCCATGGGCCGCAGTACGAATATGGCGATACGCCTACGTCTGTCGCGCTGGCCGACTTGGATGGCGATGGGAGGATCGATTTGGCTGTGACGAATGGGGGGCCGATGTCGAATGCCGTCTCCATCTGGATGGGGAATGGCGACGGCACGTTTCGGCCTCCCACCGACTATCGGACCGGGAAGCGTCCCCTTGGGGTGAGTTTCGCCGACTTCAATCGTGACCGGATCCTGGACCTACTTGTCATCAACGGGGTACAGGATAGCTTCACGACGTTTCTTGGAAAAGGTAATGGGACGTTCCTGCCAGGGCGCGATTCTGGCGCCGACGCAGGACCGAACTTTGGGCTCGCTCGCGACTTCAATGGCGACAGCCGCACCGACGTGGCCATCGTCAATCTGCAGTCGAGCGATCTCTCCATTCTCTTTGGCCGGGGCGATGGGACCTTTGAGTATCCGCCGAGAAACTATCAAACACAACGTGGCCCCTTCGCCCTCGCGACATTTCGTGTCATCACAAAGGAGGATGAAGAGCCTGGACTTGTGACGGCGGATAACGGCAATGGAAGCGTGTCCGTTTTTCTCCATCGAGGACTGAAAGCGGTGCCCATTCCCGTCGCGCCTTCCTCGTGAGGCGTCTCAATACCTATCGAGGGTTGGAGTGAATCCAAAGGCAGTTTTCTTGACAGCCTGCCGACCCTCGGCTACAGTGGCGAAGGTCGCGGTCTCCACGCCTCATGCACGCTGTGTCGGGAAAACCAGTGAGATCATTTAGATGGTGGTTTGCCATTGGCGCACTGCTCACTCTCTCCGTGCTGATGGTACAGGGAGGTGTGCGGGATTTGCTCGACGGAACTTCTCCGGGCAGTGGAGCCGGCGCCTACCTCTCGTTCGGCACCACGATTGTCGGTGGGGGGCTATTGGCAGGCTGCGTGGCATTGGTGATGAATCGACTCCGGTAGACAAAGAATCTGAAGACAGGCCCGTCGATGCGTTGTTTGAGATGTAAGGGCTTTATGATGGTCGAGCGTCACTACACACTGGTGAATCGGCGACTCTATGCCCGTTGTCTGAATTGCGGGTTTTGGATCGACCTTGCCGACCTGCTCCGCTTCTTCCATAAAGTGATCGTCAGTGGGTTTCGTGGAGAGAAGGTGCGGGAGTCGTACACACTATGAGTAGGAGCGACGGTTGCATGATGACAAGAGACTTCGGGAGATCTCATGTGCGGCCATGCTTCGCTTACGCTGCCGGGGTGCTCATCGGTCTTCTGTTGATCGGTGCCGAGACCATCGCTCCATCCACGGTTCTTGCGAAGAGCGTCGCACCTCGACACACGCATGTCCGAACCTCAATGACTCAGAACCGGTTTCCTCCGTGGCGAGTCGCTCCGGCCCATGGCATTCTCCTCAAAGAGCTCAACAGTGGACGTGTGCTGTATGAGCATAATGCTGGGACACGGATGTCTCCTGCCAGCCTCACAAAAATCATGTCCGCCCTCGTCATTCTGGAACGGGGACGTTTGGATGATTTGGTCACGATTAGTCCCAATGCGGCACGGGCTCACAAAACCCACCTACGTGTAAATCCAGGGCAGGTCTTTAGGCTTGAAGATCTGCTCAAGGCCATGCTGATCGTGTCCGCAAATGATGCCTGTCTCGCAGCAGTGGAGCATGTAGGGGGCGACGAAGCGCAGTTTGTGGCTCTCATGAATGCCAAGGCTACGGCCCTCGGCTTAGCCGATACGCATTTCAGCAATGGGTGCGGATTCGATAATCCTGACCATTACTCGACGGCAGAAGACCTTGCCACGTTGAGTCTTACGGCCCTCGATCAACCAATTTTCCGCCAGTTAGTCCGTGAGGAACGAGCGATCATTACCCCTGTGAGCGGTCACCGTGCGTATGTGTTGCACAACACGAACAGATTGTTGGGGCGTATTCCCGGTGTCGAGGGAATCAAAACCGGCTTTACCTCCAAAGCCGGGCGGTGCCTCATTGCCAAAGTCTCCCAGAACGGCAGCGACCTTCTCCTCGTCATCCTCAACTCCAAACGTCGCTGGAACACCGCGACCAATCTCATTGCCTACGGGCTACAGGCAGCCACAACTCCGCACTGAATTTCCCTGTTTCATTGGGTCGGCAGGCACGGAGGTAGTGGCGCGAAGGCCGTCGCGCAGCGTGAGGCGTAGTTGCGATCAACCCAGTTGAGGCTTCCCGAGAGTTCGAAACCCTAATAGGTTTTCTGATGGCGCGTGGAAGCGGAGGGGGAACGCAACGAAAACGAATTCACGTTGATCGCAGCTGAGACATGACAGCGATCGAAGTCGGCAAGTACGCGTTGAGGCCAAACATCAGGCCACACCGCTACCGAGGTGAGGAAAACTCTACGTTGACATCTTTCCCCAGATAGTTGATGACGAACCCCTGCTTATCGTACGCGAGTATGGCGCCCATCACGTTTTCGTCCCCATAGTCTTCCTGCCCCAATAGTTTTCGCACGTCGTCGGGGCTTTCGCTGTTCAAGACGTTGCGGAAAATCCCCCGAGTCTTATAGGAAAATCGGTTGTTGATAAAGATCAGATCGATCTTGCCGTCCTGGATGCGCACGCCAGCCATAGGACCGGTCGGCTTGCGTTGGTCGAGCAAGAAGATAAACAACGCTTCCTGTTCCACTTTCACTCCCGGAATCTTTTCATTCACCAGCGAATCCATGGCTTTGGCCTCGGAGTCTCCCAACTTGACCCCAAACAGTGAAACTTCGGCACTCTTTAACGCCTTAGGGTCCATCACGTCGTTCTTGCTCAATTCATAGAGCTCTCCGTACCCAGGAGATACCCATACGCTGACTCCGGTCGTCACCATGCAGGCTGCCACGGCGACTCGCAGTATATATGTCATCGACTCTTCCTTACCCATGGGCTCCGAAAGGTGTATGGTCCGTGAATGGTATCGGCGAAATTGGTAGGACCAATGCAGTGTGTGGGCATTTTATCGAACGGCCTGAGAACTTGCAAGAATGGCTGAATGCGCGATGGGGGCAGGCCAATCCATTATCACTTGCTTCTAGCCCGCATCATTCATGACAGTTCGTCGCGAAATCGCTGAGTCGCGTTGCGAGACGGGCACGCGGAGCCGTGAGCCCCCAAGACGTACTCGTGCAGTACGTTGAGGGAGCGAATGGCGAGCCTGCCCGCCGAAGGCTTGTCGCAGCAGCGAATCGGCGATTGCAGCAGAAGTGCTCATGAATAATGCGGGCTAGATGGAACAGGTTAGGCGGTGCGATGGGTGGCGAGGAGGAGGGCTCCGAGCTGTCGGAGTCGTTGAAAGTAGGGCCGGCAGTCTTCGTCGAGCTCGTCGGTCAGATTATCCAGATCTGCAATGCAATCTTCGATGATTTCGATCCGCTGGGCATCAAGTCCCTCAGGGCTATCGAGGAAATACACCGCGCATCCGCTGATCACGGTATCCAGTGTCATCAACGGTCCCTCGTGCAGGCCTCCTACGTGAGGCCATCGCTCTTCTTTGTGGAAGTTCCAGAGGGACAGCACCGCATCCCGATCCATTCAGAAGTCCTCAACGAATCCAGGTGTGATCTCACTCAGACCGCCCCACCCTAGCGCATAGGGTAATCCGACCGCAAGCTCACAAAGACCGAGTTCCAAGAATCGGAAGGCAGTGGGTCACCAGTTCACAGTACGGCTGCATTCAGATCTGACCGCAAGGCCCCTTCAGACGGAAGCCCCCTACGGTACGGAGCTCCCCCCTCGTGATAGGTCGAGCTCACGGGTACAGTCCACGGTGGAGATGCGCTTGGGCGACTTTGTCGATCCCGCTCATCAGGGCGGCCATACGCATAGAAGTTTTTCTGGACAGGGAAAACTGTAACGTCCGATGGAACGCGGAGATCAGAATATCTTGCAGTCGTTCTTGAATGTCAGTGGCTTTCCAGAAAAATCGCTGCACATCCTGCACCCACTCAAAATAGGACACAATCACACCACCGGAGTTGGCCAGGATGTCCGGAATAATAAAGACTCCTTGGTCCTGCAGGATGCGGTCGGCCTCTAGCGTGGTCGGACCGTTCGCCCCTTCGGCGAGAATTCGGCAGCGAAGTTTCGCGGCATTGCGTTCGGTGATCACCTCGGATAGCGCGGCGGGGACCAGCACTGTGCAGTCGAGTTGCAGCAATTCGTCGTTGGAGAGCCAGTCTCCCAGCTTGGTGTCGCGGAGAGATTGTCCCGCGGTCTTATAGCGGGTCAGGAGCGCTGGAATGTCCAAACCGCTCGAATTATGGATGCCTCCGTTCACGTCGCTCACGGCGATGACACGGGCGCCACAGTCCTGCATGATGCGGGCAGTATGGGCCCCGACGTTACCGAACCCCTGTATCGCCACGGTGGCGTTCCGAATATCGAGCTTGAGGTGACGAAGCGCTTCCATGGTGACATAGACCACTCCGCGACCGGTGGCCTCTTCACGTCCGAGGCTTCCCCCAATCGATAACGGCTTCCCCGTGACGACGCCTGGCACCGAATACCCTACTTGCTGGCTGTATGTATCCATGATCCAGGCCATGACTTGGGCGTCTGTGCCGACGTCTGGGGCCGGCACGTCCTTGTCTGGTCCAATCAGCGGGAATATTTCCGCTGCATAGCGCCTCGTCAGTCGTTGTAGCTCTGGCCGTGAAAACTGTTTCGGATTGATCGCAACGCCACCCTTGGCTCCTCCATAGGGCAGGTCGGCTAACGCGCATTTCCAGGTCATCCACATCGCGAGTGCCGCAACCTCTCCAAGATTCACATCCGGATGATAGCGAATGCCGCCCTTGGTGGGGCCGCGGGCGGAATCGTGCTGCACACGATAGCCGGTATAGACCTCGACCCGACCGTCGTCCATCCTGACAGGCAAGCTGACGATCAGCGATCGTTGAGGAAGTTTCAGCCGCTCACGCAAATTGTGATCGAGCTCCATGGCTTCGGCCGCTTGATCAAACTGCGCAACTGCGAGTCGAAATGTCGGTGTATCGAGTTCGAGCATGGAGGTATTCCTTTGGTCAGACGTGCAGCGGGGACGGTGATGTAAGCTGATGATCATGGTGCCCCTGCCCAATGCTGTCGGGCGGGAGACCGGTCCATTGCATGTTGAATGTTCGCGCAAATTCGAACGCCACCTGCTGTGCGACGACTAAAGATGACAGGCTGGACTGTCGGATTTCTGCCATGGATGTGATGTGGCACTGTACCAGGCCACAGGGCAGGATGTGGGAAAAAGGGGACAGGTCCAGATCGACATTGAGCGCAAATCCGTGAATCGTGACCCCGTGATCGATTCGGACTCCGACCGCGGCAATCTTGGCATCAGTATGATTCCACTGTACCCAGACGCCAGGTTTCTTCTCCATACGATAGCCCGCAATCCCCCAGCGCAAGAGTGTCTGGATCACAACCTCCTCCAATTTCCATACATATTGTTTCGGTCCTGAACAATAGCGTGACAGCTTGAGGATGGGGTAGCCCACGACCTGGCCCGGCCCATGGTAGGTAATCGAGCCGCCACGATCGACGAATTGGAGACTCGCACCCGTACGGCGGAGCACCTCTTCCCCGCAGCCCCAATGTGTCGGTTTGGTAGTGCGGCCCAGCGTATAGACCGGCGAGTGCTCAAGGAGCAGCAAGACATCCCCTTGCCTCTCTGCAATCCGTTCTTCCTGGAATTGTTTCTGAAGTGTCCAAGCCTCGGCATAGGGGATCGGTTGCACAAACCGAACGAGTGTACCAGCTTGCGGAGCTGGTATCGGAAGAGGCCCACCTCCTTGTCCATGGACAACATGATCTGTGTGCGCTCCATCGAGGTGACTCACACGGCCGCCTTCAGCAGCGTAGAATTCTGAATCGAGATCGTGGGCTGGGCGTTCTTTCTCTGAATGGTCAGTCGCAGTGCCTGCTGGTCTTTGGATGGCAGGAGGGAGTGCCAAAGGCCTGATGGATCGTCAATCTGATATTGGCTGACGGGGTCATACTGTCGCGGGACGTTTCCGCTGCCGGCCACTGACTGTGGTTGGGCTTGCGTAGGAGTTGCCCGCACACCGTGCGTGAACAGGGTAACCACCGAGGGTATCGACAGGGCTTGTTCGTCTGAGGGGGCTGATCCACGGGGCGATTCAGCATGGCCGATCGGCCTATTCGGTGCCAGGGTGCTGATGGGAAGGAATGAAGTAGTGATGAGGGGAAAGCCGAGTGAACCCCTCTCTATTGTGCACACACTCGTCATGGGGCCTCGTCTATTCAAGTCAGCCTCATTGTCGCACAAGTGCGCTCAGGGTGAAAGTCTTAGAAAAGAAAAGGGGCGAGGCTCGGCCTCGCCCCTTTCTGCTGTATGAGCCTGTGGCTTACTGGATGGCGGCAAACATGTTCTTCACCTCGGGGGTCTTCAGCTTCTTGAGCGCTTTCGCTTCGATCTGACGGATCCGTTCCCTCGTCACTGAGAGGCTCTGCCCCACCTGCTCCAGCGTACAGGACTGATCGTGGCCGATACCGAAGCGCAGACGGATGACGGTTTGCTCTCGGGGTGTGAGCGTGCCGAGAATGCGCTCGAGCTGGTGCGACATTTCCGTCTGGTGCACATGGGCATCGGGTGGGACCGCTTGCAGGTCTGGAATCAGTTCTCCGAATTCCGTGCTGCCGTCGCCCACCGGCCTCTCCAGGGCAACCGGTTCTTGAAAGGCCTGCATGGTTTCGTGGAGTCGCTCAGGTCTCATGCGTAGCACCTGCGCCACTTCTTCGAGTCGAGCCGGACGGCCCAGCTGTTGCCCAAGCCGTCTGGTGACGCGGAGGATGCGGTGCGAGGCTTCAGTCTGGTGAACAGGAATACGAATGGTCCGCGATTGATCCGCCAGCGCACGCGTGATGCCTTGACGGATCCACCAGGTGGCATAGGTGCTGAACTTGAACCCTTTACGGTATTGATAGCGTTCGGCCGCTTTCATCAACCCGATATTCCCTTCTTGCACGAGATCGAGCAAGGTCAGGCCTCGACCCGTATAATGTTTTGCGATATCCACGACCAGCCGCAGGTTGCAGCGCACCAATTCGTCCTTTGCCCGTTCGAGCACGATCCGAGCGGAGCGGAGGGTGGCCAACTCTTCTTTGAGCTGCTTGGCAATGACCACTGGAACCCTCTGCTGCCCCGCTTCCTGCTTGAGCATCTCGCTGAGGCTCTCTTGGGCCTTATCGATCGCAGTGGCTGAGAGCCCGCTCAAATCTCTCACCATCTTGAGTGTACGCTGCGCCTCGAGCACAGAATCCGAACGCTTGAGCCGAGGGAAGACCCGTAGGGCTTGTCGTAAGGCCTTCCGAATGGTGTTCGTTCCGTAATCGATCTTCTTCGCCAGCTCGACTTCTTCTTCTCTGGTCAAGAGGGCGCGTTCGCCGAAAGAGCGGAAGTAGAGTGACTCCAACATAAATGGGCCACTGACGACGGCGGTGCGAGTCACCGCCTTCGTCGGCTCCTCCGGTTGTTCTTCTTCGGATGTATCTCGACCGATCGCATCCAGAAGATTGCTCGCCTCGGGATCGTCTGCATCAACGTCCTTTGCAAGCGTGGCAGGCTCATCCGGCTCAGGGGTTAGAAAAATATTCTCGTTCATGTCGTCGACCCTCCTCTGGCTGTCCGATGTCGTACTCTGCATGGTGGTGGTCTCCACACGTTTCCACTCTTTCGTTCTACTCTATGAGAGACAGCAACCCGCGAAACGATTCATTCTGGGCTCTGTCTTGACGGATGTTCCACTATCTCTCTACGGAGCAAATCCTGTGCTGGATTGTTCATGAGAGCAGCGGACCGCAATCACGAGGAAAAAACAACACTATTAGAGCGATCTAATGAGTAAATTTGCGATGAGGGTGAGGCAACCTTGCTACAGATGTGTGGGTGTGGCTATAGGCAATAGGCGTAATCGCCACAGTGATTTTTGTTCCAGCCACTAGAGAACGGGGGTGACGATGACAATGGGAAAGGAAGACATCGTGGTGGAATTTTCCTCTGACGTGATGCCGATGAATGTCTGGAGACGGCGGAGTGCTGACAATGCGTTGGTGCCGGGCCTTCGCCTTGATGAGACCTGGCTCAGCGGATGTGCCAATCGAACTCGCGCCAATCGGTCCCCCCCAAAGACAGATGGGAGGGGGCGAGCAATCCGGCTTCTTGATCGTTGTTTTGTTGAAAACCTGGCGCAGCACTTCTAGAATGGGGCCCCGATGTCACATTTTCAATCAGGCGAGCGTATCCATCTGGTCGACAAGAAAGGGCGGCAGTATGCCCTGACCCTACAGGCCGGAGATCGTTACCAGCTAAGCGGTCACAAAATTGCCCACGACGACCTCATCGGAAAGCCCGATGGTTCTTTAGTCACGCTCTCCGGCAACAAAACGATGTTGGCGCTCAAACCGACGTTCGGCGACTATGTGCTGAAGATGCCGCGTGGCGCGCAGGTGTTGTATCCGAAGGATCTTGCGCTCATGCCGATGTGGGCAGATGTCTATCCTGGCGCGCGTGTGTTCGAGGCGGGGACCGGCTCTGGAGCCTTGACGATGGCTCTCTTGCGCGCCGTGGGGCCGCGTGGTGTGGTGGTGACCTACGAAGTTCGTGAGGATTTCGCGCGGACAGCGATGACGAACATTGAACGGTACATGGGCCCGATGCCGAATCTGATCCCGCTTCGTCAGAACGCGTACGAGGGGATCAGTCTACTCGACGATGGTCTGCCCTTCGATCGTCTGGTCATCGATCTTCCTGAGCCTTGGCAGGTGGTACCGCATGCCGCACAGGTTCTTCGTTCTGGCGGCATATATCTGAGCTTTGTTCCCACTGTCCCTCAAGTCGTGCAGACAGTGGAGGCCCTTGAGCGAGCGACGGTCTTTGGTATGGTCGAAACATTCGAAACATTGTTGAGAACCTGGTCGATTCAGGGACGTAGCGTACGGCCGGATCACCGAATGGTTGCCCATTCAGGCTTCATTACGGTGGCCAGAAAAATCGAGTCGGGTTTGTGGCCCGCAGGTCAACCGGTTGAATCTGTCAGTGAGGCCACTGACGCTCATGAAGAGGGAGAGGAGCGTACGGGATGAATCGATTACAAGGGAAGGTCGCGGTCATCACGGGAGGCAACGCGGGTATCGGTGAAGCGATTGCGAGAGCCTTTGCCCGAGAAGGGGCATCGGTTGTGCTCACGGGGAGACGGCAAGGGGAGCTGGATCGAGTTGTGAACGATATCGTGAAGGAGCAGGGCAAGGCCCTTGCCGTTGCCGGATCGGTTACAGATGAATCTCACGTCCAGGAGACGGTGCGGCGGACTGTGCAGCAGTTCGGGCAACTCGATATCCTCGTCAATAATGCCGGAGTAGGAGATTTTGGCAAGCGTCTGCATGAGATCGACGATGCCACCTGGGCTCAAGTCCTCGACGTCAACCTCACCGGGGTATTCCGCATGACACGAGCCGTCCTGCCACAGATGCTCAAGCAGGGAAAGGGAGCGATCGTCAATATCTCATCCATCGCGAGCCTG
>Ga0163144_10011976_pt1 | contig 18290 bp, 16 predicted proteins | sample OliLak19BULKMAT1_FD_123175 | JGI IMG/M metagenome (GOLD analysis project Ga0163144, IMG submission 123175) | Freshwater microbial mat bacterial communities from Lake Vanda, McMurdo Dry Valleys, Antarctica - Oligotrophic Lake LV.19.BULKMAT1 | ecosystem: Environmental > Aquatic > Freshwater >... | reverse complement strand
TCGGCCACCTGCTCTGCGACTTCACGCTCCAGAGCAACTTCATCAATCGCTGGAAGCGCACGAGCCAGTGGGGCCTCCTCGCGCACTGCGCGATGCACCCCGCCGCGTACCTGATCCTCACGTGGCCGTACCTGTCGGACCGGTGGATCGACAACTCGATCTTCCATCTCAACGGCTGGGCGTGCATCGCGATCATCTTCGTCACGCATTACCTCGAGGACTGGTGGCGCGTCTACACGATCCAGAAGTACGGGATGCCCGACAACACGCTTTTCTTCGGCTGGGATCAGATCATTCATTTCGCCGTGATCTTCTCCGTGGCGCCGCTCGCGGCGACGACGACGCCCGTCGCGGGCTTCTTCCCGGAGAAATGGCCGGTGCTGCTCTGCCTCATCGTGCTCGTCACGCACGCGTGCACGGTCCTCGTCTACTTCCTCGAGAAGGACCTGCAGGGCGCCGACTATCCGGGCGACGACGAGAAATATTTGGCGATGGGCCAGCGCCTCGTCCTTTCGCTCTGCTTCCTGTTCCCGACGGCGCTCGGGGCGGGGATCCTCGCGGCGGGCTGGCTCGGCGTGATGTTCTTCCTTAGGCGCCGCCGCTTGTTCGACCTGACGACCTTCACCTTCTACACGGGCGCGACCGTCGCGGTGCTCTGCGGCCTCGCCGCCCGATCCGTCTACTACTCCTAAGGAACCTCCCATGAACGAGATCCTCATCCTCTCCGCCTCGCGCACTCCTATCGGCTCCATCAACGGTGTTTTCGCCAACCACACCGCTCCGCAGCTCGCCTCGAAGGCCGCCGCGGACGCGCTGGCCAAGTCCGGCGTGAAGCCCGAGGAGCTCGGCGAGGTCGTGCTCGGCTGCGTGATATCAGGCGGGATCGGACAGGCGCCCGCGCGGCAGGCCGCGATCGCGGCCGGCATCCCCGTCGCGGTCGGCGCGACGACGGTCAACAAGGTCTGCGGCTCGGGCATGAAGGCCGTGATGATGGTCTCCCAGTCGATCGCGCTCGGCGAGCACGACTTCGCGCTCGCGGGCGGCATGGAGTCGATGTCGAAGGCGCCGTACATCCTCGACAAGGCGCGCTCGGGCTACCGGTACGGCGACGCGAAGCTCCTGGACTCCGTCCTGCGCGACGGCCTCATGGATCCTTACGACGGCGTGCACATGGGCGACTGCGGCGAGCTGTGCGCCAAGGAGCACGGCTTCACCCGCGAGATGCAGGACGCCTGGGCCGTGCGTTCTTACGAACGCGCGGCGGAGGCCGTCGCGAAGGGCTGGTTCAAGAACGAGATCGTCCCGGTCGACGGCGTCGAGCTCGACGAGGAGCCCGGCCGCGCGAAGCTGGATAAGATCGGTAAATTGAGGCCCGCCTTCCAGAAGGACGGGACGATCACCGCGGCCAACGCCTCCAAATTGAACGACGGAGCCGCGGCGCTGGTGCTCTCGAGCGCGAAAGGGGCCGCCGGCAAGAAGCCGTTGGCCCGGATCGTCGGCTGGGCGACCCACTCCCAGGAACCGAAGTGGTTCACCACCGCGCCGGCCGGCGCCGTCTCCAAGCTCCTGACGAAGGTCGGCTGGACCGTCGATCAGGTCGATCTCTTCGAGGTCAACGAGGCTTTCGCGGTCGTCACGTTGGCCGTCGCCAAGCTCGCGAACCTCCCGTACGAGAAGATCAACGTCCACGGCGGCGCGGTCGCGCTCGGCCATCCGCTCGGCGCGTCGGGCGCGCGCATCCTCGCGACCTTGATCAACGCGCTCAAGATCCGCGGCGGCAAGCGCGGCGTCGCCGGCATCTGTCTCGGCGGCGGAGAGGCCGTCGCGGTCGCCCTTGAGCTCGTTTAAATTAGGCTCGAGCCTCACGCTCGAACAGCTGGCCGAGGTCGCGTTCACGGGCAGGAAGGCCGTTCTTACTTCCTCGACGCTGCGCCGCGTCGCGGCCTCGCGCCGCGTGCTCGAGAAGGCGATGGCCGAAGGCCAGACGATCTACGGCGTGAACACGGGCTTCGGCGAATTGGCGTCGACGCGCATCTCGACCGAGCGTTTGGCCCAGGTCCAGCGCAATCTCGTGCTGTCGCACGCGTGCGGCGTCGGCGAACCCCTGAGCATCCTGGAGGCGCGCGGAATCCTCTTCCTGCGCGTGAACGAGCTGTCTCGCGGGTTTTCGGGCGTCCGTCCCGCGCTCGTCAGGCACCTCGCGCGAATGCTCGAAGCGAACATTATTCCGTTGATTCCAAGCAGAGGTTCCGTCGGCGCCTCGGGAGATTTAGCGCCGCAGGCGCACATGGCGCTCGCCGTGATCGGCGAGGGAGAAGTGCTCTTTCGCGGACGCCGATCGGCCGCGGGGAAGGCGTTGAGGGCCGTCGGACTGTCCCCTTTCGTTCTTTCCGCTAAAGAAGGTCTCGCTCTCCTGAACGGCACCCAGGCGATGCAGTCCGTCGGCGGCCTCGCTCTCTTGGCCGCGGAGCGCGTCTACCGCGCGTCCAACCTCGCCTGCGCCGCGTCCTTGGATGCCCTGACCGGAACCCCGTCGCCCTTCGACGAGGCGATCCAGCTCCTGAAGCCCCATCCGGGTCAAATCTCAGCCGCGCGTTCTTTGCGTCGTCTCTTGGCCGGCTCCGAGATCCGGAAATCCCACGTCGTCGACGATCCGCGCGTGCAGGACTCCTACTCGCTGCGCTGCGCGCCCCAGGTGCACGGCGCCGTTTGGGATCGTTTGGCCGAGGCGCGCCGCGTCGTTCAGATCGAGCTCGGCTCCGTCACGGACAACCCGCTCGTCGCGAACGGCCGCGTGATCTCGGGCGGAAACTTCCATGGCCAGGCCCTGTCGTTCGCGTTCGACTCCGCCGCCGGCGCGCTCGCGGCGCTCGCCAACATCTCGGAGCGGCGCACCTTCCAGGTCACCGCGGGCTCGGCGCCGCGCCTGAAGCCCTTCCTCGCGAAGGATCCTGGCGTCGAGTCCGGCCACATGATCGCGCAGTACGTGGCGGCCGCGCTCGCGTCCGAGAACAAGGCGCTCGCGCATCCCGCCTCGGCCGACTCGATCCCGACCTCCGCGAACAAGGAGGACTTCGTCTCGATGGGGATGTGGTCCGCCCTCAAGCTCAAGAAGGTCGTCTGGAACGCGGCGCAGGTGGTCGCGATCGAGCTCGTCTGCGCCGCCCAGGCGATCGAGTTCCACCGCCCCCTGAAATCGGGCGCGGGCGTGGAGGCCGGCCTGGCCGTGCTGCGCTCGAAGGTCAAGGCGTCGAAAGGCGACGAGATCCTGTCCGGCAAGCTGGAGACGGCCCGCGAACTGGTCCTCTCCGGAGCCTTCGACTAGGTGTCAGGCACGCAAATCCGTTGAATTCTTTATGAGGATCATTCGAGCGGCGCGAGGAAGGAAGCTCTCCTGCAAGGGCTGGCAGCAGGAGGCGGCGCTGCGCATGCTCATGAACAACCTCGACCCAGAGGTCGCCGAGCGGCCGCAGGATCTCGTCGTGTACGGCGGGCGCGGCAAGGCCGCGCGCAACTGGCAGTGCTACGACCAGATCGTCGCGTCGCTCAAGGTCCTCGAGAACGACGAGACGCTCCTCGTGCAGTCGGGCAAGCCCGTCGCGGTGTTCAAGACCCACGACCAGGCGCCGCGCGTGCTGATCGCGAACTCGAACCTCGTCGGCAAGTGGGCGAACTGGGACCATTTCGACGAGCTCGATAAAAAAGGGCTCATGATGTACGGCCAGATGACGGCCGGCTCCTGGATTTACATCGGCACGCAGGGCATCCTGCAGGGCACTTACGAGACGTTCGCGGAGGCGGGCCGGAAGCATTTCGGCGGAAGCTTGGCGGGACGTCTGGTCGTGACGGCGGGACTCGGCGGCATGGGCGGCGCGCAGCCGCTAGCGGCGACCATGAACGGCGGCGTCTTTCTCGGGATCGAGGTTGATCCGACGCGGCTCCGCTTCCGGCTCAAGACCCGCTATCTCGACGTCGTGGAAGAGAATCTCGACAAGGCCTTGGAGCGCGTGTCGCGCGCCAAGGAGCGGGGGGAGGCCCTGTCCGTCGGGCTTCTCGGCAACGCGGCCGACATCATCCCCGAGCTGGTCCGACGGCGATTTCCCGTTGACATCCTGACCGATCAGACTTCGGCGCACGATCCTCTTTACGGATATATACCGCGAGGATACGACGTCGGTACGGCTTCCCAGCTGAGGAAGAAGAATCCAGATCAGTACGTCAAAAAATCCATTGCATCGATGGGACGCCACGTCGAAGCGATGCTCGCTCTCCAGAAGCAGGGAGCCGTGACCTTCGACTACGGAAACAATATCCGCGCGCGCGCCGTCGAGGCGGGCGTGAAGAACGCGTTCGATATCCCCGGCTTCGTCCCCGAATATATCCGTCCGCTCTTCTGCGAGGGCAAGGGGCCCTTTCGTTGGGCCGCGCTCTCGGGCGATCCCGAGGATATCCGCACGACCGATCGCGAGGTCCTCGCCGCGTTCCCGAAGAACGAGGCTCTCAAGCGCTGGATCGAGCTGGCCGGCGAGAAGGTCGCCTTTCAAGGTCTTCCGGCGCGGATCTGCTGGCTCGGCTACGGCGAGCGCGCCGAGATGGGCGCGCGCCTGAACTGGCTCGTGAAGAAGAGGAAGGTGGGCGCGCCGATCGTGATCGGCCGCGACCATCTCGACTGCGGCTCGGTCGCCTCGCCGAACCGCGAGACGGAGGCGATGCGCGACGGCTCCGACGCCGTCGCCGATTGGCCGATCCTCAACGCGCTGCTGAACACGGCGTCCGGCGCGTCGTGGGTGAGCTTCCACCATGGCGGCGGCGTCGGCATGGGCTACTCGCTGCACGCGGGGCAGGTCACCGTCGCCGACGGCACGAAGGCGATGGGCGAGCGCCTCGAGCGGGTCCTGACCAACGATCCCGGGCTCGGCGTCGTGCGGCATTTCGACGCGGGCTACCCGAAGGCGAAGGCCTTCGCGGGCCGGCACAAATCTCTCAAAATCCCGATGGCGAGGTAAACATGGCCAGCGACTATTCCTTCGACTGCGTTTCCGACGTGGACCTGAACCTCGTCTCCGAGGTGATCGCCGTCGCGATCAAGGAGATCCAGAACCGATTCGACCTGAAGGCCGCGAACGCGACGATCGAGCTCGTCGTCAAGGACAAGAAGATGATCGTCCGCGCGATCGACGAGTACAAGGCGGAGCAGGTCTACGACGTGCTGCTCACGCGCATGGCCAAGCGCGGGCTTCCCATCAAGAACCTGACGAAGGGGAAGGTCGAGGCGGCGCTCGGACAGACGGGCCGCATCGACGTGACGATCCAGTCCGGCATCCCGACCGACAAGGCCAAGCTGATGCAGGCCGCGCTCAAGGAAGCGAAGCTCAAAGTCAACGCGCAGATCCAAGACGCCCAGCTGCGCGTGACGAGCAAGTCGAAGGACGACCTTCAAGAGGCGATGAGCGTGCTCAAGGGCGGGAAGTTCGACCTCGACCTTCAGTTCAAGAACTTCCGCTGATCAGCGGCCGTTGACCCGGTCGTTGTGCATCTGGATCAGCTGCTCCCAGGTGATCTGGTCGGCCGGGCGGACCGGGCCCGGACGGGGCGGAATCACGGGCGCGTCTTTCGTCATCGCCTGGAGGGCGGAGCCCAGGCGCTGGGTATCGGCGGCCAGGCGCTCGAAGAAGGGGCTCGCGGACGCCTGGCTCAGGTAGCGCGCCGAGTCGCGATCGGGCTCGGCTTCGAGACGGCTGATGAGGCCGGAGACCTCGCGGACGACGGTTTCGGAAACGACGATCTCGTTCTCATAGTGCGTCACGAGGTCCTCGAGCTCCTTCCGGAGCATCACGAAGCGGTGAGCTCCGAGGCCGCTGTTCCGCTCGAAATGATCCAGGACCGGCAGCCAGGTCTTTTGCGCGGCCAGGTTGGCGCGCGCCTGATCGAGCCCGAGCCCGGCCGCGGCCGAGCGCGCGCGCATCGTTCCCAGCGGGTCCGACATCTCGTTCTGGCTGAAGGTGATCGCGTAGTAGGCCATCCGCATCTTGAGATTCGCCAGATAGTAGGCGGGGTCGGCGAGGTAGCTCCAAGCGCCCGATTCCTCGAAGCGTCCGTCCAGCTCGTGATCGATCGCCCAGCCGACGAGGCGGGCCAGGGTCTCGTTGAGCTCGTGATAGTGGAACGCGAGGTAGAGATCCTGCTTCGCGGCTCGGCCGTACCAGAGGCCGTGTCCCAGCAGCTCATGGCCGAGGATGGACGGCAGCGAGTCCTTCAGGTTGTCCGGGTCGCCGTCCACGTAGTGGCGGTTCAGCCTGATCTCGGGATAGCCCTCGGGACGCCAATCGGTGTAGGCCTGCGCGGCATAGAACTTCTTGCGGCCGTCGACGAGGAAGAGCTGGGAGTCCGGGAAATCCTCGAAGTGCACGTGCGCCGTCAGGCCTTCGGCGAGGAACTCCTCGGCGTACCGGCGGCCGGTCGGCGTGCCGAGCAGACGCTTGAAGGCGTCCTCGAGCGCCTTTTTTTCGTCGGCGCGCCCGCGGTCGTCGAGGCGCACGCGCTCGAGCATGCGCTCGAGCAGCGGGCGCGAATCCGGCGCGGCGACGGCGCCGGTCCCGCCGGCGGCCGGCGGGATCGAGCCGTCGCCGAGCGACGCGGCCGACAGGAAGTTGCGCTCGAGGGCGCCCGCTCCGGCCTCGCCCTTCAGGCCTCCGAGCTCGGCCGACAGGGCGCCGTGCTCGCGCAGCGCGTCGATGACCTTGGGCCGATGCGGGTGCGCCTTGGAAGCGGCGAGCGCGGCGGGAGAGAGCGCGGGGACGGGGCGCAGCGGCTGGATCGCGGCGGGCTGGATCGCGGCGGCCGCCTAGACCGGCGCGAGGGCGATCGGCTTCGCGTTGAGGGGGATATGGAAGGGCTGGACGGCGAGGCCCGGCGTCCAGGGGGGCAGCCCGAGCGGAAACGTGTTCGCGAGCGGGTTGACCGCGGCGGCGGCGCCGAGGCTCGGCGCGGGGGAGAGGGGCACCTCGAGCGAGATGCGCTGGGCCGCCGCGTCGAGAGCGATGGCCGCGAGCAAAAGAGCCGCTAAAAGGCGTCGTTTCATTCCTATAGCAGTGTACCGGAGAAGCCCGGTTCCGCCCAGGGCCCTCGGACCCCCCTGGGTAGGTCTTCCGGCCGCAGTCCCGGGGGCGCATTTCGTAGAATACGGGCTCCCATGGCGACTTTGATCCTCAATGCCTCCGAGATCCTCACGATGGCGGGCCCCGACGGGCCTCGCGCGGGCGCGGATAAGGGCACTCTCGGGGTCCTGCGCGACGGCGCGGTGCTCATCGACAAAGGCGTGATCGTCGCCGCGGGCCCGAAGCCGGTCGTGCTGACCAACCCGCTCGCGAAGGGGGCGAAGATCCTGAGCGCCGAGGGGCGCGTGCTCATGCCGGGCTTCGTGGACGCTCACACGCACCCCGTCTTCAGCGCGCCGCGGCTCGAGGACTTCGAGGCGCGCATCGCGGGCAAGGGCTACGCCGAGATCGCGCAGCGCGGCGGCGGCATCCAGTCCACCGTCAACGGCGTCCGGGGCTCGAAGGAAGCCGATCTCGCGGCCGGCTTGCGCATGCGCGCGCTCGACTTCATCGCCGCCGGCACGACGACGATCGAGGCCAAGTCCGGCTACGGGCTCGACCTCGACAACGAGCTCAAGCAGCTGCGCGTCATGAGGACGGTCTCCGCGCGCGGCCCGCTCGAGATCGTCGCGACGTTCCTGGGCGCGCACGCGGTCCCGCCCGAGTTCAAGGGCCGCAAGGACGAGTTCGTCGAGCGAATCTGCGAGACGATGATCCCGCGCGTCGGCGAGGAGAAGCTCGCGACGTTCGTGGACCTGTTCTGCGAGAAAGGCTGGTTCGACCTGGGCGACCTCGCGCGGATCTCCGCGGCGGGCGCGAAGGCCGGCCTCAAGCTCAAGGTCCATTCCGAGCAGCTGTCGCGGATGGGCAGCCTGAAGGCGGCCGTCGACCTCGGCGCCGTCACGGCGGACCATCTCGACTGCGTCGAGGAGGGGGACCTTCCCGCGCTCGCGAACGGGAAGACGGTCGCCTGCCTCGTGCCCGGCTCGAACTACTTCCTGGGCAAGCCGTACCCGCCCGCGCGCCGGCTGCTCGACTCGGGCGCGGCCGTCGCGCTCGCGACCGACTTCAACCCGGGCACCTGCCCCTGCTTCGACATGCGCATGATCGTCTCGATCGCGTGCACGCAGATGAAGATGAGCCCCGCGGAGGCGCTCGTGTCCGCGACGATCAACGGCGCGCACGCGGCGGGCTTGGGCATGACGCATGGGTCGTTGGAGGCCGGCAAGGCCGCCGACATCGCCTGCTTCGACGCGGAGGACCACCGCGAGCTCGCGTACTGGTTCGGCGCGCCGAAGACGCGCTGGGTGATGAAGAAAGGTGAAGTGGTATTCAAAGCATGAAGGTGTTGCTCTTCGACATCGACGGCACCTTGATCCGCGGCGGCGGCGCGGGCCGCAAGGCGTTGAACAAAGCCGCGGAGCGGCTTTACGGAAAAAAGAACGCGTGCTCCGAGCTGTCATTGGCGGGTCGCACCGACCTTTATAACTTCGGGGCGACCCACCAGAACGCCACCGGCAAGAAACCCACGGCGAGCGCCGTCGAAAAGCTTCACCGGGAGTATCTCCATTTTTTGCCGTTCTACGTTCGTTCCGCGATTCGAAGCAAGACTTATCACGTTCCTCCGGGCTTGAAGACTCTCCTCAAGCATCTCAGCCGCGACAAGCGCGTGCTGCTCGGCCTGGGCACCGGCAACATGGAGCGCGGCGCCCGCATCAAGCTCGAGCCCTCCGGCTTCAACGCTTATTTCCTGTTCGGCGGCTACGGCTCGGACGCGTTCCATCGCCACACTTTGCTTAAGAAGGCCGTTTCGCGCGCGAAGAAGCTCGCCCACGAGAAGTTCACTCACGACGACGTCTATGTGATCGGCGACACCCCGTTCGACGTCTCCGCCGGAAAGAAAGCGGGGTTCAAGACGATCGCGGTCGGGACCGGCTACGCGTCGTGGAAAGAGCTTGCCGAATCGCGTCCCGATCACCTCGCGAAGGATTTCAGGAGCCTAAAGACATGGCTGAGCTGGTTCGAATTGAATTAACCGACGAGAAATCCGCGGCCGCCGTGGCCGCGCGCTGCGCCGCCGCGACGACGGGCGCCGCGCTGCCCTCCCACGCGCGGGCGAAGATCCTTCTGAAGGCCGCCGACGCGCTCGAGGCGCGGGCGGATGAGTTCGCGCGCCTCATCTGCTCCGAGGTCGGCAAGCCGATGAAGGACGCCCGCCGCGAGGTGGCAAGGGGGACGTTCACGCTGCGCTGGGCGGGCGAGGAGGCTCGACGCGTGGTCGGGGAGATGCTCCCGCTCGATCTCGACGCGAACACCGAGGGCCGGTACGCGATGATCAAGCGCGTGTCGCGCGGCCCGGCGCTGTTCATCACGCCCTTCAACTTCCCGCTGAACCTCGTCGCGCATAAGGTCGCGCCCGCCATCGCGGTCGGCCTGCCGTTCGTGCTCAAGCCGGACCCTCGCTGCCCGAAGACCGCCGAGAAGCTGATCGGCCTGCTCGTCGAAGCGGGCTGGCCCGCCGAGGCCGCGATCGTCGTGGGCGGTCCGCTGACCGCCGCCGAGGCCCTAGTGCGCGACCAGCGCTTCCGGATATTCTCGTTCACGGGCTCGACGGCGGTCGGCTGGAAGCTCAAGACGCTGGCCGTGAAGGCCCACTCTTGCCTCGAGCTCGGCGGCAACGCGGCCGTCTTCGTCGGGAAGGACGCGGACCTCGCGTGGGCCGCGTCGCGCTGCGCGTGGGGCGCCTACGCCTATTCCGGGCAGACGTGCATCTCGGTCCAGCGCATCTACGTCGAGCAGGAAGCGCATTCCGAGTTTCGCCGCCTGCTCGTCGACAACATCAAGTTCCTCGTTTCCGGGGACCCGAAGGACGAGAACACCGACGTCGGCCCGATGATCGACGAGAAGGCCGCCATCCGCGTCGAGGAGTGGCTCAAGGAGGCCGTCGGCAAGGGCGCGAAGCTCTGGGCGGGGGGCCCGCGCAAGGGCGCGTTCATCCCGCCTTCTCTTCTCGAAGGGGTGCCCGCCGACTGCCGCCTGTCCTGCGAGGAGGCGTTCGGCCCCGTGGCGACGCTCGACGCCGTGACGAGCCGAGAGGACGCGCTCGAGCGCATGGCGGACTCTCGCTACGGCCTGCAGGCGGGCATCTTCACGAACGACCTCGCCTTCATCCACAAGGCGTTCGAGCGGCTGCCCGTGGGCGGCTTGATCGTCAACGACATCCCGTCCTTCCGCTCCGACGCGATGCCGTACGGCGGCGTGAAGGACTCCGGCACGGGCCGCGAGGGCGTGCGCTACGCGATGGACGATTTCACCGAGCCGAAAACGTTAGTGATAAAGTCATCCTGATATGAGGTCGGTGCCGGATCCGCAAATTCTCAAGGCGTCGTTGTTCGAGGAGAATTTGAGGGTCTGGCACCGGATCGATTGGAGGTCGTCATGAAACTCGTTGAATGTGTGCCCAATTTCTCGGAAGGACGCGATAAGGAGAAGGTCCAGAAGGTCGTCGACGCCGCGAAGTCCGCGGGCGTCACGATCCTCGACGTCGAGACCGACGCCGACCATCACCGCTGCGTTCTTTCGTTCGTCGGAGCGCCCGACGCCTGCCTCGAGGCGTGCTTTCGCGTCGCCGAGACCGCGATGAAGCTCATCGACCTGAACACGCACAAGGGCGAGCACCCGCGCATGGGCGCCGTCGACGTGATCCCCTTCATCCCGGTCGCGGGCGTGACGATCGACGAGTGCGCGCGGCTCGCGGAACGGCTCGCGGCGCGGATCGGCAATGAGCTGAAGATCCCGACGTACCTGTACGACTGCGCGGCGCATCGCCCCGAGCGCAAGGACCTCGCGAACGTGCGCAAGGGCCAGTTCGAGGGCTTGCGGGACCTCATCGGCAAGGACGAGACCCGGACGCCCGATTTCGGGCCGAACGCGATCCACCCCACGGCGGGCGCCGTCGCGGTCGGGGCGCGGCAGCAGATCGTGAATTTCAACATCAACCTGGACACGCACGACATGATCGCGGGCAAGGACATCGCCAAGCGCCTGCGCGCCTCGGGCGGCGGCCTTCCCGCGGTGCGCGGCAAGGAGATCGATCTCGCCGCGCGCAAGCAGGTGCAGATCTCGACCGTGCTGACGGACTACAAGAAAAGCTCGATGGCGCGCGTGCTGGCGACCGCGATGGGCCTCGCCGACGAGCATAAGGCGAAGATCAAGAGCACCGAGATCGTCGGGCTGCTTCCGCGGCAGGCGCTCGTGGATTTCGCGATCGAGACGCTGCAGCTCGAGGGCTTTCATCCGGAGATCCAGATCCTCGAGAGCCGCCTCGAGGCCGTCGGCGCGCTCGGCGGCAGCGACTGGAAGGCCGCGGGGCGCCAGGTCGCGGAAGCGATGGCGAACACGGACGCGACGCCCGGCGGCGGCTCGGCGGCGGCGATCTCGGGCGCGATGGGCTGCGGGTTGGGCGAGATGGCGATCGGGATCACGCTGAAATCGAAGAAGCTCGACGAGGCCAAGCGTCCGCCGCTGACGGCCGCGCACAAGTCGCTCGGCGACATGCGCGCGACGTTCGACCGTCTCGCGGCGGACGACGCGGCCGCGTTCGACCGGTTCATGGACGCGATGTCGCTTCCGAAAGACGACGCCTCCCGGCCCGCGAAGATGCAGGCCGCGCTCATGCACGCGGCCGAGGTGCCGCTGAAGACCGCTCAGCTCTCCGCGGGCGCGCTCGCGGTCGCGCGGCAGACGCTGCCGCTCGCGGGCGCGGCCGTGGCCTCGGATCTCAACTGCGCGCTCCATCTGCTGAAGGCGGCGGCGTTATGCGCCGCCGAGAACGTGCGGATCAACCTCGGCGGGATCAAGGACGCCCCGGTCGCGAAGGACCTCGAAAGCCGCCTCGAGAAGACGCTGGCGGCCTGCGCTTAGCATGAAGGACTACGCCCGGCTGTCGGCGGACTACGCGAGCTATCACAAGACTCCGGGCAACCGGCGCGCGCACGCGATCGGGATCCCGCTGATCGTGTTCGCGGTCGTGATGTGGACGCAGATAGGCTCGTTCTTCCCGCTCGCGGCGCTCGCGCTCCCGGTCTATTTCGCGTGGGACCGGCGGATCGGCTGGATCATGATGGGCTTCATCGCGGCCAGCGCGGCCGTCGGCGCGGTCACGCCCATGTGGGTCGCGCACGTCGCGTTCGTCGTCGGATGGGCGTTCCAGCTCTACGGGCATCTGGCGCACGAGAAGAACAGCCCCGCGCTGCTCGACAACCTCGCGCACGCGCTGATCGGACCCGCGTTCGTCGCGGAGAAGCTCCTGCCTCGATGCTGACGCCCGTCATCCGCAAGGCGAGCTCCGTCGACTGGACCGCGATCGCGGGGATCTGCGCGGACACGGGACGGCAGGGGCAGCCCGTCGGCGACGACGAGCGCGAGGCGTTCGCCGAGCACTGGGTCGGGCCTTATCGCGAGCTGCGGCCCGACTGGACGTGGGTGGCGGTCGACGACCGCAAGGTGATCGGCTATCTCACGGCCTGCCCCGACACGCTCGGCTTCGAGAAGGAGCGCCGGCGCCTGCTGCGTCCGCAGCCCGACTCGCGGGAGCTCTTCCCGCCCGCGATCCGGCTCAAGCTCTGGACGGAGCACCCCGCGCACCTGCACATGAACGTATCGGCCGACTACCGGGGCTTCGGCACGGGCGCGGCGCTGCTGCGCGCGTGCTTCGCCGAGCTCAAGAAGGCGGGCGTTCCGTCGGCGCACGTGATCTGCGGCCCGGCCGCGGCGCCGTTCTGGGAGCGCATGGCTTTCCGCGTGGAGGCTCTCGTCGAGGCCGCGCCGGGGCTCACGCTCAGCGCGATGGCGCGCCCCGTCGTCTAGGCGAGGGACTTCTTCAGCAGCGGCGGCGCGAGGAACGTCGTGACGATCACCATCGCGACGACCGCCGTGTAGAGCGCGGTCTCGATGATGCCCGCCGAAAGGCCGATTTGCGCGAAGATGAGGCCCACCTCGCCGCGCGGGATCATGCCGAAGCCGACGGCCCAGCGGTTGAGGGCGCGATCTCGGACCGCGAGCGCGCTGACCACCTTCCCGGCGATCGCAGCCAGGATCAACAGCGCCGCGAGACCCAGCATCGGCCGATTGGCCGCGTTCGTCGGGTCGAGGCTTCCGAGCTGGACCTTGGCGCCGACCATGACGAAGAACACGGGCGCGAAGAAATCGACGACCGGCTTGAGCGTCTGATCGAGGTCCTCCTTCTTGTCCGTGCGGGAGAGGAGGATCCCGGCGGTAAAGGCTCCGACGATCATGGCCGTGCCGAGCGCGTGGGCCGCGAGCGCCATCGCGAACGCGAAGCAGACGGCCGCGCCGATCAGTACGCCGCGCACGCGCATGCGGTGGACGATGCTCACGAAGCGCTCGGCCAGGCGCGGCCCGAACCAGAGCGCCGCGACCAGGAAGCCCGCGGAGAGCGCCGTCGTCTTGAGCACGCCGCCCCACTGCAGGGCGCCCGAGAGCGCGATGCCCTGCACGGCCGACAGGATGATGACGCCGAGCACGTCGTCGATGACGGCGGCGCCGAGCACGATCTGCGCCTCCGGCCGCTCGAGCTTGCCGAGGTCCGAAAGCACGCGCGCCGTGATCCCGACGCTCGTGGCGGTCAGCGCCGCGCCCACGAAGACGGCCTCCATGCCGCCGCGTCCGAGCGCGGTCATGAGCGCCCATCCCAGGAAGAAAGGGGCGATGACGCCGATCGCCGCGACCGCGGTCGCGGTGGGCCCCGACTTGAGAAGCTGGTCGAGGTCGCAGTGGATGCCCGTCTCGAACAGCAGAAGGATCACGCCGACCTCCGCCATCAGCGCCAGCGCCGGGTCATTGAGGTGGAAGAAGGTGAAGAGGCCCGTGCCGAGGACGACGCCGCCGATGAGCTCGCCCAGGACGGCGGGCTGGCCGAGGCGCTCCGCGAGCTCCCCGAACAGCTTCGCGCTGAACAGGATGACGAGGAGCTCGGCGAGGAAGCGGGCGATGTCGAGATCGTGCATTAGATCGAGAATATAAGAGAAATACGCGGTCCTGTCCAGTGTCGCGGTGAAACACGCCTGCTGAGCACGTGGGTGAAGGTATACGCGGCGATGGGCTTCGAGCTCCGCTTTCTTCCCTGGTCCGGGGAAAGCCTGAAAAAGATCGAGAAGCGCGCCGAGCGTGGGCGGCCCGAGATGCATTGGCTGAGGCAGCGGGCCCGGCCTCGGAGATTATGGTACGACGACAGGCTGATCTCGCGGGCGGAGTGGAACGCGATCCAAGACGCTCAATATGGGCCTCGATAGCCCTGCGCCGGCCACCTGATCTTCGGCTATTAAGCCGCGACCTTGGTCTTCAGGCGCTCTTTGAGCGCATCGAACTGCTTCGTCAGCTCTTTCGGCAGCTTCGAGCCGAACTGGTCGAAGAAGCTCTTCACTCCGTCGAGCTCGGCCGTCCACTCCTCGGGCTTGACCGCGAGGAGCTGGTCGAGCGCGGCGGGGGGCAGGTTGAGGCCGGACAGATCCAGCGCTTCCTTCGTGGGCAGATACCCGATCGGCGTCTTCTCGGCCTTGCCTTCGCCGCGCGCGCGCGCGAGGATCCACTCGAGCACGCGCAGGTTCTCGCCGAAGCCGGGCCACAGGAACTTGCCGTTCGCGTCCTTTCGGAACCAGTTCACGTGGAAGATCTTGGGCGGCTTCGGGATCTTCGCGCCCATCTCGATCCAATGGCCGAAGTACTCGCCCATGTTGTAGCCGCAGAAGGGGAGCATGGCCATCGGGTCGCGCCGGACTTCGCCGACGGCGCCCGTCTGGGCGGCGGTGCGCTCGGAGGCGACGGTCGCGCCCATATAGACGCCGTGGTTCCAGTCGAGCGACTCGAACACGAGGGGGGCCAGGCGCTCGCGGCGCCCGCCGAAGACGATCGCCGAGATCGGCACGCCCTTGGGGTCCTCCCAGTTGGGCGCGATCGAGGGGCACTGGCTCGCGGGAGCGGTGAAGCGGCTGTTCGGATGCGCTCCGAGCAGGGGCTTGCCGTCCTTGTCCTTGAAGTCGGGCTTCCAGGCCTTGCCCTCCCAGTTCGTGCCGGAGGCGGGAGGAGCGCCCTCGCCGTCCTCCCACCAGACGGAGAGGTCGTCGCCCAGGAGCACGTTCGTGAAGATCGTGTTCTTCTGGACGGTCTTGACCGCGTTGGGGTTCGACTTCGAGTTCGTGCCGACCGCGACGCCGAAAAATCCGGCCTCGGGGTTGCAGGCCCACAGGCGGCCGTCCGGGCCCACGCGCAGCCAGGCGATGTCGTCGCCGACGGTCCAGATCTTGTAGCCCTTCCCTTTCAACCCTTCGGGAGGGATGATCATGGCCAAATTCGTCTTCCCGCAGGCCGACGGGAAAGCGGCGACCACGTACTCGGTCTTGCCGTTCTGCTCGATGCCGAGGATCAGCATGTGCTCGGCCATCCAGCCTTCCTTGCGAGCCTGCCAGGAGGCGATGCGAAGGGCAAGGCACTTCTTTCCGAGAAGAGCGTTCCCGCCGTAGGCGCTTCCGACGGACCAGATCGTGTTGTCCTCGGGGAAGTGCAGGATCATCCGTTTATTGACGTCCAGGTCGGCTTTCGAATGGAGGCACTTCACGAATTCTCCATCCGTTCCAAGCTGCTCAAGAACGGACGTCCCGATGCGCGTCATGATGCGCATGTTCAAGACGACGTAGATGCTGTCGGTGAGCTCCACGCCGATCTTGGAGAACGGGGACCCGACGGGTCCCATCGAGAAGGGGATGACGTAGAGCGTGTGGCCCTTCATCGAGCCTTTCAGGATCTCCCGGGCCTTCGCGTAGCCCTCTTCGGGGGACATCCAGTTGTTGGTCGGGCCGACGGCTTCCTTGTCCTTGGTGCAGATGTAGGTCAGGTGCTCGGTGCGCGCCACGTCGTTGGGCTTGGAGCGGCTGTAGAAGCAGCCCGGGAACTTCTCGGCGTCTAAAGGGATCAGCTGGCCGCGCGCGACGCCGCGCTTCTCGAGCCGCTTTTTCTCCGCTTCGGAGCCGTCGACCCAGACGACGGCGTCCGGCGTGCAGATCTGGGCGACTTCATCGACCCAGGCTTTCAGCTTGGCGTGTTTGATGTTGACCATAGCCCATTCTAGCACGGAGGGCGGGTCGCCGAATTGACCAAAGTCAACGCCCCCCCGAATTTGAGCCCGATTTGACCCGGGAGGGCTACACTGGAGGCATGAGGACCCTATTTTTGGCCGTTTTGCTGGGAGCCGGGGCCGCCGGCTGCGACCGGGCGGTCAAGAACGCATCCTCCAACCAGACCGCCGAGGAGCTGAAAGCGCGCAAAACCATCGCGCAGCGCACCGTCGCGGGCTGGCAGGAGAAGAGCCGCCTCGCCGCGGCGGCGCTGATCGACAAGTACGGGGCTCCGGACGAGCTGCGTTCGACGAGCGTCGTCTGGCATGATCGGGACCCGTGGAAGAAGATCGTCGTCCGCGACGCGGCGCCGCCGTACGCCGGCTCCCGGACGACCGAGCTCGGCGTCGTGGAGGAGACGGTCGTGTACGCGCTGCGGCCGGACCAGGCGAAGCTGCTGGAGGCGTTCGGCTCGACGCTGTCCTATGACGACAAGACGGGCGAGCTCACGGCACGGTCCGACAGCGAGCCCGTCAACTTCCTGCGCGTCAACCTCGCCGATGAGGTCGTCAGCGGACGGCTGACCGTCGAGCAGGCGCGCGACGCGTACGCGCGCATGATGGCGCTCGAGGAATCGGGCAAGAGGACGGGCTATCTGAGCGAGCTCCGCTTCAGGGCGATCAGGACGCCTTGAGGCGGCGGCGCACGAGGGAGGCGCGAAGCGCGTCCCGGTCGAGCGGCGACAGCGCCTTCTGAGCGAGCAGGTCGAGGTGCGCCGGCTGCGTGGACAGCGTGAGCTCGTTGACGACCGACAGGTCCGAGGGGATCTTCCAGTTCATTGCCAGGCCGAGACGCAGCCTTGATAGGTGCTGCTGGCACTCCTCGAACGGCAGCAGGCGCGCGGCGCCCGACGACAGCGCCGAGCGCGCCTCGTTCTCGCGCGCCGTGATCGCGCCGACCGACTTCTCGAGCGCCGCCAGGATCTCGCCCTCGGTCCGGCCGAATCCCGTCGCGTTCGACAGCTGGAAAAAATCCCCGATCACGCGCGTGCCCTCGCCGTAGAGCCCCCGCGCGACGAGGCCCGCCCGTCCGAGGCCGTCGAGCACCTTGCCCACGGTCCCCGTCATCGCGAGCCCCGGCAGATGCACGAGGCACGACGCGCGCATCCCCGTCCCCAGGTTCGTCGGGCAGGCCGTCAGGTAGCCGAGGTCGTCCCGAAAGGCGAAGTCGAGCACCGCGGAGAGGCCGTCGTCCAGGCGATCCACTTCCGCGTGCGCGGCGCGCAGCTGCTGGCCCGGAAGCAGGACCGCGAGCCTCAGGTGGTCCTCCTCGTTGACCATCACGACGTGGGTCTCGTCGCTGCCGACCACGAGCCCCCGCGAGTGAGGCCGCGCCGCGAGCAGCGGGCTCGCGAGATGGCGCTCCACCAGGAACTCCCGGTCGGTCTCGTCGAGATCGCCCAGCCGGAAGTAGGCGGCGTTGCGCAGGCCCGCGTGCTTCATCGCCGCGAACGCGTGATCGAGCGTCTTCTTGAGCGTGTGCGGGCCGTTGTGCCCGGGAAACGGCCCGCGCAGGTTCCTCGCGAGCCTCACGCGCGTCGACATCACGACGTCGTGCTGCGGCCCCGCGGCCTCGGCCCAAGCGGTCTTGAAGCGCAACATGTTGTGCAGCTGCACTATCTTCTCCCCGGCGTCTTGCCGCGGTGCTGATAGGCGCCCGCGTGCACGCGCGGAAGAAGGTCCTTCACCTGCGGCAGGAAATGCTCGTAGCAGTTCGGGCAGCCGAAGCGTCCCGAGCTCTTGAAGGTCGCGAACGAGATGCGGCAGGTCGGGCAGCGGGCCGTATGCGCGCGCGGCCGGAGCGCCGCGAGCGCCGCGAGCATCGCGTCGAGCGCGGCCTCGGGCTCGAGCTGGTCCGCGCAGACGGAGCATAGCGCCGCCTTCTTGAAATGGTTGCCCACCAAGGACTGGACGAGTGTCGTCGCTTCGCGCGTGCCGCAGGTCTGGCAGACCATCCCGGAAATTATAAGATACTCGCCATGGACGCCGCTCTCGCCGTCGTC
>Ga0163144_10011973_pt1 | contig 18291 bp, 20 predicted proteins | sample OliLak19BULKMAT1_FD_123175 | JGI IMG/M metagenome (GOLD analysis project Ga0163144, IMG submission 123175) | Freshwater microbial mat bacterial communities from Lake Vanda, McMurdo Dry Valleys, Antarctica - Oligotrophic Lake LV.19.BULKMAT1 | ecosystem: Environmental > Aquatic > Freshwater >... | reverse complement strand
CCAGCCGGCGATACGGCATGATTCGCATCGATCACCAACGTCCAGCGTGGGTGAGAAGCTGCTTTTCTGAAAACACCAATGCACGCAGTGTTTCATGGGCGTCGGCGCGATGGCGTGTGAGCCGTCCACCGACAGTGGGCTGCCTGCATGCCCGTCCGAGGCGGGCCCACTGGCGTGAACAGGTCGGAGAATCGGTGAATCGGCGGTTGCACGCACAGTGCTCCTGGAACTGACGCGGCGGGCGCCCGCAAGGGGCCGTGCGTCGGCGCGCCATGTGCGTCGTCGCACCGACGTCGGCCTCAGCTTCGGGCAAGTTCACAGCGCCCGGTTGCAGCGCGCACCGTGGCGATCGTCGTCAGCTGACGCCCGTGAAGCCAAGGAGATGCCCGATGTTCAGCATCAAGACCCTGTTGTTCGGCGAGCGCTCGGTCACTAAGGTGGCTGGGCTGTTTGCGTCGCGCGCCGCGGCCGATCTGGCGGCGAGCGGCTTGGTGGGTGGCTCGGGCCTGTCGGCGGCGCAGGTCAACGTGCTCGGCCCTACCGACGGCGCAATCTCCCGCGACTCCGTGCTGGGCCGCGCAATGGAGCCTGAGCAGCGCGGCATCTGGTTGACCGTCATCCGCGCCCACTTGGCCCTGGGCGCGCTGGGACTCCTGGCCGGCGCACTGCTTTATTCGGCGCTGATGTTGAGCGACAACCCCGCCTTGCGCAGCACGCCTGGCATGGGGTTCGTGGCACTGTCCGGGCTCGGTGCCGCCTGCGGACTCATCCTGGGTGGTGTGCTGTCTCTCAGGCCCGACCACGCACGCCTGATTGCACGCGTGCGTCGCGGGCTGCGCAGTGGCAACTGGGCGGTGGTGGCGCATCCAGTGGACCCCGTACAGACGCATGCCGCCGTGTCGTTGCTGGCTGGCAGCAGCCTGAAGGTCATGCGCAGCTTCTGATGGCGGGCGAGCTCCGCCGCACCCAAGTCACGTTCATCCGGAAAGGCCCCACTATGCCCATGCATCCCCGTCCTATTTCCTCCGGCGTTTTCAAGCCCGTGGACCACGTGCTGACGCCCTCCTTGACCGCAGCCCACTTCGACGCTGGCGTGAACTCGCTGCGGGACGCTGGCTGCGGCGAGTCGGATATCTCGCGCTACACCCCCGGCGACATGCGGGACCAATTACCCATCGCGCGTGATCCAGGGCTACGGAAGCGTCGATGAAGAACTTCCCAGTGGTTTGCGTCGGTGGCTCCGCTGGCGGCCTGGACGCCTACATTCGCCTGCTCAAGCATCTGCCGGCCGACATCGGCGTGGCGGTGGTCATCGTGAATCACATCACCCTGATGCCGACCCAGCTCCATCAAGTGCTGCCGCGGTTTTCCCGGATGCCGGTTGAACTCATCACCGAGGAATTGCTAATCCAGCCCGACCGCGTCTACATCATCCCCGCCAACCGGGATCTGCACGTGGATGGCGAAGTGTTTCATCTGGCGCCGATCTCGAAGCCGCGCGGCTGGCCCGACGTGATCACTGTCTTCCTGCGCTCGCTGACCCAGTTCTGGGACGGGCCCTTGATCGCCGTGATCGTTTCCGGCTACGACGGCGACGGCGCTGCGGCCCTGTGTGGAATCAAGCAAGTCGGTGGCATCACGATGGCCCAGAAACTGGACACCGCCACCCAGCCCGACATGCCGGAGAGTGCCATCGCCAGCGGTTGCATCGACTTCGTGCTATCGCCGGAGGATATCGCTAAGGAGATCGTACGCATCGCGCGTGCCGAGGAATCGATTGACCCAGTCAAGCACACCAGTCTCGACAGCACGTCGACGGCGGCGGAGCCTCATTGAGTGAGCAAGAACGAGGATTCCGCGCGCTCATTTCCGCTGACGGCGAAGTACGACGCACAGTGGATTCGCGACAACGCGCTGGGCGAGAACGCATTGTGCCAAGCGGAGTGCCTGGCCAGACACCTCTCGTTCCAGCCAGGCATGCGGGTGCTTGACCTAGGCTGTGGCAAAGCGACCAGTTCCATCTTTCTCGCGCGTGAGTTCGGCGTCGAGGTCTGGGCGCTCGACGCCGCCACTTCTCCCACCGACAACCACAGTCGCGCGGTGGGTCTTGGTTGCGAAGGGAAGGTATTCCCACTTCGTATCGACGCGCGTACTTTGCCGTTTGCCAAGTCGTTTTTCGACGCGGTGGTCGCCATCGACTCCTTTCTCTACTTCGGCACCGACGATCACTATCTTCCGTACCTGGCCCAGTTCATCAAGCCGGGAGGAGCCATCGGCATGGTGGACATGGCCTTCACCCGGGAGATCGAATCCGTTGCGGACGCCCCTGAGTTTCTGCGCGACCAATTCCGGCACTGGTGCCATGTGCATACGGTCGCATGGTGGAAGCGGCATTGGGCGAAGACCGGTCTGGTCGACCTGGAATGGGCCGAGATTCTGCCGGAGAGTAACGAACTCCTTCGCATGTACGTCGAGGGGAAGCGCCCAGCGCAGGACGCCGATTCGATCATGAGAGCTGTGCCACTCGATCGCCACGGATTGATCGCCTTGTTTTGCCTGGTGGCGAGGAGGCGATGAATCGACCGTTGACTGTCACCGACCTGCCCACGGCAAAGCGCATCGGAGTCGGGTTCGTCTTCCTCTGGTTCTTTGTCGGTGGCATTGCGCATTGCGTAGCGACCGACCACCAGATGCGCATCGTTCCGCCATGCATCCCGTGGTCCCGAGCGGCGGTGTTGTTGAGCGGCGTGTTCGAGTTGCAGGGCGCCCTGGGTCCGTCGTGGCGCCCGACGCGCCGCGACGCCGGTCGCGGGCTATGCCGATTGACGCTCGCGATCACGCTGGTGCACATCTAGAAGTTGCAGCGGCTTGAACTGTTTGCCGTGCCGCTCTGAATACTGTGGCTGCCGCTGCCAATGCAAGCCGCGTTGCTCGGACTCATTGCGTGGTGCACGGCTGCGCGGGAGGTGCCAGCATACGGCCGCCTGCGCTAGTGGCGAGCGCCAAGTGCTCAGGACTCTGGTCAACATTATCTTTACATGCGGCTATTCCTGAGCGGTTGCCGGGGCGTTGCGTTGCCGGGCAATCGCCCCGCTATTGCCTGCGAATCCGACTGCGCCTTGCCGGAACCACTCAGGAACACCCTCGATATTGACAGAATAATCCTGACCAGGGTCCTTACGCTGCGTTGCCTTGCGCACAGACGGCCGGCTGTCTGCTGCCGCAGGCTCTGGGCGATGAAGCCGCGTCCTTGCCGGAGTTGCCACGATGATTGAGATTCGCAAAGGCCAGGCGCCTTCGCGGCTGTCGCGACAGGCCTTCGGCGAGCGCTACCGAGCCAGCTTCGTCGACCCGGCGTTCGCGGCTGAGAAGGCTGCCATCGCACGTCTGGAAAAAATTGCCTGGCTGGCCTACGACGAGGGCCGCAAGGCGCCGCTGACGCGCCTGGCTGGCCCGGATTACGCCGACCCGACTTACGCGTTGTCCGTCGAGTGGCTGGCGACTCGGCAGGCCATTGATCAGGCGCAGTTGGCCTGGGGCAGCCCGGCCTCAGAGTCGCGCGTGTTGCTGGTGTGCGGCAGCGCCCGCAACGACGGCACCTGCCCCGGCGAAGTCTCGAAGACGGGCAAGTGCTGGGCGATGCCCCACCTGCGGATCAGCCAGCCGCATCCACCGGCGCAGGTAGCGTTGGCCACCTACGCGCAATCCATCGGTCCCGACACGAATAGCTTCAACGCCGAGATGGCGGATGGGATTTACACGCAAAGGGTTCAGGAGCAGCGCCGCGCAGGCGAGCACAGCGGCGTTCGGGCCACGCCCACCCTTTTTTTTGGAACGGGACGCCTGTGGATAACTCGTCTGGCTTCGCGACGCAGGAAGCGGCGATTCACGGCGCCCAACATGCGGCCCCGCTCGCCGCTTTGAAGCACCCATGAACAACTCTGAACGAGCACACCCTGAAAGGAATCGTCATGCCTCAGAAAGCCTGGAGCACCAATCGCGAGCGCCAGTACACGCACATCAAAGACAGCCTGATCGAACGCGACAAGCCCCTGCCGCTGGCCGAAGAGATCGCAGCACGAGTGGTCAACAAGGAGCGGGCACAGCACAGCGAGTCAGTCGAAGCGAGCAGTTCGACAAGCAACTACATCACCGCCGGTCGGCGCGGGGGCTTGCGGTCACAGCAGGGCGCAGGCGGTCGCACCCTGCGCCAGCTTCGCAACGAGGCGCGGCAGCGCAGCTTGAAGGGGCGGTCATCGATGAATAAGGCGCAGCTCGAGCAGGCGTTGACGCGATGAACGCACACACGCCAGACACCGAGTTGGTGGAGAGCCCACCCGTCGCAGCGGCGGAGGCACGCGCTGCCGCGCCTGCGCGGGTCTGCGCCATCGAGGCGGTGGCTCGTTCGCGGCTGCTGACGGTGGGATTGGATGCTCTGCTAGTCGAGGTGGCGGCGCTGTTGTCGAGCGCGCAGATCAGCGTCGTGGTGGTGTGTGATGCCGCTGGCCTGTCGATGGGCACCATCACCGAGACCATTCTCGTGCGGCGCCTGGGACTGGGTCAGGCCGGCTTCTTCACCACCCGTGCAGGCGACGTTATGACGCGCGAGATCACGCATTGCGCGCCTGACGATGTGTTGTCAAAAGTGCTCGCGATGATGCATGAGCGCGAGCTGATTCATGTGCTGATCGTCGACACCGAAAACCGGCCGCTGGGCGTGCTCAATGCGCGCGACGGGTTGCGCGCATTGCTGGCTGCGGGCAACTACGAGGAGGCACAGTTGCGCAACTACGTGATGGGCATCGGCTACCAATGAACCCGCGGGCGTGGGCCGCGCGAGCGGATTGCGCCATGCGTGCGCCACCGTCGCAAGCAACGCGTCCGTTTGACGGTGGGCCCGAGCCAGGCCTAGCCCGAGCCTACGCTCCAGCGTCACCTCTCGACATATCACCGCGCTGGCTGGGACCCTTCCTGGTCCAGGGATGGCCGTCGAACTCTGCAGCCCACGAGCGGAGAACGCCCGGTTGCTTTGGCGTCTCGCCTCCGAACAGCATATCGACCAGCGCAGTCCCGTTGGCAATCACAGGGTCGAGGAGATGGCGCGACTAGGCGTAGAGCTCGGGAAGCAACGCCGGGACCCTGCGGCCGAGATGTGTAGCGCGCACTCGTACAGGGGTGGCTGCGCTAACGGTACGGGTTCGCGCCGTCAACGCAATCCGTCAGGCACGGTACTTGCGCCGGTTGCAGTCGGCCCGCGACCGCAATCAGCCCTGTCGAGTCCGCCCGCGGCGTTACTCGCGGCAGCTGTCTACCCTTCGGCCATGCCCACCACACCGCGCCTGACGCTCGCCACGCTCGCCCTGCTGCTGCCGGCGGGCTGCTTTGCCTCAGACGGCCTGAAGAGCACGCTCACGGGGCCGTCCAAGGCCGGGCCGCAGCGCTCTTGGACCGTCGCCCGGTTCTCTGTGACACGGCGGGGCCGGTCTCGGGATCGGTGACGAGGTGCTCTTGAGATAGGACTCAAGCCCTGCCCGTTGCTCCCGATAACGGTCTCTCAAGTCGCACTGGGGGGCTCCGTGATCTGGGCATTCGTCGCCGTGCTGGTATTCGCGATGTGGTTCAGCGTGAGAAATCCATAGGCGCGCGTGGGGTTTGGTCAACTGGCGTTCCCAGACCGCCGACATCGGCGCGAGGCGGAATCTAACCCCGATGCACGAGCAAGTTACTCGGCCACGCTGGACGGTGCCGCCGTACTACACGTAGGCCGCGACAAAGCCGATCGACTTCCGGCCGCAATCGCGGCTGCTCGCGCCGACGACTGATCGGCTTGCGGAATGAGCCACTGGCCCCGGCGCGTGCGGGGCTTTATTCGACAGTATTGATGGCGACATCAGATCTGAAACAGCCGCAAGTAGTGTTAAAAAATAATTGGTTATGCGCTTTCGTTGGTCCAAATACCTGATACATGACGGCGCGCCGACTAACTGAAGCGCGCGGATCAGCCTTCGCGTCGCCATTGTCCCGAGCGTCCGCCGGATTTCTCGACCAGCCGGATATCCGTCATCGTCATGCCGCGATCGATGGCCTTGCACATGTCGTAGATCGTCAGCAGCGCGATCTGGACGGCGGTCAGAGCTTCCATTTCCACGCCCGTCTGGCCACGCGTTTCGACGCTGGCCGAGCAGTGAATGCGGTTCTCCTCGCGCAGGCACACGAAATCGACCTCCACCGCCGTCAGCGCGAGCGGATGGCACAGCGGCACGAGCTCCGACGTGCGCTTCGCGGCCATGATGCCGGCGATGCGGGCGATGCCAAGCACATCGCCTTTTTTGTGCTGGCCGAGCAGCACCATGGCGAAGGTCTGGGCCGACATCGAAATCGAGCCCTCGGCGCGGGCGCGTCGCTGAGTCACCGGCTTGTCGCCGACATCGACCATATGGGCGTCGCCCTGCGCGTTGAAATGGGTGAGGCCTGATGACATGGGGGGCTCCGGTTGACTGCGGGTGCGCTAGAATCCGTCGCAACTCTATCCGAACCCGAGCGAGATGGTAAATGTGAGCCGCGACAATGCGATATCCGTCAAACTCTTTGCAGGACTCGCCGCAGCCCGCGGCTGGCGCGAGCGCCAGATTGCGCACGTGCCGGGCATGACGGTGGCCGCCGTCTGGCACAACCAGACGGGCGAGCCGGCCATTCCACAGCGCGTGCTGTGCGCCTTGAACATGGATTACTGCAACGCCGACACGGTGGTCGAAGCGGGCGATGAAGTCGGTTTCTTCCCACCGGTCACGGGCGGCTAGCATGACAGTCAGCGTGCGCGAGGCGGCATTCGAACCGTACGCAGAACTCGCGGCCTATGAACGGCAACGCTTTCCTCACGCCGGCAGTTTTGGCGCCAGTGCGAGTTTCATCGGGACGATGCGCGATTTGAACGAAGGCGATGCGGTCACGCAGATGACGCTCGAACACTACCCCGGCATGACTGAGCGCCATCTCGAACGCATCTGCGGCGAGGCCAGCGCGCGCTGGCACCTGCTCGACACGCTCGTGGTCCATCGGGTCGGGCTGTTGTCGCCGGGCGATCCGATTGTGCTGGTCGCCGTCTGGTCGGCACATCGCGCGGAAGCCTTCACGGCATGCCGCCACATCATGGAAGATCTGAAATCGCAGGCGCCGTTCTGGAAAAAGGAAGTGACCGCTCAGGGCGAGCGTTGGGTGTCGCGGAATACGTCGGGCGAGGCGCGTGAAGCGCCCGCGGGAGAATGATGCCATGCCCCTGCAGGTGAGAGTGCTCGGATCGGCCGCAGGCGGCGGCTATCCCCAGTGGAACTGCAATCATCCGAACAGTCGCCGCGCGCGCGCGCACGATCCGAAGGCACCAGCGCGGACGCAGTCCTCGATCGCCGTCAGCTGCGATGGCGAACACTGGCTGCTGTGCAACGCCTCTCCCGATCTCCGCCAGCAGATCAATGACAACGCGGTGTTGCAACCTGCCGCCAGCGGGCCGCTGCGCGCCAGCCCGATTGCGGCCGTGGTATTGACCAATGCCGATGTCGATCACGTGACGGGCCTGCTGACTTTGCGCGAATCGCAGGCCTTCACGTTATACGCGACCGGTCGTGTGCACGAGGTGCTCGCGGCGAACCCGATTTTCAATGTGTTGAATCCGGCCTGCGTGGCGCGACATCCCATCGCGCTCGATCACTTGTTCGAACCGCTGCGCGCAGATGGGCAGCCCCTGGGCTGCGTGGTCACGGCCTTCGCCGTGCCCGGCAAGGTGGCGCTGTGGCTCGAAGATGCCACGCGCGACGTCGACATCGGCGGCATCGGCGAGGACACCATCGCGCTCGAAATCAGCGATCCCCGAACGGGGCAGCGCTTCTGTTACATTCCCGGCTGTGCGCGCATGACACCCGAACTGGCGACGCGCCTGCGCGGCGCGGCGTTGGTGTTCTTCGACGGCACGCTGTGGGTGGACGACGAAATGATCCGCGCTGGTGTCGGCGTGAAGACGGGACAGCGGATGGGCCATCTGAGCGTGTCAGGGCCCACTGGTACGATGGCGGCCTTCGCCGGGCTCGGCGTCGCGCGCAAAGTGTTCATCCACATCAACACAACCAACCCCATTCTCATTGCCGATACGCCGGAGCGGCGCGCGGTCGAGCAGGCGGGCTGGGAAGTCGCCTGCGATGGCATGCATATCTCGCTATAGCAGCCCCTCGAAGGGCTGAACATCGACCATCGCACCGGCGTCGACGCGGGCGGTGTCCAGCGGCAACACGATGAAACAGTTGGCCTGCGACATCGAACTCAAGATGCCGGAACCCTGATCACCGGTGGGTGTGACGCAGGTCTGGCCATCCGCCGCGCGATGCAGGAAGCCACGCTGGAACTCCACACGGCCGGGACGCTTCTTCAAGGCGTGCGTGACCCGCGCCGGGGTCGACCATGGCAGTCGTGGCGTCGTGCCCATCAGCTTCTCGAGCGCCGGGCGCACGAATTCATAGAACGTCACCATCACCGACACCGGATTGCCGGGCAGGCCGAAGAACCAGGCGCCGTCAATGCGACCGAACGCGAGCGGGCGACCGGGCTTCATCGCGACCTTCCAGAAGCGCACCTCGCCAAGCCGGCCGAGGATTTCCCTGGTGTAGTCGGCTTCGCCCACCGAGACGCCACCGCTGGTGATCACGGCGTCCGCCGCGTTGGCTGCGCGGGTAAACGCGGCTTCGAGCTGTGCCGGATCGTCGGTCACCACGCCGAAGTCGATCAGGTCGACGCCGAGTTGCGTCAGCATGCCGTAGAGCGTGTAGCGGTTGCTGTCGTAGATTTCGCCGACGCCTAGCGGCTCGCCGAGCGAACGCAGTTCGTCACCGGTCGAGAAGAAGGCCACGCGGGGCCGCCGCCGCACCGCGACTTCCGCGATGCCCAGCGAGGCAATCACGCCAATATCGGCGGCCGACAACCGGCGCCCGGGCGCGAAGGCTGCGGCGCCTGCTTTCAGGTCTTCACCGGCCGCGCGCACGTGCTGGCCGCGGCGATGTCCCGCTTCGAAACGGATGTGGCCAGCGCGCTCCTCGACCTTCTCCTGGATCAGGATGGTGTCCGCGCCGTCGGGCACCACGGCGCCCGTCATGATCCGGATGGCTTCACCGCGCGCGAGCTCGGTGCGATAGGGTTTGCCGGCGAAGGATGCACCGACCACGCGCAGTTCCCCGATGCCCTCGGCCGGCAGATCGGCGCTCGCCACGGCATAGCCATCCATCGCGGAATTGGTGTGCGCCGGCACGTCGAAGCGTGCGACCACGCGCTCCGCCAGCACGCGCCCGAGCGCGCCCCGCAGGTGAACCCGTTCCTGGCCGTCGAGCGGCCTGACCGCCTCGAGCAGGCGCTGCAAAGCCTCTTCACAGGTCAGCGACGCAGGATCGTAATCATCGTCGCAACTGGGTTGAAGCTTGAGCGGCGGTTCTTTCATCGGCAGTCCTTCATCGTGCGCTCGGCCAGGCGGAGAGGGGAGATGCATGGTGCGCCAGCACGAATGCGCTGATCGCATCGATATCCGCGATGTCCAGCACCGGCAGTGCGCGCGGTGGCGTGAGTTCACGGTCGGTCAGCACGGCGATGATAGAGTCGTCGTGCTCGCACAACAATCCGCGATCCGCGCGCGCCCGATCGATCTCGCTGTGGCTGCCGGCGCGGTGCACTTCGATCTTTGGAAATTGCTCGTGGCGAAATCCTTCAACGAGCACGAGATCGAGGTCGCGGTCCTCGAAGCACGCGAGCAGATCGAGCAGCGCCGGATCGGCCTCGTTGGCGCGTTCGGCAATGAAGGCATCACGGTGACGAGACGCGATCATCACGCATTCAGCGCCGGCCTGTCGTAGTTCGTAACTGTCCTTGCCGGGATAGTCGATATCGAAACGGTGATGCGCGTGCTTCAGCACACCCAGTCGCAGTCCGGCGGCGCGCAAACGCGGGATCAGCTGCGTCAGCAGCGTGGTCTTGCCGCTGCCGCTGAAGCCGGCAATACCCAGCAGCCGGGGTGCGGACCGTGAGGGTGGCAGGCGGGTTGCGGCGAGCGCGCATTCCTCGGGCGTATTCAGATTCTGAAATGCAGTGGCGTCTTCGAAGTCGGCAACCGCACAGCGGTGCGTGTCGTACCAGGCGGTGATCTTTCGCCGATTGCTGCGCAGGAACGCCTCGAGCGAGGCGCCGAGCGTTGCTTTCATCAAGGCAAACACCGGCTGCAGTGCGTTGTCGCAGCGTGCGACGGCGATTTCCGCGGCATGCGTGTCCAGCGCACGATAGAGGCGCTGCACGAGGTCAAGCGGCAGAAACGGCGTGTCGCAGGGTGCCACCACGAGCAAGGGGGTGCGGCAATGGGCAAGGCCGCTGGCGATGCCCGCCAGCGGCCCGGGGTAATCTGCGCGGGTATCGGCCACGACGGGATGGCCATAATGCGCATACTGCTCGGGATTGCGGTTCGCATTGATCAGCAGGCCATCCACCTGTGGGCCCAGACGCGCGAGGACGTGGGCCACGAGGGGCTGCTGGCCAATCTCGACGAGGCCCTTGTCGCGGCCGCCGAGCCGGCTGCCCTGGCCGCCGGCGAGCACCAGGCCGGTCATCAGTGGGCGACTCATCGGTAAGTAGCCACGGCGACTGGCGAGCCTCAGCCGCCGGTAGCGTTCATGTGCCGAAAGATCAGCGGTTGTTCGGTCAGCGTGAACTCGTGCCCCAGCGGCTTGATCGCCATCGAATCGCGGATCGCCTGTTTGATCCGCTCGATATCACCCGGGTGATCGCGCACCACCGCGCGCAGGTCGATCGAATGTTCCTGCCCGAGACACAGCAGCAGCCGGCCTTCGACGGTCAGCCGCACGCGATTGCAACTGTCACAGAAGTTGTGGCTGTGCGGGGAGATGAAACCGACGCGCGTCCCGTGTCCGATCAGCCGGAAATAGCGTGACGGCCCGCCGGTGCTTTCGGCGGTCGGCAGCAAGGTGAAGTGGGCGGCCAGATCGCGCCTGATCTGGTCGCTGGAATAATAGGTTTCGGCGCGGTCGTGATCGTCGATCACGCCCAGCGGCATCTCTTCAATGAATGAAATGTCCATGCCGCGCTCCGCGGCATAGCGCACCAGCGGCACCACTTCCTGGTGATTGCGATGCTTGAGGATCACCGAGTTGATCTTGATGCGCTCGAAGCCGACCGCCCGCGCGGTATCGATGCCGGCGAGCACCTGTTCGAGTTTGCCGCCACGCGTGAGGCTGCTGAAGCGTTCGGCATCGAGCGAGTCGAGGCTGACATTCAAACGTTTCACGCCGGCGGCGCACAGGTCGGCGGACAATCGCTGCAACTGCGAGCCGTTGGTCGTCACGACCAGTTCGCGCAGGCCCGGCAGCACCGAGATGTCCGACATCAATTTGACGACATTGCGGCGGACCAGCGGTTCGCCACCGGTCAGGCGAATCTTGTGCACACCGAGTTCTACGAAGGCGCGTGAGATCAGCGCCAGTTCCTCGAGGCTCAGCACCTGTGGTCGCGGCACGAACTTCGTGTCCGGCTCCATGCAGTAGACGCAGCGGAAATCGCAGCGATCGGTTACTGAGATGCGGACGTAGTCGACCACTCGACCAAAGCGGTCGATCAGTTTCTCAGAAGTCAGCGTGCCGGCGACGGACATGGGCGCAGCCTCAAATAACCTGTGGGATTTACTGGGTAATTATAACCGCCGTGACCGTCGGCGTGCACCCGCCGCACTCAGCGCCAGCTCGAAAATGGCTGGTCGATCAGACAGACGTTGTAATAGCGCCGCTCCGACGAGACCTCCGCACCCAGCCAGGCCGGGCGCACGAAGGCTTCGGTTTCACTGGCCAGTTCAATTTCGGCCACCACCAGACCCGCGTTGCTGCCGTGGAATTCATCGATTTCCCACCTGTGCGGCGGCTGCGGCAGGTAGTGGCGAGTCTTGTCGAGGCAGCGCTCGCCACAGAACAGCGCCAGCATCTGCTCGGCATCCGCGAGCGGCACCGGGTATTCGAACTCGTGACGGGAGATGCCGAGCGTGGCACTTTTCAGATTCAGAAAGGCTTCGTTGCCCGCCACGCGCACGCGAATCGACACGCCCGGGGACGACGCCAGATAACCCTGACGCATCAGCGTCGAGCGTGTGATCTGGCTGCGCCAGCGGTCATCGCGGAGCAGGAACTTGCGTTCGATTTCGCGGGCCATCGACACTCTCACGGTGAGGTGATGCCGCAGTCTAGCAGCCTGGACGCCACGGCCAGCAATGCCCTTTGCGCGTTGGCGATGGCGTGCAATCCCGGCCCCCGGGGGGCGCTGCCAGAACGCCGATGCGCGGCATGCTGTGCGACAATTCCGCGATGTCAGACGAGCGTTTCACGTCAGTTGGTGCCGCCTCCACAACCCGTGGCCGTATGGTCAGCATTGGCCTGCTGGGCTTCGCGTCAGGCCTGCCGCTGGCCTTGTCCGGCGGCACGCTGCAAGCCTGGTTGACCGTGGCAGGCATCGATCTGAAGGCGATCGGTGCGCTGTCTCTGGTCGGCCTGCCGTATCTGTTCAAGTTCCTGTGGGCGCCGGCCCTTGATCGCTGGCAGCCTGGTCGTTATGGCCGACGGCGCGGCTGGCTGCTCGTGAGCCAGCTGACGCTGACCGGCGTGCTGCTCGTATTCGCCGTGTGCCAGCCGCAGGTCGCGGTGATGCCCCTCGCCCTGCTGGCCCTGTTGTTGGCCACGGCCTCGGCGACGCAGGACATTGCCTTTGATGCCTATCGCGCAGAGCGCCTGGCGCCCGCTGAACGGGGGCTGGGGACGGCCTGGTCGATCGCCGGCTACCGCGTGGCCATGTTCGCGTCCGGGGCGGGCGCGCTGCTGATTGCAGATCAGTGGGGATTTCAGGCTGCTTATCTGTGCATGGCCGGTTTGATGGCGCTCGGGATCGTGACCAGTCTGGCCGCCGCTGAGCCACCGCAGGCGCTTCCCCCGCCGCGTTCGCTGCGCGAGGCGAGCCTGGGGCCGCTGCTGGAACTGGCGCGACGGCCGGGCGTCTTCGCGCTGCTTTCCTGCGTGCTGCTGTACAAACTCGGGGATCAGTTCGCCGGTGCGCTCGCGCAGACCTTCTTCATTCGCGGACAGGGCTATTCGCTGACCGAGATCGGCGCCGTGTACAAAGGGCTGGGCATCGCCGCCGTGCTGGCCGGTGGGGTCGTCGGTGGACTGACGATGATGCGTCTGGGCCTGTGGCGCTCGCTGCTGATGTTTGGCGTGCTGCAGATGGGCACCAATGCCGGCTTTCTCGCGCTCGCCGTCAGCGGCAAGAGTCTGGTGGGCCTGATGATCGTTGTCGGGCTGGAAAACTTCTGCGGCGGCATGGGCACCTGCGCGCATGTGGCCTTGCTGATCGCGCTGTGCGATTCACGCTATACCGCCACGCAGTTCGCGGCGCTGAGCGCGCTGGCCAGCCTGGGGCGCGTGCTGCTGGGGCCGGTGGCGGCGGTGGTCGCTGCGCAGGGCTGGGTCACCTACTTCGCACTGTCGTGCGCGGTGGCGCTGCCGGGCCTGGCGCTGGTGCTTGGTCTGCGCAAGCGGCTCACGGCACTGGACGCACCGGTGGCGCAGTGAACAGAGCGGGTCCGTCTGCGGTGCGCATTGCTTGCACGGCGAGCCGCGATGGCCCGCGCTTCGCGCGCTGTTGACCCGCCTGTCAGCGGGCGACTTGACGTCGCCGCTGGACCCTGCCTCAGCGGCGGTAGGGTCGGCTGTCGTCTCCGTAGCGCTCGTCACCGGGCGCCGAGTACGGGCCATACGCCGGCGGCGGGTACCGACGCTGCGTCGGCGGCTGACGCATCACGACGCCGCCCTGGGAGCGGCGCCGGTCGCGCCCATCGTAATAGTCACGACCCTCGTCACGCCGCTCCCCGTTTGGCCAGCGCCGCGTGCTGCGGCGATTGTCGCGGTAGCCCTCGTCGTCACGGCCATGTTGGTGATCGCGGTAGTCGCCGGAGTCGTCGCCATAAGCCTGGTCACGGCGCTGATTGCGGTAGCCGTCGTGTGCCGGCTGGCGTTCATTGCCGTAGGCGCCGGCGCCGGCGGGCGGCGAGACGCGATTGCCGTAAGGACCGGACGGGTAGGGCGCCACGTGCGGCGGATAGCCATAGGCGCGCGGCTCGGCCCTCGGGTCGGGCCCACTGCGGTATTGAATCCAGGTTTCGGCGCGTGCGCTCAGCACGCACAGGGCGGCAGCGAGCGCGCCGGCAAACAGGACTGATCGCTTGTTCATCACGCACCTCTCGGGTGGCGTCTGTGGCTGACGCGGTACCGGGCCGGGGGCGCCCGGTGGGGATGCCTGGATCGCGCCGGCGGCGCGCGCGTCACTCGTCGCGCGCGACCCGGAAGCCAATGCTGTCATTGGCCGACCCGGCTGGAAACTTGCTGCGTGTCGCCGCGCGCAGCGCCTTCGGGCCGCTCGAATAGCCGCCGCCGCGCACCACGCGGTTGCTGCAATCGCCCCCTTCGAACACCGAGGTGTCGGCGGGCGCGCCGGCGTAGGTCTCATGATAACAATCGTAGACCCATTCCTCGACATTGCCTGCGGTGTCGTACACCCCGTAGGCATTGGCCGGAAAACGCCCGACCTTCGTCGGCTGGCGCGGATCGAGGCCCGTATCGCAGGCAAAGCAGTGCGCCTTGCCAGCGTCGATGTCGCGGCCCCACCAGTAATTGCCGGTGGTGCCGCCGCGCGCGGCGTATTCCCATTCCGCTTCGGTGGGCAGCCGGTAGCGCTTGCCGGTGCGCTGCGACAGCCATTTCGAATAAGCGAGCGCATCGTCCCACGACACGAAGAACACTGGATGCGTCGTGCGGTCGAGGTCGCTGGTGCGTGGCTGCTTGCGGCCCGTGACGCCCGTGAAGCGAGCGTATTCGGCGATGGTGACTTCGTACTGGCTGATCGCAAAATGCGGCACCTTGACCAGCCGCTGGGGCCGTTCGCTGGCTTCCGTCGAGGAATCCGGGCTGCCCATCAGAAAACTGCCGGCCGGCAGCCACACCATCTTCGGCCCGCCGCCGTCGCTGAAGGTCTCGCCGGTGCCGGTGGTGGGCGCGGCCTCGACGGCCGGCGGCGCAGCCTCTACGTCGGCTTGGTCGGGCGCTTCACCGGTCAGCGCCTGCTCGTTGATGATCGGTTCCAGCTTCGTCGCGCCGCCACCGTCGTCTGGCGGCAGCACCCGTTCCGCCGGCTGATGGCCAGAGAAATACCAGTAAGTTGCTCCGCCGCCGAGCAGCAGCACGACGCCCAGCAAGGCAAGGAGTTTGCCGCTGCCGCTGCGCTCGATTTGGCGCGGGATCGGCTTCGGCGCCGAGGCCGGCGGCGGGCGGTTGGCCGCCCCGATATTAGTGCCGCCGGCGGCCGGATTCGGCGGCAGGGGGGTCGTCGGGCGGACCTTCGCGCTGGTTGCCGGCCGCGCCTTGAATTCGGATTTTTCGCCGACCATCACGACGATCACGGTCGTGTTGTCCTGACGGGGCATGCGCGCGTCCTGCACCGCCTTCAGCAGCGCATCGACGCACTCTCTGGCCGAATTGCCTTTCTCCAGATGCGACGCCAGCTTGCCGTGGCTCAGGGTGTCGAGGCCATCGCTCGCGATGATGATGCGATCGCCAGCCTGTATGTCGAGCACCGTCTCGGGACAATCGATATCGGCTATTTCGTCGCCCGTCAGCGCGCTCATCAGCATGTTGCGCGAGAAACCGGCTTCCGGTTCAATCGGTTTGCCCTGCTCGGCCATGCGCGCAAGGAAGCCGCCGTAGCTGTGATCGGCGTTCTTCTTGTGGACCTTGCCGTCGCGAATCAGGTACAGATGACTGTCGCCGACGCTGACCCAGCGCAGTTCGGTATCATCGATGATGGTGGCTACGAGCGTGCAGCCCATGCCTTTCAGCGCGGCTGTTTCGCGGACCGTTTCAGTGATCGAGTTGTTCGCCTGCAGGACGGCTTCGCGTAGCACCGCGGACATCGCGTCGGACGGGAAGTTGCTGGTCAGATGCTTGTTGAAAGTCTGCACCGCCATGTTGCTGGCGACATTGCCGGCCGCGTGACCGCCCATGCCGTCGGCCACGATGATGAGGGACGCGCTGCGTTCTCCCGTTGAATTGCTCAGGCGAGTGATCAGGAAAGCGTCTTCCTGATAGTCTCGCGCGCCGTCGATTTGTGCGCCGGCAATGTCGAAAGTTAGCATTCGCGCCCCGTAATCATTCGACAAAGGCCGACAACACAGTGAGTTAGATAACGAGCTTACCAGTGAGTCTTAGAAAAATAAATGGAAGCGCGGGCACCTGTGGTCCCCGCTGAGCGCGGCCCGTCCGTGCGCGACCTGCTGCTGGGCCCGCTGCTCGGCCTGCTGGCCTTCGCCCTGACCCCGGCTCAATACAGCGGCGGAACCGGCGCAAGCTCTGAACTCGACTTCGCCGCGCGGGCGGTGATTGCCATCCTGGTCTGGATGGCAAGCTGGTGGTTGACCGAGCCCGTGCCCTTGCCGGTCACCTCGCTGCTGCCGGCCGTGTTGTTCCCGCTGGCCGGTATTGCGGACACTGCCACGGCGCTCGCACCCTACGCCGATCCGCTGATCTTTCTGTTCCTGGGCGGCTTTCTGTTGTCGATCGCCGTCCAGAAATGGGATCTGCACCGCCTGTTCGCCTTTCGCCTGATGGCGCTGACCGGTCACAGCGCCGGCCGTCTGGTCGCCGGCATCATGATCGCCACGGCCTTCATCAGCCTGTGGCTGTCGAACACCGCCACCGCGGTGCTGATGCTGCCGGTGGCCCTGTCGATCGCAGGCCAGCCCGGTGTCGACCCCAATCTGCGCAAATGTCTGCTGCTCGGCGTTGCCTACAGCGCCACGATAGGCGGCATGGGCACCTTGATAGGCACGCCGCCGAATCTGTTCGTGGCATCCTTCCTCGCCCAGCACCACGCCGTGCAGATCGATTTCCTGCATTGGCTCGCCATCGGCATGCCAATGGTGCTCGTGATCCTGCCGTTCACCTGGCTGGTCCTCACCCGCTGGTGTTTCCCGCTCGAGGCCCGGCATGACATCGGGGTCGACGACGCGCTATTCACGGCGGCGCCGCTCAGCGTCGCCGCGCGTCGCACGCTAGTCGTCTTTGCGGCGGCCGCGGCCGCCTGGATCCTGCGTTCGCTGCTGGTCGGGATCGACATCGCGGGTCAGCGGCCGCTGGCGGGTCTGACGGACACCGGCATTGCCGTCGCCGCCGCGATCGCATTGTTTCTGGTGCGGGCCGGCCCGCAGGCACGCGGCAGCGCGCTGCTGGTCTGGGACGATGCGCGCGCCGTCCCGTGGGGCACGCTGCTGCTGTTCGGCGGCGGGCTCAGCCTGGCGGCCGCGATCTCGGCCACCGGCGTCGACCGCGCACTCGGTGCGCTGGTCGCCGGCGCGCCGGCCCTGCCGCCGTGGATGGTGATTGCACTGATCGCGACGACGGTCGTGTTCGTGTCCGAAGTCGCCAGCAACATCGCGACCGCTGCGGCGATGACGCCGCTGCTCGTCGCCGCCGCACCGGCGCTCGGCCTGAGCCCGGTCACCTGCGCCATCGTGACCGGCCTGGCCGCAAGTTCGGCCTATATGATGCCGGTGGGCACGGCCGCGAACGCGCTCGTCTATGGCACCGGCGCGCTGCGCACGCGCGACATGGTGCGGGCCGGCCTGGCGTTGAACATCGCGTCGATTTTCCTCATCACGGCGGTCGGCACCTGGTTGCTGCCGCTGGTCTTTCCGTGAGCGAACAGACGGCGGCGCACACGCCGCAGGCCCGCTTCGACGACTGGCTTACCCGCAGCCAGTTCAAGGACCGTGCCGCCCTCGCGGGTCAGTGGCGGCGGTGGCAGCGCGAGCAGGCGGCCGGCGGCCCGGCGGCGGCGGAGAAGGTCTGGCGCGCGCTTGAACGTCAGGCGCTGGCTTCCGTGGCGATCACGACCGCGCGCGGCGCGGCCTTGCCGGCCACGGCGCTCGAGATGCCGGGTGGTCTGCCGATCGCTGCGTGTCGCGACGCCTTGGCGCACGCGCTCGAGTGCAATCAGGTCACGATAGTCTGCGGCAGCACCGGCTCCGGCAAATCGACGCAGCTGCCCAAACTGATGCTCGCGCTCGGCCGCGGCGTCTACGGCCGGATTGGGGTCACGCAGCCGCGACGGCTCGCCGCGCGCGCGATCGCCGCGCGGGTGGCCGCGGAGCTCGGCACGGAGCCGGGCGTG
>Ga0163144_10011971_pt1 | contig 18292 bp, 18 predicted proteins | sample OliLak19BULKMAT1_FD_123175 | JGI IMG/M metagenome (GOLD analysis project Ga0163144, IMG submission 123175) | Freshwater microbial mat bacterial communities from Lake Vanda, McMurdo Dry Valleys, Antarctica - Oligotrophic Lake LV.19.BULKMAT1 | ecosystem: Environmental > Aquatic > Freshwater >... | reverse complement strand
TGATGATGGGCTCGCTGCTCGTGATCATGGCGCTCGCGTTCGCGCTCAACGACTTCCTCGTCGAAGAGAAGATCCCCGATCGCGCGGTCATGATGATCACCGAGATGGATCTCGATGCGCTCGAGTTCCTGCTCATCGTCAACGCGATCCTGCTCATCGCCGGCGCGCTGATGGACTCCATCTCCGCGATCATGATCATTGCGCCACTCATCGCGCCGATTGCGATCAAGCTCGGCATCGATCCGATCCACCTCGGCATCATCTTCATCGTCAATCTCGAGATCGGCTATCTGACCCCGCCGATCGGCCTCAATCTGTTCGTCGCGTCGAGCGTGTTCGAGAAACCGCTCGGCGAGGTGATCAAGTCGGTGGTCCCGTTCATTCTCATCCTTTTGGTGGGTCTGACCGCGGTGACGTACATCCCGTCGATCGCGATGGGCCCGGTCAACGTCATCCTGCGCGACAAGCCGTTCTACGAGCCGCTACCGACGGGCAAGGCCGTCGACGCGGAGAAGCGTGCCGACTTGCCCGACATCAAGAAGCCGGGCGAGGGCGAGGGCGAGACGCGCGTGCTCTCGATGCAGGAGATGACCAACAAGGACATGAGCGAGGTGCCGGAGCAGGTGCTCACGGTCTGCGAGATTGCCGAGAACGTCGACAGCGATGCTCCGGATCCGCTCGCAGCGTGGCTCGCCGGTGTGGAGAAGCAGGAGATGCACGAGGCCGTCGTCGGACCGGTACGCAAGGCGGTCGCTGCCGCAGGCTCCGCGACTGCGTTCAAAGATCTCACCGCCGAGATGAGCGCGCTGCTCAAGGCCGACTGGGAGTGCGAGGACCTGGAGGAGATCCTCGCGAAGAAGCCCGCAGGGCCCGCTGGGCCGCCGCCCGAGTAATTTCTTCCCCGTTCCGGCGCTGCAGTCGCCGTCACGATGTCGAGCGCGTCGGCGGTGCGCTGACGGAGGTCGCCCGGCTGTCCGCACGTGGCGACGCGGATGCGGCCGACCGCGTGCTCATCGAGGTGTACTTCGACGCGCTCGCCGAGCGGCGCGTGGGCGATGCGGCTCGTGCGGCCGAAATGCTCGCGAGGATGCCCGCACGCGATCCCGGTGCCGCGGCGCAGTGGCGTCGACACGCCGAGGCCACACGCATGCGCGAGTCGTCCGGCAGATCCAACAGCCAGTAGCGCCTCGCTCAGATCCGGCCGATGAAGTGCGTGCCGGCGCGCCCGTCGAGCGCGTCCCGCAACGACGCTGGGCTCGTGATGAGCCCACGCGGACCGCCGCGCTGCATGAACCCGTGGATCGCCTCGACTTTGGGTCCCATCGATCCGGCGGGGAACGTCTTGTTCGCCACGAATTGCTCGCACTCCGCCATCGTCACCGCGCCGAGGCGGTGCTGACTCGGCGTGCCCCACTCGACGTACACTGCGTCGACCGCAGTGAGGATCACGAGCAGGTCCGCGCCGATGTCGGTCGCGAGCACGCTCGACGTGAGGTCCTTGTCGATCACCGCTTCGACGCCTTCGTAGTTACCGCCCGAGTCGAGCGTCACCGGGATGCCACCACCACCGGCGGCGACGGCGATGTTGCCCGAGCGCACGACCTCGCGAACCATCTCGGCCTGCACGATGCGCTTGGGCACCGGGCTCGGTACGACGCGACGCCAGCCGCGACCGATCTCCTCGCGCACGACCCAGCCGTATTCGTTGGTGCCGACCTCGGCCTGCTCGGGCGTCATGAACGGCCCGACCGGCTTCGCGGGGGCCGCGAACGCCGGATCCTTCTTGTCGACGACGACCTGCGTCACCATCGTCACGACCCAGCGATGGATGCCGCGCACGTTGAGCTCGTTGAGCATCGCGCGCTGCATGAGATAGCCGAGGCTGCCTTCGGTCTGCGCGACGAGCACGTCGAGCGGCCAGCGCGGCAGATCGTCGCGCGTGAGCTCCTGACGCAGCAGTAGCTCGCCGACCTGCGGGCCGTTGCCGTGGGTGATGACCAGCCGATAGCCGCGCTCGACGAGCACGATGAGCTCGCGGCAGATCTGCCGCGCGTTGCGTTCGTGATCCTCGTAGGTGCCCTTGTCGCCCGATTGCGTGAACGCGTGGCCGCCCATCGCGACGACGGCGATCGGTCCCCCGAGCGTCGGCGTACCGTCGTGTCGCCGCGCGATGCTCATGGGGTCACGCTCTCGCGCTCGAGCGGCATCGTCAGACAGCGGCCACCGCCCCGCGCACGCGACAGCTCGCTGCCGGTGAACGTGAAGACGGTGCGTGGGCGCGCGATGCCCTCTTGGACGATCGCGTCGCGTTGTTCTTGCGGCACGACGACCGACAGCATCGACTGCACGAAGCCGTGGTGCTCGACGAGCGTCGCGACGGTGTGGGTGTTGCGGGCGTACAAGAGGATGCAGCCGGGCGCGATCGCGACCGCGTTCGCACCGTCGGTCCACTGCTCGCGCTCCTGGAACAGCGGGTCGGTGCCGCCGCACGGCACGAGCTCGACGTCGTCGCCGACCTCTTCGCGCAGGACGTCGAGCACCGTCGCGCCCTGCACGAGCTCGGGTCGACGGTCGCGCTGCAGCCGGAACACCTCGAGCTGGGCATCGCCGCCGGCGATCAGCGGCGCGTGCCCGAGGAACAGCTTGCGATCGATCTGCGTGAGGATCGTGTCGAGATGCATCACCGATCGCATGTGCGGCATCATCACCGCATAGATCGACTCGAGTCCGGCGTGATCCGAGAACAGAGCCTCGGTCGCGAGTCGCTCGATCGTCTGCGGCGTCGTGCGCTCGGAGCAGCCGATCATCAGCGTGCGCGGCGAGAGCACCATCACGTCGCCGCCCTCGACCGACCGAAACGCGGCATCGCGCGCGACGTCGTCCTCGGCGAACTCGAGCGGCGCAGCGGCGGTCGGGGCCCACCGCAGCGCGAATGCGACGATCAGCGGCTCGCGGGCACGCGCGCCGGTCGCCATCCGGCCGACCAGCACGCGGTCGTACAGCGCGACGCACGGAACGCGCATGAACATCAGGTTCGGGACCGGTCGCAGCGCCATCGGCCGCGGCGACTCGAGCTCGTCCCGGAGCCGCGTGAGGCTCGCGCCGTCTCGTGAGAACTCATCCCAGTACGCGCCCGCGATCATCGCGTAGGCGAGCCGCGCTGCCGGCCACGCGGCGAGCTCCGCCGAGATGCCGTCCGCGCCGGCGCGCTCGCACGCAGCGTCGACGAGTGTCTCGATCTCGGCGCTGGGCGCCGATTCGAGCGCGGACTGCAGGAGATCGGCGAATGCGATCACCTCGGCCCCCGCGGCGCGCATGATGTCGACCATCACGTCGTGCTCGCGCTGGGTCTCGGTCGGTGCGAGGATGTCGTCGAACAGCATCCGCGAGAGATCATGCTGCGTCATGCGCACGATCTCGTCGCCGGGGCGATGGATCAGGACCCGACGTAGCCGGCCGATCTCGGAATCGACGTGAATCGCCATGCGCGCCACGCATGCTGCACGAGCGGCTGCGGCGGCGCAATCAAGGCTCGGGCGTCGCGTCGTCGCGGCGGATCGTCACCCAGCGCCCACCGAGCAGCCGTTCGTGCGGCAAAAAGCGCGACTTGTACGCCATCGACGAGCACTCGGCGATGAACAGGCCGAGGTAAAGCCAACGCAGGCCCCACTGCCGACAAAGATCGATCTGCTTGAGGATCGAGTACGTGCCGATGCCGAGCTGCGGAAGCGACGGATCGAAGAAGCAGTACACGGCCGACAGCGCGCGCTCGCTGCGATCGACGATCGCGAGGCCGACGAGGCGCCGGCCGATGCGGTAGCGCAGCTCGAACGTGTCGCAGCACGACTCGCCGAGGAACGCACGATAGCCCTCGAGGTCGATCGGTTGATCGCCGGTGTTGAGCCCGCGACCGAACTTGTGCCGGTTGTAGAGGTTCACCTTCTCGAGCGACGGCTCGAGCCGACCGATCTCGGTCTTGAGCTCGAGCTCGCCGCGACGAAAGACGCGACGTTGGGTGCGGCCCGGCAGAAACTGATCGACGTCGACGCGGATCGGTTCGCATGCCACACAGTCGGGACACGCGGTGCGATACAGCAGCAGACCTTGGCGACGATCGCCGACGTCGAGGCGGGTCTCGAACTCGGTGCGAGCGAGGGCGCGCACCGGTAGCCGCAGTGGCAGCCGCGCGGTGCGACCCTCGAGGTACGGACACGGCGTCAGCGCATCGTGAATCACCAGCTCGGGCGGTGACGCAACGATCAGACGGCCGGTCGTCGGTGCCGACATTCCAGTCGACGAAGATAGCAGCTTGTCGTGGGGAGCGCCCGCGCGCCGCCGTCGGGCAAGTGCGACGCTGCCGCCGTCGTGACGAGGTGGGGTGAATGTCTTCACGGCCCTGCGGGCCTGAAACGTCTTCACGGCCCTGCGGGCCTGAAACGTCTTCACGGCCCTGCGGGCCTGAAACGTCTTCACGGCCCTGCGGGCCTGAAATGCCGGTGGCGAACCAGTGTGGGCGCCTGCTAGGTTCGCGCTGAGGCCGGCCGATGCAGAGCACGAACACGGAATCGAACAAGTCCGCGAGCACGCCGTCGTCGCGGCGACTGCCGCCGATGTTGCCGGGTGGACTACCGCTGCTCGGTCACGCGATCGATCTGCGCAAGCGGCCGGTCGAGCTGTTCCAGCGCGGTCGTGATCGCTTCGGTGACATGTTCTCGCTGCGTCTGCCGGGTACGCCCGTGTCCGTGATGATGAGCGGGCCCAAGGCGCACCAGCGCTTTTTCCGCCTCGGCGACGAGGACGTCAGCATGCGCGAGGTCTACAAGCTGATGACGCCGATCTTCGGCAAGGGCATCGCGTACGACGCCGAGCCGGAGATCATGCGCGAGCAGCTCGCGTTCTTCCACGACGCGCTGCGCGAGGCGCGACTGCGCACCTACGCGGCGGGCTTCGTCGAGGAGGCCGAGGACTACTTCGGCAAGTGGGGTGACGAGGGCATCGTTGATCTCTACCGCGTGGGCAACGAGCTCACGATCTACACGTCGAGTCGCTCGCTGCTCGGGCCGTCGTTCCGCAAGAACCTGTCGGACGAGTTCAGCAAGCTCTACTACGACATGGAGGCCGGGCTGAACCTGCTCGCCTTCTTCGCGCCGCAGCTGCCGATCCCGGCGTTCCGCAAGCGCGACCGGTCGCGCGTGCGGCTCGGTGAGCTCGTCACTGCGATCGTCCGCGAGCGTCGTGCCAACGGCGTCGGCGAAGAGGACTTCCTGCAGACGCTGATGGACGCGGCGTACAAGGACGGCCGTCGGCTCACCGAAGACGAGATGACGGGCCTGTTGCTCGCGATCATGTTCGCGGGTCACCACACGAGCGGCGTGACGTTCGCGTGGACCGGCATCTTGCTGAACCAAAACCCGCAGTGGCTCGCGAAGCTGCGCGCCGAGCAGACCTCGGTGCTCGGCGATCGCACCGACCTCACGCTCGAAGATCTGCGGGCGATGTCGAACCTCGAGAACGCGATCAAAGAGACGCTTCGGCTGTACCCGCCCATCATCATGATGATGCGCAAGGTGCTCAAGGGCTTCGAGCACGGCGGCTACTGGGTGCCCGAGGACGCGATGATCATGACGTCGCCCGCGATGGCACACCGCATCCCCGAGGTGTTCCGCGATCCGAACCGCTTCGATCCCGATCGCTTCGGGCCCGAGCGCGACGAGGACAAGAAGAGCCCGCTCGGGTGGATCTCGTTCGGCGGCGGACGTCACCGCTGCATGGGCATCGTGTTCGCGCAGCTCCAGCTCCGTGCGATCTGGAGTCACCTGCTGCGCAACTTCGACTTCGAGCTACTCGAGCCGATCTACGAGCCCGACTACGATCGATTGCTCGTCGGTCCGCGCATGCCGTGCCGGGTTCGCTATCGCCGGCGCAAGAACACCAGCGTCACCGTGGCGGGGTGATGGAGACCGTCGCGCCGGGGCTGTTTCGGCTGCCGCTGCGCACGCCGACGCTGCCGCCGGCGACGACGACCAACACGCTGCTCGTCGTCGGCGACGGCGTCGTGGTGATCGAGCCGGCAACGCCGTTCGCCGACGAGCAGGTCCGCCTCGCCGAGGCACTCGACGATCTCGCGTCGCGAGGGCATCCGCTCGTCGCGATCTTGCTTACGCACCACCACCCGGACCACATCGGGCACGCGGATGCGCTCCGTGCCGCACGGGGTGTCCCGATCATGGCCCACGAAGCGACCGCCGCGCGGGTGCCGTTCGCGGTCGATCGACTGCTTGCTGACGGCGAGCGCGTCGAGCTCGGCGACGGCGTCACGCTGCGGGCGGTGTTCACTCCGGGCCACGCTCCGGGTCATCTGGTGTACGTGGAGGAACGCTCGCGGGTCGCGTATGTCGGCGACATGGTCGCGGGCGAGGGGACGATCCTCGTCGATCCGTACGACGGTGGTGACATGGCGCAGTACCTCGAGTCGCTGCGACGCACCAAGGCGCTTCGGGCGGCCGCGCTGGTGCCCGCGCACGGGCCGGTCCTGCGCGATCCGGACGTGATCCTCGATCACTACGTGGCGCATCGACTCGCGCGCGAGGCGAAGATCCTCGCGGTGCTCGCCGACGCACCGTTGCCGATCGCACAGCTCGTCGCGCGTGCGTACGACGACACGCCGCCGTTGTTGTGGCCGCTCGCGGAGCGCTCCGCCGAGGCGCACCTGCGCAAGCTCGTCGCCGAGGCGAGGGTGGCGCTCGACGCCGGGACCTGGCGCCTGACGCCGGCTTGACGCGGACGGGGCCGGCTCCGGGACGGATTGCGCGTGGCGATCATGGAACGGAGCTTGAAACCGCCCGATGGCGATGGCCTCCCGCCGCGAAATCCTCCTGAGCATCGTGGTCCTCGCTGCTTGCGCCGAGGCGTCACGTCCACCGCCCATCGCGGGCCTGCGCGACGATCCGGGGACGACGACCGACGCCTCGCTCGATCTGGGCGAGCCTGATCTCGGCGGCGACGAGAGCTCGACCGGCGCAAGCGTCTGCGATCGCGTCGATCTGCTGTTCGTGATCGACAACTCCGCGAGCATGGCGGAGGAGCAAGCGGCCCTCGTCGCGAGCTTCCCCGGCTTCATCGCCGGCATCGAGTCGATCCTCGGTGTCGAGACCGACTATCACGTCGGTGTCGTCACGACCGACAGCAACGAATTCAATCGCGTCGGTTGCCGGCAGATCGGCGCGCTGGTGACCCAGACCGGCGGCACGCACTCGAGTGACGCGGTGTGCGGACCCTACGCGGGCGGCATGGCGTTCATGACGCCCGCCGACTCGCTGAGCGAGACGTTCTCGTGTGCCGCGAAGGTCGGCACCGAGGGCAGCGGGCTCGAGCAACCGATGGACGCGGTGACGACGATGCTGCTTGCCGACACCGGCAACATCGCGCTGTGCAACGACGGATTTCTCCGCGACGACGCGCTGCTCGTGCTGACGATCATCACCGACGAAGAAGACGATGGTGGCTCGCACGGCGGACCGCATGCTTGGTACGACGCAGTGGTCGAGAGCAAGGGCGGCGATCCCTCGCGCGTCGTCGCGTTGTCGCTGCTCGGCCGACCCGAACCGAACGCCTGCGATCTCGAGCCCGAGGTAGCACCGGAGGTCGCGGATCGCATCGCGACGTTCACCGAGTTGTTCGAGCACGGTGATGTCGCCGACATCTGCGCCACCGACTATGCGCCGTTCTTCGCCGCCTCCGTCGTCGGGATCGCCGAGGCGTGCGCAGTCGTCATCCCACCGCAGTGACGACAAGGGAGCGCGCGTCGTGTGACCCTCGGCGACGTCGACAGCGGTGGCGCGCTCGACATCATGGTCGCGGCCTGTGACATGTCCGAGCAGCCTGCTAGTCTCGCCGCACGTGACGATCACCTCCGGCAAGCTCTTCGCGACTGGCACCGTACCGTCGGAGGGCGAGCGCATGGTCGAGCTCGGGCGCATCGGCGGCACGACGATCGAAACGATTCTCAGCTCGGCGGATCCGGACACGCATCTGTACGATCAGCCCCACGACGAGTGGGTCGTGCTGCTCGAGGGCACGGCGGAGTTCGACGTCGACGGCGAGCGGATGTCGCTCGTCGGCGGCGACTGGCTGCTGCTGCCGGCACGGACGCCCCATCGTCTGCTCGCGACCAGCGCCGGTGCGCGCTGGCTCGCGGTGCACGTACGTTAGTCACTCCGCCGCGAAGCTCAGCTCGCGGTGCACGACGACGCCGGCGTGCTCGAGCACCGCATCGTCGCCACACACGACCTCGGGGAACATGCGTGACGCGCCAGCGGATCGTCTGCCCCGTCGCCGCTGGGCCGAGATCGAACGTCACGTCGACGACGCCGCCGCGATCGTGCAGCACCGGCGCCCCGGGGCGATCGTCGCCGAGCAGGTGGCCGCCCACGCGCAGTCCCAGGGTCGAATGCGCGCAGGACCGCCCGAGGTCCTCATAGCGCTCATCATCGGTGCGTTCACTGGTCTCGTGCGGTTCGTTCGCGAAGGTCGAGTCGTCCTCGATTCCGCAGCGAGCGAGCTCGCCGAGCAGGCGTGCTGGGATCTGGTTCGCGCGTAGCACTACGGTTCGGGCATGCGGCCGGTGTGGGGTCGCTGCACCACGTTTCGTGTCGGGGTGCGGTGTTTCGCGGAGACAGTTGTGGAGGCAGGGATGTGCTCGTTAAGGTCGAGTACATGCACGCCCGCCGAATTCGTCTTCATGCGTTCGCGATGGCGGTCGTGCTCGTCGGTTGTCCGGCGCCGGTCGACGACGGCTTCGGGATCGATCTGATGACCGACGGCACGCCGACCGCATCGGCGACCGACATGATGAGCGGCACGTCGGCCGAGTCGAGCTCGGACGACGGCGCGAGCGTGTCCGTCTCGTCCACGTCACCGTCGACGACGCAGCCCTCGACGACCGCGAGCGACACAGGTGATCCGGAGTGCGGTGTCGGTGCGACGTGTGGCGTCGTGGCGCCCGATGGTTGGTTCGGACCGACGACATGGGCGCGCGTCGCCGGCAACGGTGCGCTGCCCGATTGCCCCGAAGGCTATCCGGAGTCCGGCCCGACGGTGCTCGAGGGCTACAACGATCCCGGCCCCGCGGTGTGCGGATGCACCTGCGAGGTCGACGTGACCTCGGCGTGCACGTCGTACGCGTACGATTTCGGCGACGCGTCGTGCAGCCTGTATCAGAACTTCCTGCAGTTCTCCGAGGAGTGCCACGACTTCACCGTCACGGCAGGCACGTACTTCTACATGTACCAGCAGGGCCAGCCGTACTGCCAAGCGATGAAGACGGAGGAGCTGCCCGAGGTGCAGTGGGATGCGAGCGTGCGCAGCTGCAAGCTCGAAGATCTACCGACGACGTGTGGCGACGGCGACGAAGGCGTGTGCACGCCGACGCCGGTCGAGGGCTTCGAGCCGGGCCTGTGCATCTACGCGCAGGGTGATCTCGAGTGTCCGGCGGGTCCGTACGCGACGAAGCACGCCTACTACTCGGGTGCCGAGGACACGCGCGACTGCACGAACTGCACGTGCGGCATGGGGTCGGCGACGTGCTCGGGCAGCATGCACGTGTTCGATGCGGTTGCTTGCGGTGGCAATCAGGTCGCCGACGTGCCGTCGACCGGTGTGTGCACGCCAGCGGCCGGCGCGTCGGTCGGGCTCAACTTCACCGGCGAGTCGAGCTGCCCCGTCGCGACGCCGCCCGAGCCGATGGGCACCGTCGAAGCGATGGGCGAGTTCACGTTCTGCTGCACGGAATAGTCAGTGCCCATCGCCGTCGTGCGGGCGCGTGAGCGTCGGCGCGAGGGCGAACAGTGCGGCCATGATCGTGTAGCCCGCTGCCCACGGCCATGCGGGCGCGAGCTCGGCAACGGTGTCCGCGTCGCTGAAGCGATAGCCGTGCATGAGACCGGTCGCCGACAACGCGGCGGCGGTCGTGCACCACGCCGCCGCCGTGTAGAAGCGGCGCTCGATCACGGCGACGGTCGCTGCGGCGAGAATCATCGACGTGAAGATGAAGCCCTGCTCGAGTGCGAACGCGCCGTGGATCCACGTGTCGGATTTCGCGAACGCATCGACCAGCGCCGGGCTGAACCCGGGTCCGCCCGGGATGCCCATGCCCGCCGCCCGCAGGCCGTTCTTCGCCATCAGCGCGCCCCAGGCCCCGACACCCGGCAGCAATCCGATGACGACCGCCGGCGCGTGCTCCTTCGGCGTCGCCTGGAATGCCTGCGCCGTGATCACGAGACCGATCCACAAGATGATCGCCATGCCGGCATCGACCGGCACCGCCCAGGCGATGTGCGCGAGCGTGCCGGTGAGGCAGACGATCGTGACGAACACACCGTTGAGCACCGAGTAGCCGGCGCGTGCGCCCATCGCCTTCCATCCGGGATGACCGATGTAGATCGTCGTCGGAAAACACGAGCCGAATAGCCCTGCGGCCAGAGAGCCGATGCCGTTGACCGCGAGCGATGGCGCGGTAGGAAACCTGTCGCCCGCAGCCTCGGCCGACTCGATGTTCTGCAGCGAGCCGACGAGGTTGAACAGGCCCATCGGCACGATCACCGACAGGTACGCGAGCACGTGCCCCTCGGACAGCGCGCGCGCGAGCTCGCCGAAGACCGGCACCGGCAGGTGAAAGCCGGCACCGACGGGACTCTCGCCGGTCGGCGCGAGCCCGGTCATCCACGCCAGCGCGATGCCGATCACGACCGCGACGAGACCACCGGGCAGGTTGCCGCGGAAGCGTACGCGACCGAAGTAGGTGAGCATCACGATGCCGAACGTCGCGAGCCCGACGACGGGATGCGCGAACGTGCGGAACAGAAAACCGAGCGAGATGAAGCCGAGCGCGATGCCGGCGAGTGTCGCGAGCAGTGCAGCGCGCGGGGTCCACTTGCGCAGCGTCTCGGCGACGAACGAGCCGGCGAATTCGATGAGCCCGCTACCGATCGTCGCGGCGAGCCCGGCGTGCCACGCGACGCGCGCCGGATCGGGATGGCCTGCGGCTTCGGCGATCAGCTTCGCCGGCAGCATCACGAGAAACACGTGGCCGAACAGCGACACCGTGTTGATGCCGTAGGGCAGCGCACAGACGTCGTCGCGTCCGCTCTCACGACCGAGGCGCCGAGCCTGATGCGCATAGTAGAGGTTGCCGACGAGTAGCGAGACGGCGACCGCGGGCAGCACGGTGCCGTACAGCAGCGCGTCGGAGAAGCCGAGCACGAAGCGACACAGCGCATCGATCAGCAACAGCTGCACGAGGTTGTCGAGCGCGAGCCCGAAGAACCCGTCGATGTCGCCGCGCACGAACCAGCGCATTGCCGCGGCTCTTATCAGGTTCCCACGATCCGCGGAAGCCTCGCGAGCGGTCAGAGGCCGTCGCCCGTGAGCACGCGGGTCTTCGGCTTGCCGCGCGACCAGTGCACCAGCTCGATGTACCAGCCCTCGTGGTACGCGTCCTCGAACAGGATCTCGTCGTGGCCGTCCGCGTCGAGATCGGCCAGCGCGCGGAATGTGATCTCGCCGAGCACGTCGGCCTGACAGAAGAACTCGACGGTGCCGTCGGCCTTCACGAAGAGCATCGCCGACAGTGTCGTCTGCTCGTCGCTCGGGCCGGTCGTGTGCGTCGCGACGATCACGTGGGTGCGGCCGCCGGGGAAGCGGCCGGGATGGATCGCGACCTCGCGCTCGCGCAGCTTTGCGCGGCGCACCAGTGGCTTGGTCTCGTCGTCGAAGCCCGCGATCATCGCGGTGTGGATCGCAGCGAGCATGTCGGGCCCGAGCGCCGCGGGTCGCAGTGCCTTCGGGATCACGAGCTGCGGTGGCGACTTGCCCGGCTTGCCGCGCAGCGCGAACACGGGACCCTTCGCGCCGGTCGGCGCCGATCCGAGCCGCACGTGCACGAACGTCGTGCCGGATCCGCCCGACATCGAGAGGCCGTAGCCCGTCACCTTCTTCGCGACGGTGCCCTTCTTCGTGACGAGCGTCCACGTGTCGCCGATCGCCCAGCCCTCGGGCAAGAGGCCGTAGCCCGCGGGGAGATCGAGGTAGTCCTCCTCTTGGTGAAGCAGTGACTCCGCGAGCGCCGACTCGCCGTCGAGCTCCCAGTCGGAGATGTCGACGGTCCACTCGCCGCGCGAGTCGTCCACGGTCGCGGCCCACACCGATTTCGGAAACGTCTTGCTCGCGACGAAGCGAGTGGGCGGTGGCGCGAGCGTCGGTGGGAGTTCCGTGGTGAGCGGCGTCGGCTCCTTCGTGACCGTCGGCGGTGTGGGATCCTCCGGTGTCGGTGTCGGTGTCGGTGTCGGTGTCGGTGTCGGTGGCTGCCGCGCAGGCGCGGGCGTGTGGGCTGCCGGCTCGATCGTGCTCGTCGCGCGTGACTCGGGCGGCGGCGTCGCGCTGGTGCAGCCGATCGCGAGCAGTAGGCAGGCGGCGCGGGCTCTCATGTCGTCTCGACGTGCCACGTGTGATCGCTTGTTCCGGGGATACTCCCAAGGATGCCCGCTGCGGTGCCGTGGTTCACGCGGCCCGCGTGCTATTGTCCGTTCGCGCGCGCATGAGCGAGCCCTCCCCACGCGAGACGCCGACGGACGCACTTGCCAGCGGCCAACTGCTGCCATTCGCGCCGCCAGCGGGCGCTCGGGCGTCGCAGACGGTGGAGATCGAGGGCTGGGGTCGGTACCCGCGGATCACGGCACAGATCGACGCGGCCGACGATCTGCGCGCGGCGAGTCGCGATGCGGTGCTGTCGCGTGGGCTCGGTCGCGCGTACTCGGACGCGGCGCTACCGCCCGAGGGCAGCACGCGTCGCGTCGTCGTCACGCCGCGTGCGGATCGGATTCTCGGGTTCGACGAGTCGACGGCGGTGCTGCGCGCCGAGGCCGGGCTGTCGCTCTCGACGCTGCGCAACATCTTCTTGCCGCGCGGATTCTTCACGCCGGTGTCGACGGGCACGCGACACGTGACGCTCGGCGGCATGGTCGCTTCGGACGTGCACGGCAAGAACCACCACGTCGCGGGTTGTTTCGGCGCTCACGTGCGCGCGCTGTCGATCCGCACCGGTGACGGTCGCGTGCTCGAGGCGACGCGCGAGCAGCACGAGGATCTGTTCCACGCGGCGCAAGGCGGCATGGGTCTGCTCGGTCATGTGCTCGAGGTCGAGGTGACGCTCGAGCGATTGCCGTCGCCGTGGATCTACGAGGAGAGCGAGCGCTTCGGCTCGTTGTCCGCGGTGATCGATGCGCTGCGCGACGCGAGCGCGGCGTGGCCGATGACGGTCGCGTGGGTCGACACGTCGGCAAAGGGCGGCAAGGCGGGGCGGGGGATCGTGCAGCGCGGGCGCTGGGCGACGGCCGACGAGGCACCGAAGCAGCCGCCGAAGGTGAAGGGTGCGATCGGGTTTCCGTTCGAGCTCCCGAGTGGTTTGGTCGGACCGCTGACGATCGGGATGATGAATACGGTGTGGTATACGCGCCACGGATCGGGCCAGCACAAGCGCATCGTGCATCCCGAATCGTTCTACTGGCCGCTCGACGGCATCGGTGCGTGGAACATCGCGTATGGCAAAAACGGCTTCACGCAGTACAGCTGCGTGCTGCCCGACGGGCACCTGTACGCGGAGCTGCTGTCGATCTTCCGCAAGCACGGTGGCTCGTCGTTCGTCACCGTGTTCAAGGATTGTGGTGCCGAGGGCACCGGGCAGCTGTCGTTTCCGAGCAAGGGCACCTCGATCGCGCTGGATATCCCGCTGGGGAATCTCGCGCAGGTCCGCAAGCTTTGCCACGAGATGAACGCGTACGTGATCGCGAACGGCGGGCGCATCTATCTCGCGAAGGACGCGTTCACGACGAGCGACGAGCTCGCGCGGATGTATCCGCGACTCGAGGAGTTCAAAGCGGTGCGGCGGAAGTACGATCCGGACGGCCGGATCGACTCGGCGCAGGCGCGACGACTCGACCTCGGGTGACCCGCGCGCACCGGCCGTGTTTTCGACAGTGCGCGGATACGAGACCGTTCGACCAGACCTCGACTGGCGAGGCTGCAGACCGCTCGCCTCGATCGACCAAGTGGCCGAATCGGCGGGTACCATGCGGCGCGCTCGCCCCGCTCGACAGGGGCGCGCCCAGTCGAGCAAGGCCACAATGAGCGCTGAGAACATGGACGTCTTCTCGCTCCGCGACACGATCGTGGACGAGTACCGCGCGCGTAGGAACTGGCGCTGCGACTGCATCCCCCGCGCTCCCCGCTGACGCCGACATCACAGCCCTCACGCGCGAGCTCGGCAAGCCGCCTCGAGAAGGCCGCCGCCGACAATGGTTTCGACCGTCCCTCCGCGCGATCGTCGTAGTGGGCGATCGTTGTCGCAGTGATTGCGGTAAGCGTGGCGGCGTCGAGGGTCTCGGTGTCTGAACGTATCGTGACCCCAGTCCTACACTTAAACAGCTCGGTGCCTCGCGATCGAGAGCCAGGCGAACTAGCGAGGCGAGAGTCTCGCCAGCTGCTCCGGGTACATCGTGTCGCGCAGGCCCTGGCTGACGCAGTGCACGCCGTCGAGCAACTCGAGTGTCATCGGCACTGACTCCACCGACACCAAGCGCCAGCCAGCGTCACTCTCGTCGGCGAAGATCACCAGCGCGACCTGGGTCGTGCGGCAACCCGGACAGGTCAGCGCCGGCGTGTACCAGATGGCGTTCGACATCGCGCGGGACTCTCAGTCGGCGCACCGGCAGCTCGGATCGGCGGCCTTCGGGGCGCAGATGGCGAGACACAGGATCTCAGCGAAGCACGCCTCGGTGCACGCACCGTCGACGCACCAAGTGTCGACGCGCGCCTCGAGGGTGACGCCCTTCCACGCCGCATGTTGCACGCGATAGCGCTTGTCGGCGACGAGCGTGCCGACCCCGCAGGGATAGACACACCCGCACTCGGCGGCCACGACGGGTAGGCAGCGAGTGGCCTCGTCTGCCGGAGGTGCGGCGGTCGGAGGTGCGTCCCTCGGCGCGTCTCGTGCCGGAGCATCGTCTGCCGCGACGGCGGGCGGCGGCGCCGACCTCGGCCCCGCATCGTAAACCCCGCTCCCCGCGCTCGTGCACGCGGCCAACCAGAGCAACGCTACGGCCCCTCGTTTCATGGGGACGCAGCACGCACGAGCCACCGGGTCGATCTACCTCGCGCGTGTGCGCTGACCGTGGCGTTGCCGATCGATCCACTCGACCTCGGCGCACGGCGTGGAGCGCGATCCGTGGTTGCAGCTCGAGCGCGCCCGACATGCCGACCGGAGCGGATCTTCTGGGGACAGGGGATAGGAGTGTGATTCCAGTAATTTGGGAGCGTTGCGCCTAGCGTCTCGGGCACGGGGCGGGCTAGATTCGGGTTGCAAAACGACAAAGCTCGCCCGAGCGCGCACCACACATCGACGAGCTTGGCGCCGCCCAGCAACGCCTGGAAGCTGGGCTCGTCGGCCTCGTCCATGTATGTTCGTATCGCCAGCGACGATGACGGGCCTGTCGCCGGCGTTGGCCTCGATGTGCGCGACGAGCTGGGCGACCTGCGCGTCGCGGGCCGCGATGTCGCCTGGTCATCCGCCAGCATCCATGTGCAGATCGTAGACGTCGATCTCGATGGCCTCGGCGATGGTGTGCGTCGCTGCGTAGAAGCCTTTGATGGTGAGGCAGTCGGAGCCGCTGTCGATCGTGCCGTTGCATTGCGCCCACGTGACGCGATCGAGCGGCGCGAAGGCGAACTGGGAAAATTCGTTGAGCCCGTCGCCGAACTCGAGCGCGCGCGGATCGGATGCGGGGTGCGGATCGCTCGCGACCGCGGCCCTGGCCGTGAGCGGAGGGAGGGAGCGGCTCGCGGCCAGGTGGCCAGCCAGCGGGCCAGGTGGCCCGTATAGATGGGCCAGTGGCCAGCCGCGGGGACCGGTGGTTGCTCGGAGATCTAGGCGGCAATCCGCTGGCCTGCGGGTCGCATCGCAGCCGGACCCGATGCCCGCGTGCTCGCCAGCGCGCGGATACCAGCCTCGTCGTACTGCGACCTGCGACGCAGTCGCGCTGGTGCGTCGACACTTGCCCGAGCTCCTCGCGCACACCGAGGCCCACGGCGTGAGCCTGCCGAGCCTTCGTCGTCGACGAGCTGCGTGCGTTCGTCACTTGCGGTGACTTCGAGCATGGGTTCTTGCTCGCGGCGTGTCGGCGATGTGGCGAGCAGCTCCGCGTCCGTTTGCGTGCAAGAGCCGCGGCGGCACTCGCCTACGTGTCATGGCCGGTGCACTCCACGCCGAAGATCGCCGCGGGCACGTTCGTCGGCGGTTGGTTCGCGCTGTGGACGGGGTTGTGGCTGCTGTGGCGCAGGCTCGGGCGGCGACCGTTCGTGATCGGTTCGGTGTTCGGGCGCAGGCTCGGGCGACCGGTCACGATCGATCGCGACTGGGTGTGTCGCTGGGTGTTCGGTCGTCGCGTGTGGCTCGTGTGGCACCTGGCGTTCCACGCCCACATCTTCGACGCGCGAGTAGATGCCGTACGTCAGGCCCCGCTTCTCGCGGATGCCCGTGAACAGCCGCCCGCTCGCGTCGTCGCCGAGGATGGCGTTCGCACAGGGGCCTGGCGGGCTCGACGGGCTGTAATCGCAGCCCGTCGCCGTGGCGGGTCACACCAGGAGCGTGCGCCCCACCGACGCCACCGACGCCGCTTCTTCGGGGTTCGCTGGGATGACGACGCCACGGGCCGCCGCAGGTCGGTTCCCGATCGCGTCGAGCCAGCGCTGGAGGTTCGGCAGGCCGTCGATGTCGAGACCCGACCACGCGTACGTCTTCACCCAGCACCAGTTGGCGATGTCGGCGATCGAGTACTCGCCCGCGAGGTATTCGACCTGACCCAGGCGCGTCTCGAGCACCGTGAACAGGCGCCGGCTCTCGCGTTGGTAGCGTTCGATCGCGAAGGGGATCTTCTCCGGGGCGTACCGGGTGAATACGTTGGCCTGACCCATCATCGGTCCCACGCCGCCCATCTGGAACATCAGCCACTGCATGACCACGGCGCGCTCCTTGCCCGCGGCGGGCAGCAGGCGGCCGGTCTTCTCGGCGAGGTACACCAAGATCGCGCCGCTCTCGAACAGCGCCAGATCATCGGCGTCGTGATCGATGATCACCGGGATGCGACCGTTGGGGTTGAGCGCGAGAAACCACGGCTCCTTCTGCTCGGACTTGCCGAGATCGATCGGGCGCACGGTGTAGGGCAGCTCCAACTCCTCGAGGGCGACGGATACCTTGCGGCCGTTGGGTGTCGGGGACGTGAGGAGTTCGATCACGGGGACACGATACGCCACCGCGGCGGTCGAGGTTTCACCGCGCCGACGGGCGCCGTCGCGGCACGATCCGCGACAGCGCCGCCGCCACCTCGCGTTCGAGCGCCTGGTTGATCAGGGCCCCGGCCTCGAGGCGCTTCATCAGGATGCAGTAGCCATCGCGATCCCAGAACAACATGCGCATCTGCGTCGCGCGTCGATTGACGAACACGAAGACATTGCCGGCCCGAACCTGCCGAGCAAACTGGGCTTCGACGATCGCCGCGAGTTCGTCGTAGCTCTTGCGGAGATCGGTCGGCGACGTCGCGACGTTCAAAACGCTTAAGCACCCAGAGGGATCAGTTCGGCCATCTGTCGTTCGCCGGCAAGCTTGCCGGCGAGAACGGAGGAGTGTCTTGACGTCGGAGCATCAGTCTGTCAGTTTCAGGGCCGGCAAGTTTGCTGGCGGATTCTCAATGTCCCTAGCAGAAGCAAAATCCATCGTGTTCTTCCCATCGGCGGGGCCTCCCGCTGGTGCGGCGAAGCTTGGCTTCCGCTTCGGCGACAAGGGTACGCACTCGAGCCGAACCCTCATGCCCGCCGAGCTGGGGTCCGTGCTGGCGGCGGCTCCGGGTCCTGTGGACCGCGCGGCCTACGCGGCCGCGATCATCGAGGGCAACTGTCTCGAGAAGCCGACGGCCTCGACGCGGCGGATCTCCAACCAGCGCCTCGCGGAGCTGTACGCCCTCGACCCGTTCGTCGTGCTCTTCCGCGTGCTGTGGAAGCTCTGGGAAGTCGATCCCCTGGCTCAACCGGCTCGACCGCTCCTCGCAACGCTCGTGGCGCTCGCTCGCGACCCGCTGTTCATGGCGTCCGCCACCCCGGTGCTTTCGCAGCCGGCTGGCGTCGAGATCCAGCGGGCCCCGATTCGCGATGCGCTTCACAAGCTCGTCGGCGAGCGCATGAACGACGC
>Ga0163144_10011970_pt1 | contig 18293 bp, 16 predicted proteins | sample OliLak19BULKMAT1_FD_123175 | JGI IMG/M metagenome (GOLD analysis project Ga0163144, IMG submission 123175) | Freshwater microbial mat bacterial communities from Lake Vanda, McMurdo Dry Valleys, Antarctica - Oligotrophic Lake LV.19.BULKMAT1 | ecosystem: Environmental > Aquatic > Freshwater >... | reverse complement strand
GTCGCGGAACTGACGCCCCGCGAGTGGAAGGCCGCGCGAGAGCGCGCGGCGAAGACCGCCGCGGCCTGACGCCGCCCAGCGAGGTCAAGCCCCTCAGGACCCGAGCCGGAAATCCACACCCCCTGGATGGGGTTCACCGGCCATGTACCCCGGAGCCGGGAGGCTGACAATCCAACGATCCCGAGGACGCGCTGCATACCGAGCACGCCCTGGGTACGATGGATCGCACGTGGCAGCCGGGCCTTGTCGGGCGCCGGGACCCGCAGGCGGGACAGGTCCGGCTTCACGATCCGCAGGAGAGCGAGCAGGATGCGCAGGACGGCCCGCATGAGTTCGACACGCCTCTCGAGTCGGGCGAACCGTGCGGGGAGTTCGGCCATTGAGTCGTCGGCAGTCCCGGTGGTCGTCACCGGAGTCGGGGCGCGTCGGAGCCAACCGGCGACAGTCGACCGGGGGATCTCGAGTCGGGTCGGGATCGATGGGTCCCCGGTCTGCTGGACAAGTCGGACGAGCCGATGGTCGTAGATCCGCTGGATGCGCTTCGAATTCATCCCGGGATCGTCCACCGGGGGAGTGGGGGCGGAAGTCTGGGAACGACCCAACAGGGGGGTGACCGTGTCGAGTACTCGAACAGAAATCGCAGAATGTCTTGGCACGCAGCACCGCTATCCGGCCCGACTCGGCTGGCGTACCGGTACGCCGATCGCCCCCCGGTGACGACCGCTTGGCCGCCCGAAGGGAGGCATTCCCGGACCGGCGCTTCCGGGGCTCGGTTGCCGCGGCGTGAATGGCGGCCGCACCCCTCGGGGCACGGCCCGGGAGGGTCTGCCCGGTAACGCCGGGGCGTCTGGTGGATCGAACTCCCCGCAGATCAGAACAACTGTCGGTACGTCGATCCATGCCGCGAACGACGCGAACCCCCAGGAACCCGGCGCTCGTGACGGGGGGCGCCCGCTTCTGCGAGCGAGGCGGCACCCTTCGCACGACGGAGGCCCTCCGACTCGGCGTCCACCCGCGGACCCTGTACGCCCTGCGGGACGCGGGGGTGAGCGAGCGCGTCGGCCCGGGGTGTCCCGGCTCGCGCGGCTGCCTCCGCTGGGCAGCCCGGACCTCGTCGCCGTGGCACTCCGTGTCCTCGGGGGCATCCTCGGCCTGCGCTCGGCCCTGGCCGTCCACGACCTCACGACGCAGATCCCCCGTGAGGTCCACCTCGCCCTCCAGCGCGGCGCCGAGCCACCACGGCTGGAGCCTCCCCCCCCGGGCTACGAGATCGAGCCCTCGCCGGGCTTGCGGATCGTCTCGTTGCGCGACTTGTCCGGCTGCGTGGGGTGGCGGCGGTCGTCGACGTGCGCGAGGTAGCGTTCGGCCTTCTCGACCGCGACGTCGATTGCCGCGTGCAGGTCGGCGTCCATGGTCTCGAGGCTCTCTTCCGCCCCGGGCATTCCCGTGAAGTGCAAGCGGCAGCGCTTGTCGACTCCGCCCTTGGGACCGTTCACGTCCTCGAGCGAGACATGCGCCGCGTGGAGCCGCAACTCGAACCGCTCGATCGCGGTGCCGAGGTGCTTCTCCACGTACTCCCGGAGCGGCTCCGTGAGATCGAAGCCCTTCGTGTTGATGATGATTTGCATGGTCGGCTCCGGGTCCTTGGATTACTGCCGCTACCGTACCCGGGTTCCCGGGGCGCGGGCGGTCGACCGCACCCCCGAGGAGCCCGAGGAGCCGCGCGCCCCCGACAAGCCGGGGCCAGGGCAGGGAGTTACCGGAAAACTTGTTGGAGTCGGGGGGCGCGCGTGAACCTGCGGCCGCGCCCGCCCCCCATCGTGAGAAGCCCGGGGCCCTCGCCGAAGGCGCTCGGAGGCGAGAGTGTTTCGTCCCGAGGTGGGGAGTGAGGAGCCCTTGGGGGTGGGGGGCCTTGCCGAGAGGCGCGGTCCGCCGGCGGCGGCGACCCCCGCCGCGCGGTCGTACGTCTTTGTGGCGTCGGGGGTCCCCGCGTTGGGCCGAACGGCCCTTCGCACGGCCATGGCGACGACCTCTCCCGGCGACGGCCGCCGCGGGTTCGACGGATCTCTCCACCGCTCGGATCCGGGGCGAGAGGGCCGTGGATTGACCACGGTGCTCGATGCCGAGCACCGCTCCGCGTCCCAACCCGCGTGGGTTCGCCCGCGGTCGAGCGGACGCCGAGGGCGTCACGCGCGGGGCGAGCGCCCACGTTGCTGCCGCATCACGTGCGTCGGATGGACCCCCTCGGGGAAGTCCGTATCGCGGGTGGCGAACATCGTCGGTCCGCCGCGCCCGACGCGGGCGTGCTGGTAGGTCTGGAACTCCAGCGCGTCCTCCAGCGTCAGGGCGCCTGCCTGGCCGGCCACGACGCGGCCGAACGCCTGCGGGTCCAGATGGAGGAAGCGCCACGCTCCCCCGCGGTAGAACGTCTCTTGGACGTACCCGCGCGCCCGCGCCTCCGCCTCTTCCTCGGAGGCGCCGCGCCCGCCGTCGTCCGACGGGCGGTTCAGCCGGTAGCGCACGTGGCCGTAGGTGCTCTTGACGGCATCGAGGCGGATCGACCCCCGGGCCTGACGGGCCCGGATGCTCTCGACGAGCGACACGCTCGCGTCCTGTCCTGACGATCCGAAGACCTTGTGGTCGGCGTGGTCGTAGAGGACGTTCTTGTCCACGGAGTCGTGGGGCCGGTCATTCCCGGCGCCGTGGACGTTGGGTCGCGAGCGCGCCGGAAGGGCCAGCACCTCGAGCTGTCCCCGGATCTCCGCGACGCGGTAGCGCGCTCGGCAGAGACCGCGGACGTGCACGGTTCGCGCACACGGGGCGCCGTCCTCCATCACGCCGCAGAGGCCGTCGGCCGTCTCCTCGTCGAACTTGCGAGAGAGGACGGAAGCGCGCTCGGGAAGGTAGAAATCGGCGAGCGAGTAGTCTCGGTGGTTCCCGAGGATCCGGTGGTGCCGACGGCAGACTCCCCGCATCGCGGGCGCTCCGCAGCACCGCAGGCCGTTCGCTAGCACGAGGCAGACCAAGGGCGCATCGCCAGCGTCGAGCGCCTTCTCGCACCGGCGGCGAACCACCGGCGTCGGAGGCCGCGCGATCGTGTCGAAGTGATCGGCCCGCCGATGGAGTGCGTCGTAGTGGCGCTGGCAAAGCCCCCGCACGTCCGCTCCTTGCGCGCAGCCGACCCCGTTCTCGGCGACCCGGCAGTGCCCGTCCAGCGGCCGATGGCGGCGCGCATAGGTCACCCGGGGCGCGCGCGCCTTGGCGAGTTCGTCCAGCCGCCCTGGGTGCGTGTGGAGGATCTTGTAGTGGCGGGCGCAGAGACCTCGGGCATGGGCCTTCTCGGGGCCGTCCGTGCCCTCCTCCCGAACCCGGCACATCCCGGCGAAGAGGGTGACCCGAAGGCCCCATCGCTGCGGTAGCGGCGCGAGGCCGTAGTCGTCGAGGTCGAGGTCGGGCCGCTGCCAGATCGAGGTGTAGTGGCGCAAGCAGAGTCCGCGGCGCTGGGACGGTCGGTCGCAGGGCTCCCCGTTGACGATCAACCGGCAGGCCGCCGAGGTTGGGTTTGGCTTCAGGGCGAAGACGTGCTTCCGTCCCTGCTCGCTCGGCAGGGCGAACACCTGAAGGCGCCGAGATCTATGAAGGTCCTGGAAGTGCGTCGTGCAGAGCCCTCGCCAGCGTCGATCCCGAGGGCAGGCGACGCCGTTGATGGCGAACAGGCAGAGCCCGTCGGCGCGCCGTGAACGGGGACGTCGAGGCGAACGTGCCTGCCCGGGCGCTCCCGCCGTCGAGCGGTCCCGTCACGATGCCGAGCGAGGCCCGCCGGGTTCGGCCTCCACGTCGGCGTCGAGTGGCGCGGGGCGTGTCGCGAGGTCGGCGGTCAGCGCTTCGAGCGCGTCGACGGCTTCGGCCATCGTCGTGGCGACGCGGTCGCTGCGGGCGGCCTGGAGGCGTTCGATGGAGCCGGGCCGGTCCGCCCCGCCGCCCCAGAGCGCCAGCACGACGCGCGTGTCCGGAACCGCGGTCAGGATGCGCTTGTAGAGGTATCGCGTGCGAGCGACGGCGGTCGGCGCGAATCCACCGATGCAGATCAGGCGAGCCCCGGATCGACGGATCCACTCCTGCAATTCCGCCGCCGTCGCGTTCCCGGCGAACACCTCGAGGTCGAGTCCCAACCGTCGCGCCACGTCGGCGAGCATGGGGCCGGTCAGCGCGTCGGTCTCGTCGCCCGCCGAGAGGAAGCCGACCCGCGGGTGGGGGGCGGAGGGCGTCTCCACGGGCTTGGTGGGGGGTGCGGGGGCGGCGGGCTCGGGTTCGCCGGGGGTGCCCGGCGTCGCGGACGCTGCGACGTTGCGCAGCACGTGCTCCTCGTCGGACAGCACTTCGAGGATCTCGCGCGTCGTGTCTCGCACGTATCCAACGGCCTCGGGCCCGAGGTGGCCCTCCATGGCGTCGCGCTTGGCGAGCCGCAGCGCCGGAAGGAGGACGTCGTCGTAGAGTTCGACGAGATCGTGGTCGCGGAGGTACTCCTCGGTGATCTTCATCGCCTGCCCGGCGTCCAGCGCCACGAGGCGCTGATAGAAGCGCTGTCCGGGCGCGAGGCTCGGCTCGTCGCCGAGGAGGACATTCATGAAACTGAGACGCGGGATGTGCAGGCCCATCACGACGAGGCAGAGCGTCAGCGGCACCGAGAGGAAGAGTCCGGGGACGCCCCACAGCCACGTCCAGAAGATCGCCGCGAAGACGACCGCGACGGGCGACAGCCCGGTGCCCTTGCCGTAGACCAGCGGCTCGACCACGTTGTTGCTGACGAGTTCGAGGACCACGAACATTCCGACGACCCACGCCGTCAGCGCCCAGCCGGGCGAAATCGCGAAGGACAGCGCGATGGGGAACGCGGCCGCGATCCAGGGGCCGAGATAGGGGATGAATCGGAGGAGGGTCGCGAAGAGGCCCCAGAGCAGGGGATTCGGCACGCCGAGGAAGTGCAGCGTGACGCCCACGGGGATGCCGTACGTGGCGTTGACGAGGAGCGTCATCAGCAGGTAGCGGCTGGTGCGGTGGCTGGCGTCGGAGAGCGCCGTCGTCGTGACCGCGATCCGGTCCGGGCTCACCATCCGGATGAAGCGGTTGCGCAGGTCCTGTCGATAGATGAGGAGAAAGAGCACGAGGACAAACACGACCCCGAACGTGCCGAGTGGCGCGACGAGCGGGCCGATGACGCCTTCCAGGAACTCGAACGGCGTCGGAACCCCGGGCACGAGCGTGACCCGGACGGGTGCCACGGAGGCCGCCCGCTCCGGGGCGGCGGTGGACGGCTTGCGCGCCGCACCGTCCGGCGCGATCGGCGGGCTCGCGGGCGCCTCGCCCTCCACCGCCTCGGCGAGGCCTCGTTCGATCCTCTGGACTGGATTGTCGCCCCGCAGCGGGTCGAGCTTAGCGCGGATGTTCTGCTGGTAACTCGGCAGGCTGTTCCCGAAGTCGTCGAGCTGCGCGTAGACCGCCCAGCCCAGCGCGAGGATGCCGGCCGCGGCCAGCGCGACCGTCAAGCCGGAGGCGATCGCGCTGCCCAGGCGGAGGCGTTCGAGCGCATGGACGACCGGGGCGAGGAGGAAGCTCAGCAGCACCGCCATCGCGAAGGGGATGAGCAGGCCCTTGCCGAAGTGCAGCGCCGCCACGACGAGCACGCCGGCCGCGAGTCGGCCCAAGAGGCTCGAGTCGCCCTGACGGTCACGCCCGGTCATCGACATGCCGCTAGGAGAACCGATCTCGGGCTCGATGGCTCCGAATGCACGGAGCGTGGACGGAGGCCTCGCCGCCGCGCCCCCACGGCAGGCGTGCCGCTCCCGCGTCGGTCCTCCGCGGGCCCGGCCGCGCGCGAGGGCGCCCCGCCGCCGCCTCGCCCTTCCGGGAGACCGAACGGACACGATCATCGGTACATGCTCGGGGGTGGAACCCAGTTCTGCGTCACGACCTCCCGCCCCTTCCGTTCGAGTTCTCGACGGCCCGCCACCGGGGCCGCCGGGGAAGGAGTTCGGTCTTGTCGCCCCCGTCGGCGGCCGGGGTCGACGAGCCCGTCGGCATCGACTCGGCTTCTTGTTCGCGGTCGCGGCGTTCGAGTTCCTCCGCCCTGTCGTCGAGTTCGGCTTCGTCCCTCCCCTTCGGACACGAACGCGGCGCAGGCCTTGGTCCGGTTCTCCGCCAGACGGGCTCGGCGGGCGGCGGGTCGGACCCTCTCGAGCGGGTCGGCGACCCCGTCGCCGGTTCCGAAGTTCGTCTCCTCCGCGGCCTGCCCGCGGAAGGCGGAGTGCGGGAGCTTCGCGTGGTGCTCGGCGACGAGGCCCTCGACGAGGCCCTCGACGAGGCTGCGCACCCTCGTCGACGAGTCGAGGCGGTGGAGGAAGCGTCACCTGTGCTTGAGCGAACGCCACCACGCCTCGATCATCGAGCTGCTGAACGCCCGCCCCGTCATCACGACGATGTCGGGCGCGGCTGCGGCTGCATTCGCCCTTGAGACGCTTCACCGCGCCGAACTCACCGCCGGCGCGCTCCGAGCCCCCCGCGCGTTCCGCTGGCAGGCCGACTCGGTGGCGGAGGCGACGCCGTGACCGCCCGGTGCCGGATCCGCCGGAGGCCGCCGTCCTCCGCCGCCTTGGATGGGCTCGCGGTGACGGACGACGACGGCCCGGCGCCCCGACGGCTGCAGGAGCTTTCGGTCAGCTCGGGGCCCGCGCGTGCGATCGAACCGGGGGGGGGGGGCACGGGAGGCGCCGGGGCAACTCGCGCCCTGCTTCACGGATTCCGCTCCTCACGGCGGCGCGGACGGCATCCAAGAGAGCCAAGAAAGCCAGGAAAGCCAGGAAAGAGGTAACGGGCTCCGGTTGCGAACGCGCTTCGGCGCGCTTTCTCCCTGATGTGGCGGTCCCCGATGAATCAGTTTCGTCCCGAAGGCCCCCCGGTCGAACGGGTGTCCTCGCCCATGACGCCTCGGCCCACCTTCGCCCATCTAGGAATCGAGGTGCCGGTTCCGGACGATCGTTCCGTGCCGGCGATCCGCGTGTCCGAGTTGAGTTATCGCCGGCTCTTCGAGGCGGCCCGCGACGGCATCCTGATCTTGAATGTCGACACGGGTCGCATCGAGGACGTGAACCCGTTCCTGGTCGAACTCCTCGGGTTCACTCGCGCGGAGATGATCGGGTGCACCGTAGGGGAGCTCAGCCCGTTCAAGGACATCGAGTCCAACGAGGCCATGTTGCAGCAGCTGCAGCGACACGGATACGTGCGCTATGAGCATCTGCCCCTCGAGACGCGCGCGGGTCGCCGCATCGACGTGGAGTTCGTCAGCAACGTGTACGAGGCCGGATCCCGGAAGGTGATCCAGTGCAACATCCGGGACATCACGGAGCGAAAGCGTGCGGAGGGTGAGATCCTGCGCCTGCACGCCCAGGTGAACGCGCTCAACGCGGATCTGGAGAGACGCGTCTTCGAGCGGACGGCCCAGCTCGAGGCTGCCAACGAGGACCTGGAGGCGTTCAGCCGCTCCGTCTCGCATGACCTGCGCGCACCCTTGCGCCACGTCCTCGGCTTCGTCGAGTTGCTGCACCGGGACGTCGCGACGTCGCTGTCGGAGAAGAGCCTTCGTCACCTCACGACGATCTCGGAGTCCGCACAGCGGATGGGCCACATGATCGACGATCTCCTCGGCTTGTCTCGCGTCGGACGCGCGACCCTCGCGAAGTCGAGCGTCGATCTCCGTGAGCTCGTCGGGGAGACGATCAGAGAGATGGAGCCCGACACGAGGGGTCGTGACCTCGTGTGGGACATCCGTTCGCTCCCGGTGGTCCGTGCCGATCGAGGCTTGCTCCGGCTGGTGCTCGCGAATCTCATCGGCAACGCGGTGAAGTTCACGGGCGAGAAAGTCCGAGCCGTCATCGAGATTGGAACCGTGGCAGGAGCCGCCGACGAGACCGTGATCTACGTCCGCGACAATGGCGCCGGGTTCGACGTGCGGTACGCCGACAAGCTCTTCGACGTCTTCCAACGCCTTCACTCCGAAGCGGAGTTCAAGGGGACCGGCGTCGGATTGTCCACCGTCCGGCGCATCGTTCAGCGCCACGGAGGCCGGACCTGGGCGGAAGGCGTCGTGGATCAAGGCGCGACGTTCTACTTCTCGCTGCCTGCGTAAGACGGAGACTCTCATGACGGAAGAGAACGGGAAGATCAACGCCGGAAAGGCCCCGATCCACATCCTGCACCTGGAGGACGATCCGAACGACGCCGCCCTCGTCAAAGCGACGCTCGAGGACGGCGGCATCCGTTGCGTCACCACCCGCGTGCAGACCCACGATGCGTTCGTGGCCGCGCTCGAGCACGGCGGCATCGATCTGGTCCTGTCGGACCACACCCTGCCGCAGTTCGACGGGGAGTCGGCCACTGCGATCGTCCGGTCCCGCTGGCCCGATCTGCCGCTCATCCTCGTCTCCGGCACGCTCGGGGAGGAGACGGCCATCGAGGCGCTCAAAGCGGGCGCGACCGACTACGTCTTGAAGGGACGCCTCTCGCGGCTCGTGCCCGCGGTGAATCGAGCGATGCTGGAGGTCGGCGGACGCGCGGGCCGTCGGCAACTTGAGGCGCAGTTCATCGAGGCACAGAAGATGGAGGTGGTGGGCCAACTGGCCGGGGGGATCGCCCATGACTTCAACAACATCCTCGCCGTGATCTCCGGCTACGCCGGGCTCATCGAGACGGCGCTTCCGCCCGAGAGCCCGATGCTCGCCTTCGCCGAGGAAATTCGGCACGCGACGGAGCGCGCCGCGGGGCTGTCCCGTCAGCTCCTCGTCTTCAGCCGCAAGCAGACGATCGCGCCCGTCTCCCTCGACGTCAACGCGGTCGTGAGGGAACTCGACAAGCTCCTGCGACGTCTCATCGACGAGAACATCGAAATGACCGTCGTCCTCGGGGATCGGATCCGACGGATCAAGGCCGACTCGGGCTACGTCGGGCAGGTGCTGATGAACCTGGTCGTGAACGCGCGCGACGCGATGCCGAACGGTGGCAGCCTCATCATCTCGACGACCCAGGTGACCCTCGATGAGACGCAGGTGCGTTCACAGGTCGGCGCCACGGCCCGAGAGTTCGTGATGCTCAGCATCCGGGACAACGGCACCGGGATGTCGGACGAAGTCAAGGCGCACCTCTTCGAGCCCTTCTTCACGACGAAGCCTCTGGGGAAGGGCACGGGGCTCGGTCTGGCGATCTGCAAGACGATCGTCCAACAGGCGGGCGGTCACATCGGCGTTCGCAGCGCGCCCGGCGCGGGCACGACGTTCGAAGTGTGCTTCCCGTGCAGCGAAGGCGTGGAAACAGTCGAGCCCCCGACCGTCCGGCCGAACCTCATGCCGCGCGGCACGGAGACCCTCTTGGTCGTCGAGGACGAGCCGGCCGTTCGGCAGTTGGCATGCACCGTGCTGGAGGGGCTCGGATACACGGTGTTGCCCGCGATCAACGGCCAAGATGGGTTGCGCGTCGCTCGGGAGCTCAGAAGCCGGGCGATTCGCCTCGTGATCACCGACGTCGTCATGCCGGTGATGGGCGGCGTCGTCATGGCGGAGTGGCTTCGAACGGCGTATCCAGAGGTCAAGTTCCTCTTCACCTCAGGCTACAGCGACGACGCGATCGACACGGAGCGTGTGGTCGAACGTGGGGACGGGTTCCTGCAGAAGCCGTACGCCGCGGCGACTCTCGCCGGCCGGGTGCGCGAACTGCTGGATGCCCCGCGGGGGCACGCGCAGGCATGAGTCGCTCGGCGACTGCGCCGGTCGGCACCCGACTCCTACTCATGTTCGGTTTGCTCTGCGGCGTCCTCCTCGCGATCGGAGTCTTCGCCGTGGTGGGCTTACGGGACGTGCCGGCGACGCAGTTGGTCGTCGGGGCGTTGGTCGCGGCCGCGATCTGCGCCGCACTCGCGATCGTGTTCGCGGGCCTGAAGGCCTTCCGACGGCTGAGCGGGGGCGGGCGTCGTCTGGAAGCCGAGGTGATGGAGCGGCAGCGAGCGGAGGCGACGCTTCGGCAGAACGACGAGAGATTCCGTCAGCTCGCGGCGAGCACCTCGGACGTGTTCTGGATGACGACGCCGGACATGCTGACGACGCACTACGTCAGTCCGGCCTACGAGCGGGTCTGGGGGCGTTCGGCGGAGAGCCTGTACGCCCGTCCGAAGGCGTGGGTGGAGGCGATCGTTCCCGCGGATCGCGAGCGGGTCTACGCGACGTTCGAGACGTTGAGCCGCGACCGGCCTGAGGTGAGCGTCGAGTATCGCATCGCGCGCCCGGACGGCACGGTGAGGTGGATCCACGACCGTGGGTTCACGGTCCGTGACGCTGCGGGAGACGTGGTCGGGCACACGGGCGTCGCGACCGACGTGACGGAGCGCAAGCAGGTCGAGACGGCGCTCGAGCGGCAGCAAGCCGAGCTTCGGGCGCTGTTCGATCTCCTGCCGGTGATGATCTGGTTCAAGGACACGGAGAACCGCATCCGACGAGTGAACAAGGCGGTGGCGGACGCCGCCGGCCTGACCGTCGAGGAGATCGAGGGGCGGCCGTCCGTCGAGATCTATCCGAAAGACGCCGCGAAGTACCACGCGGACGATCTCGAGGTCATTCGGTCGGGGGCATCGAAGTTGGGGATCGTCGAGACGGTCCGAGGTCCTGGGGGCGAGAGTCTCTGGGTCCAGACGGACAAGGTCCCCTATCGCGATCGGGACGGTTCGGTGATCGGCGTCGTCGTCGTCGCCCAGGACATCACGGCGCGCAGGCGCGCGGAGGAGTCGTTGCGGCTGCTCGGGTCGGCCGTCGAGCAGTCGAATGAGTCGATCCTGATCACCGACTCGGTCCTGGACCTCCCGGGCCCCCGGATCCTCTTCGCCAACCCCGCGTTCATGAGGATGACGGGCTACGCGCCGAGCGAGGTCCTCGGGAAGACGCCTCGAATGCTGCAGGGTCCGCACACCGATCGGTCGGTCTTGCGACGACTCCGGCACGACCTGGAGCGAGGACATGTCTTCCAGGGCGAATCGATCAACTACCGGAAGGACGGGACGGAGTACCCCCTGGAGTGGCAGGTGGCGCCGATCCGGGACGAGGGCGGGACGATCACACACTTCGTGGCTACGCAGCGCGACATCACGGAGCGCAAGCGCCTGGAGGCGCAGGTGATGCAATCGCAGCGACTCGAGACCGTCGGCAAGCTCGCCGGCGGGATTGCCCACGAGTTCAACAGCATCCTGACCGCGATCATGGGACAGAGCGAGTTGATGGTTCGCGATCTTCCGGCGGGGAGCGCGCTCCTCACGAGCGCGACCCAGATCCGAGAGGCCGCGGAGCGGGCCTCCGTGCTGACGAGGCAGCTGCTTGCCTTCGGCCGCAAGCAGATCCTCCAGCCGGTCGCGCTCGACCTGAACACGCTCCTCACGAGGATGGAGCCCGTGCTCCTTCACCTGATGGGCCCGAGCGTCGACGTGCGCGTCTTTCCGGCCGTCGGGTTGAAGGCCGTACGGGCTGACGTGGGGCAGATCGAACAGGTCATCGTGAACATCGCGATGAACGCCGCCGACGTGATGCCCAACGGAGGCAAGCTGACGCTCGAGACGGCGAACGTCACGCTTGACGAGGACTACGTCCGTCGGGTCCCGGAGCTGCGGGCCGGAGCGTACGTGATGCTGGCCATCACGGACACCGGCCCGGGCATGAGCGAAGACGTCAGGGCCCGGGTGTTCGAGCCGTTCTTCTCCACGAAGGGGATCGGACAGGGATCCGGCCTCGGTTTGTCCACCTGCTACGGCATCATCAAGCAGAGCGGGGGTCAGCTGAGCGTCTACAGCGAGGTTGCCCGAGGCGCTGTCTTCAAGATCTACTTGCCGCAGTTCGTCGATCCGCCGGAGGCCTCCCTCGGGCCTCGGGACTTGTCCGATCTGCCTCGAGGGTCCGAGACGATCCTCCTGGTCGAGGACGACCCCGCGCTGCGGGAGATGGCGGCGACGTTGCTGCGACGCCTCGGGTACACCGTCTTCGTCGCCGCGAACGGCGTCGAAGCCCTGAGCGTCAGGAATCAGCGGGACGTCGGACACGTCGATCTGCTGTTCACCGACGTCGTGATGCCGCACATGAGTGGCAAGGAACTGGCCACGCGCGTGCGCTCGTTGAGCCCGCAAACCCGGAGCCTCTTCACGTCGGCCTACACCGAGAGCGCCATCGTGCACCAAGGCGTGCTCGATGCCGGCGTGAATCTCCTCCAGAAGCCGTTCACCCCGTCGATGCTGGCGCGAAGAATCCGCGAGATGCTCGACGGTCCGATCGCCTGACGTCCTGGATCTCCGCGCGGCGATGCGGCGAGACGGCGAACGATCGGCTCAGGCGAACGCCGCGGGTTTGGGGGCGAGCAACGTGGTGCACGCCGCGACGATCGCGTCGTTGGAGAAGGGCTTGGCGAGCGTGATGTCGGCATGGAGCGTTCGGGCCGCCATGAGCATGGTGACCCCGAGCGCGCCGGGAGCTCCCGTCATCACGATCGTTCGGACGTTCGGCGCATCCTTCTTCAGCCTCAGCAAGACCTCCATGCCGTCCTGCTGCGGCATGAGCATGTCGGTGATCAGGACGTCCACCTTCGAGAGGTCCACGCCCCGAAGGCGCCCGTCGACGCTCAACTCGGCTTCGAACCCCGCATTGCGGAGCACGCCCTCCGGGGTTTCCGAGAGTCCGTCAGGTCCGTCAGGTCCTTCCGCCAGCGGTCGAGAACGGGGCGATGGCGTGCCGACAGGGTCGGGGAGGGGCGGCCCAGCCCTCGCGCGCGGCGGACGGAATCGCGAGCGGGGCGTCGTGGAGGTCCTGTGGGGACGCCTCCGCCGGGGGGGCTCGGGGTTGCCGCGACGCCTCACCTCGCGGGGCTGGGCGTCCCTGTGATGAAGACGTAGATCTCGAGTCCGCGCAGCGCCGTCGATCCCGCGACCTGCTGGCGGTGGGAGAGCGCGAGGGTCTCGACCGCGACGACGTTGGAGCGTGTTCCCTTCCAGGAGACGTTCCCCACGGGTCCGGTCCCATCCTCCTTGGGAGCCTCCTCCCAGCTCGCGTCGATGGTGTACTGGAGGCCTTGGGACGTCGCCCCGAGCTGGCCGTACGTCCCGGTCTCGATGTACGAGGTCTCCCAGGTTTCGGCGTTTGCTGAGCGAGTGTGGAGCGCGAGGACGGGCCGCTTCCTCTGCTGCTTGAACTCGGTCGCGACGCCAGCGACGGTTGTGACGCGCTGGTCAAGCAGGATGGTCGTGCGACCACGAGCCTTCAGACCGCCGAGGAGGTCCGCCCACGCCGCGGTCGTGGATGCCTCCGTGGCGCCGGCCGGCTTCCACAGCGGCGCCGCCTCGACGACCGCCGGGTCCGAGGGATCGACACGGACGACACGCACGTCGTACACCCACGTCTCGGGAGCCTGCGGGACGGCCGGCGTGTCCTCGGCTCGTGCTCGCGGACCGACGAGGAAGCCCGCCGCTGCGAGGATCGCGAAGCCGAGCACCGTAGCGAACCAGCGGAAACTGCTCGTCATGATTCAGACCTCCGTGGCGCCACTGCAGCCAGTCTTGGGGCCTGGTACTCGGGGCACGGCCGTCCACGGTGGCGGCGGCCGGGCCCTGCCGAATGGCCGACGTGCGGTGCGAGCCCGCCGTTCGATGCGTCGCCGCGCCCTGCTTGCGGGGACCTCAAGGCGCCCCCCGCCCCTCCCCCCCCCGGCGAAAGCCCTTGAGCTGCCCGCACCACGACCCCTCATGCGCCTGTTCCCCGGTGGGCTGTTCCGCCGGCGGACGACGAGGCGATGAACATGAAGTCCAACACGACGCCGCACCCGGTGCTCGTCGAGGGGGCTCTCCACTGGGCGGACAACGGTCGCGTGATCTGCGCGAAGTGCGCGGGCCCGTCGGCCCTCTACACGGGCCGCGACCTCAGCGGCCAGAAGGTCGAGCGGATCACCGTCGCCGAGGTGCGCGCGTGGCCCGACGACCTCGGGATCCTGCGGTGCGCGTCCGGATGCACGGCCTTCACGGCGGTCGCAGGCCCGGACGGGTGGCCTCTCGAGCGGGGGGACGTGTGGTGAGGATCGACCAGAAGACGCCGATCTGGGTCGTGACCGACGCTGGTCCCGACTCGACGCTCGCCGACATCTGCTTTGCGACGACGTTCGATGGGGTGCGGCTGCAGTTCGCGGGCGGGCTCACCATGGAGGAGCGGCCCACGATCTTCACCGAGGAGGAGGAGGCGCACGAGGAGGCGAGGAACCGCCTCCTCGTGGGGCGCATCGCCCGGCAGATCCGGCTCGACCGGCGCGTCGCCGAGGGCGAACTCGTGAGGGTCACCCTGCGCGACCGCGACGGGACGCTGCTCTTCGAGGGCGACGTCCGGTAGCTCGGCGCCCACGCGCCCAGCGCTACGCCGTGAGGCCCAGCCTCGCGGGCGTTCTCGTTGCGGTCGCATGTTCGGCGTGCCAGGAGGCACAGACGCACTCCGCACTTGACGGGCCCGCCGCGGTTCGCCATGAGCCGCATCCTTCGCGTCGCGGGGGCCGTGCAGAGTGCGTCGTCGTCGCGGCGAGCTACTTGGAACTGCCGGAGTCCGCGGGACGTTCGCGGTGCTCCATTCCGTGCGTGCCGTTCATGTGATCGTTGTCGCCACAAGCCGTAACGAGTGTCGCGAGGACGACGAGGACGAGCCGTCCGATAGGGCGTTCGATTCGTTGAGTCATGGGGCGACGAGTTCCGGCGGGATCCGTCTGCCCGCCCGCCGGGACGGCGGCGTTCGCAGGGGACCACACAATCAGGGGACCACACAATCCTTGGATGCCGCTCGATGCCGCCGGGGCGCGGGGGATCTCCGTGCTCGCTGCCGGGCCGCAGCACGATCAGCCCCCCCCTCGTAGGACTGCGTGGCTCCCGAGCGGCCCGTGACGCCGCGAGCGCCAGCCCCAGGACCGCCCCGGGTCTCGAGTACTCGACGGAAAGGTCCAGAATGTGGTGGCGCGCAGCAGGGCCTTGCGTCCCAGCCGGCGTATCGCTACGGTCCCCGGTTGCCCGTCAGGCGGTCCGACGGCTCGAACGGTTCGGGTACCCCCCCCCCCTCCGGCAAACAGAGACACATGGACAAGTTCGTCTGGCTCTCGACCCTGCCGCCGGTCATCGCGATCGTGTTGGCCGTCTGGTCGAAAAGAGTTCTACCGTCGCTGCTTGCCGGCTTGCTGGCCGGAAGCTACTTCTTGAATCCTACGCTTACGGGGGGGTTTGAAACGGCGACGGACAACATCGTCAAACTGCTCTCCGACAAGAGCAGTCTCCAGGTGCTGCTGTTCCTGTACCTGTTCAGCGGCCTCATCGGGATCATGAAGAAGTCGGGCGGAATCGAGGCGTTCTCGGCAAGGCTCGGGAAGTCGGTCCACCACGAGAAAGGGGTCTTCTACACGCTGTGGGCACTCATTCCGGTCACGTTCATCGACTGCGGGTTCCGGATCGTCGGCGCGGGTTCCATCTTGCGACCGCTCGCCGAGAAGAACAAGGTGGCCAGAGAGCGGCTGGCCTTCATGCTGAACAACACCGCAAGTCCTGTCGTGGAATTGATTCCGATCGCCACCACATTCGTAGGATTCAACGTCGCCAACATCGATCAAGGGCTGAAGATGGCGGCGGTCAAGGATCAATCGGCTTACGGCGTGCTCCTGCGTGCGATTCCCTTCCAGTTCTTCAGCATCGTGGTGCTGCTGATCACCTTTCTGTCCATCTACCTTCCGTGGAAAAAGTCCCACGTGCCCAAGGCAGGTCGGAAGCAAGTCTCGCGCAAGATGCCCGCAGACGAGATGAGCATGTCCATGGCGGACGCGGCGCCGACGATCCGGCCGAAGCTCATGAACCTCGCGTTGCCGATGCTTGTCGTCGTCGGCCTGAGTTTTCTCTTCTTCTGGTACTTCGGACGAGCTAACGCTGACTCCGATTCCTCCCTCTCGTCGATCATGGGCGCGACCGATCCTAACAAGGCGATGCTCGTGGCCTTGTTCGTCTCGATCGCCATCACCGGTGTCGTCTACTTCTTTCAAAAGTACGACGTGAAGTCGATGACGTCCGACTTCATCGCCGGTGGAAACGAGATCGTTCCGACCTTGGCCATCTTGACGATCGCGTGGTCGCTCGCCGCAGTGTCGCAAGACTTGGGGCTGAGCGATCTTGTCAAGCAGCGATTGGGGAGTTCGCTGCCTGCGTGGAGCGTTCCGATTTCGCTGTTCGCGTTGGCTTCCGTGGTGACCTACTTCATCGGCGAAGGATGGGCCGCCGCGTCGTTGATCATGCCCTTCGCGATTCCCCTGGCCGTCTCGTCTGGCTCGGCGATCCCGCTTTGCGTCGCCGCCGTGATAACGGGCGGAACCTTCGGAGACACGACCTCTCCGGTGGCCGGCATGACGAACATGGCATCTAACGTGCTAGACGCCGATCACTCGATCTATCTGAAGCACGCCAGCCTCTACAACTTCGTGGCCGCGGGGGTGGCCGCCGCTCTGTTTCTCATCGCGGGCTTGATTTGAGCGCCATTCCTTAGGACTCGCACCCGTCGGCCGTGTCCGTGCGAGTGCGACCTCGCTCCGCGATGACTCGCGCGCTCGAGGGAGCGATTCTGGTGGCTCTCGGACTGCGCTTCCCGCGCCCTTCCCAGCGGGTACACATCCGCCGCGTCCGTCGCCGCAGCCTATCCGCAGCAGCTTCCGGGCTCGCCGTGCGGCTTGGTCCCGACTGGCGTGGAGAGGAACTTCTCTCGGCAGGGGTCGCTGCAAAAGTAGAAGTGCGTCCCGTCGCGTTCGGCATGAAGAGCGGTTTTGGGGTCCACGGTCATTCCGCAGATCGGGTCCTTGGTCACAGAAGTCGTGTTGTTCATGGAGTGCGTTCCTTCTAGGGTTTCCAAAATGTTGTCGCCGCTGGCTTCGGATGTCGAGCCTGAGAGCCCCCGTCGCGCGGGACCGTCGGGACCGTCGTCGGGACCGTCTTCTGTTGGATGCCGGGGACTGCCCGTAGGGACGAGGCGCCGCGACGCCGCCGTGAAGGCGCTGCGACGTGCTGGTTACGAGGAAGTTGTGATAGACTTCTGCCGCGCCCATCCCAGCGGGCGCGAGCCGAGGCGGCAGCATGCCGTCGAAGCCGCGCACTTTCGCTGGGATCCTGCACCGTCGTCGGCACGCCGACGCGGAGTACAACCGCGCCCGTCGTGGCGACCCCGACCGCGGTGTCGAGGACGCGGTCGTCTCGTCCGCCCGGTGGAAGGCTGGCCGATGTCAATTGCACCACCGCTCCGGCGACAGTTACATCTGAGCAACGGGGGCGGGTTGAGGGAGGGGCGTAGCGCCTCTCGCACTCTGCGTCCGGGTCCTTCTTCTCTTTCCTGCCCCCCCGAGGGGGGGCAAGTCGCGGCGCTGCGTTTTCTGGTCACGTCGTCGTCGTTTCCTTCACGTCGGGCGTCCCGTCCGACGGTCCTCGGGTTCGCTTCTTCGCGTCCTCGTTCCGGATGCTCGGGCCGGTGAACTCGAGGATCATGGCGTGGTGCACGATCCGGTCGATCGCCGCGGCCGTCGTCATCGGATCCTTGAAGATCTTGTCCCACTGCGAGAACACGAGGTTGCTCGTGATCATCACGCTGCGGCGCTCGTAGCGCTGGGCGAGGAACGTGAAGAGCACCTCCATCTCCTCGCGGCTTTGCTGGACGTAGCCGATGTCGTCGATCAGCACGGCGTAGAAGCGGTCCAGCCGCTTGATCACCGGGTCGAGCGCCAGCTCGCGCTTGGCCACCAAGCAGGGCTCCTCGCTGTTTCGTGTGGGTAGGATTGAGTCCGTCTCCCGCCGATTGATCCAGTCAAGGCAGGTTGAACTTCCGTCGGCCGCCGATGAGGTAGATCATCGTCTTGAATGTCTCGGGGGGGCGGTACCCCCGCGCGCGGGCGCGTGCCGCCTGAACGTAGCTGTTGAATCCCTCGATCGCCCCCGACGTCAGCCGCTTGCGGAAGTAGTTGAGAATCCCGCGCGTGTGCTCCTTGATCGTGCGCGCCACGCGGGCCATCGGCTCGAGGAGGCTCGGCTTGCCGTCCTTGTCCGGCCGGCTCGCCCCGTGGTCCCACTTGCGCCACGCCCCCAGCACGCGCTTGGCCGTCGCCGCCGACCCCGCCGTCGACGCCTCCGAGAGGTTGAGGCGCATGTGGTAGGCCTTCATCGTCGACAGGTTCAGCTCGCT